>Ga0169931_10005109_pt1 | contig 20143 bp, 30 predicted proteins | sample Kivu_15m_20L_FD_129675 | JGI IMG/M metagenome (GOLD analysis project Ga0169931, IMG submission 129675) | Freshwater microbial communities from Lake Kivu, Western Province, Rwanda to study Microbial Dark Matter (Phase II) - Kivu_15m_20L... | ecosystem: Environmental > Aquatic > Freshwater > Lake... | reverse complement strand
TTGATAGACCAAATTATTATTATGTTACTTTACAAATTCAAAGAAGAGGAAGTCCACACAATCTTGGTTATAAATATGCGATATCAATAAATGATCAGCAAAATAGGCCAATTTATTTACATGTTGGTTGTAGTTATATATTTAAATTTGATTTACAAATCCCTGGTGTTAATCCTGATGATCCGAAAGCACCTTGGAATAGTATTTCTTTTTTATTTACTAGTAGTAAAGATTCTCATGCTTCTGTCCTTCCGTATGAAGGAACTTGTCTTGCATATCCTGGACAAACATATTTATTGACTGTAGTTGAATCTTTTCCTACAATTTTATATTTAGCAACAAACATAACATCCAATCTTGGTGGTTGTAATACTTGCTTAGTTAATTTTTTAACAACACAACATCCCTGGGCAAATGCTACACGACCGTTACAAGGTAGTATAGTTTCAGAAACTATAGATGATAAAATTTCAATTTCTCCTAATGGTAATGATATAATTGAATTAAAAAAACAATTAGAAATTCTTAATACCAAACTTAACCAATATAATAGTTTATCAAAATCAGCTAGTAATACACAATCAGGGACAAAATCAGCAAGTTTTTAAATTCGTTAAAGAAATTTGATTAGAAAAATGTCAAAAATAGAAAATAATATTGAAACAGAAAATAATAAAATAAAAGATTGGGATTCTGCCGTTTTATGGTCATCTACAATAAATTTAGAGCCAATACCAAAAAATATAACAACTACAACTGTATTATCAGTTTTTATATCTGTCGTAGTTTTAGTCATTGTTGTAATTTTAGTCTGGTCTCTAGAAAAATTAGTAAATAAAAATAAAACGATTAGTAATATAAAAACTCAAGAAATAAATAATATATTAGCAATAGAAGATAAAAAACAATATCCAAATGTAAAAATAAATGATATAGAAAATCATATACACATAACATCTAATCTAACAGAAAGTTTTTCATCTAGTAGTTAATAATGTTTCAAATAATCATCATAAAAAATTGTTATGATTGTTGATATATAATCTGGAGATAAACCTATTTTTATCTCTCTAATAGAAAAATTCATAGATTTTTTATAGAACACTCCAGAAAGTATTATTTGTTTATCATTATATGTATAAATAGAATTAAAATTAGTTTTACAATCAAATTCTACAGTCATACCATAACCAGAATATGAATCTAATTTAAATATATCATTATTTGTTAAATTTTTTTTTCCATTATTAATTTCGTTAACTGTATTCTGAGATAATGAATAAACAGTTTGTGATCTCTTACCATCATATATTAATAATAACCCAGAAATATTAATAGAATCTATTTTTGCAATAACTTGTATTTCTCCTATTTTTGTATAGTAAAATACTTTAGCTGTTTTATATGTTATCGATGGATCAAAATTTAAATTAACATCTACAAAATTTACAGCAGTTGTATCGTTTCTGTAAAATTTTCTGAATGTTTTCATTTTTATAAAAAATAAAAAAATTTCTTTAAAAAAAATTAAGTAAATGTTTTAATGTTTATTTTAAATTTGATAATTTTATATCTGATCATATTAACTTGTATATTGTTAGTTTTATTTTTATATTACAAAACATATATAAAAATATATTTTTCACAAAATATTTACGAAAATGTAGAAAATATAGATATAAATAATAAATCATATACAAAAGGAAAAATTAAATTATATTTTAAATCAATCAAATATGGAAATATTTATATAAATAATAATAAAATATGTAAATTTTATATAAGTTCTCATAAAAATATAAAATACTTTGAAAATAATGGCAATATATTAAGTGATTTTTTTGATATTAAATGGGATATTAGAGAAATGGGAAATTTTTTCTATTTAAAGGATAAAAATGATAAAAAAATATTTTTTACTTGCATAAAAAGATTATGAATGTTTTGGATTTTTGCCCTATGTGTATTTTGTATATTGTGGTTGTTTATAATAATTCTTAGTCTAGTTTCAATACATAGAGTATGTTATCCTGTACAAGAATATAATGATGATAGTGACAATTCTATAAATAATAATTATGTTGGAATATATACTAATTCTGAAAAATATGATTTACCATTCTTTGGTATAGAAATAGAAAAAAATCAAATAGATTTAATAATTACTGAAGATACTTATAAAATATATATAAAAGAAGGAAAAATAAATAATAAATGTATTAATCAAAAACTATTCGAATATGATAGTAGAATCAAAAAGATATTAATAGATGTGAATATTTATTTTAATTTAGAATATTATGATAACAATAGATTAGCTGGAAGATTGTGTGGTGTATCTTCCGATTTTACAGAAAAAAAATAAATATTTTTTTTAAATTATTAAAAAAAATATGGAGCAGGAACTTAGTTATTCATTCGGCATTTCCGCTATTATAATAGTCCTTTTAGTTTGTATTTTACTTTTTGTCGCATTTTTCTGGACAACTAAGGTTTTACATGCAAATGTGGGTATACAAAAATTAACAAAATCTGATAAGTTTACCGCTAAAACAGCAACTGGAGCTGCCCAGGGTAAGAAAATCGCTGAACATGTTGTGACTGCTAAAAGCGCAAAAGAGTCCGCTGATAAAGTAGGGAGCGGGGGAATCATTGTTGCCGGCGCCGGAGAAGAGAAAAAAACCGTTTATGATGACGATGAGAGTGAAGAAAATATAATTCAAAAGATAGCAACTTTATTGAATACTAATGATAGCGAAAATCAAGGAGATAGTGCGAATACAACAAATATCGAAGCTCTCGTGAATGCAATTTGCTAATAAATAAAAAAATAATTTTTCTTGCGAATAAAAATGTTAATATGCATTTTTAGCATAATTTTAATTTTTATATCTATAGTCATATTATTTTTAGAATTAATAGTTTTTGAAAGTTCTATAAGAAAAAATTGGTCAGAATATGCATTTACATCTATTAATATTTCTATCTCTATTCTTATAGTATTTTCATTATTTATATACTCTTTATACTATGATGATTAAAAATTATTATTAAAATTAAAGTTTTCATAATATTAAAAAATGGAGTGTAAAATAAATCCAACAACAATAACATCTATATGTACATTATCATCCGAAATAGATTATTATAAAATATTAGAATTTTTAGATTTAGATCCAGAAACCGACAATGAGATATATCCATATTTATTTTCCATAAGAGATCCATTAAATGTACGGGGAATTAATAGAACAGCAAAAAAACCATTTAAAAATGCAATAACTGTAGATATAAAATTAGATTCAGAAAGAATAATATGTGTAAAATTAACAAAGAAAAAAATACATATATGTGGAGTAAAATCTATGAATGAAATAAATGATATATCAAGAATTATATGTGATAGAATTAATAAAAGTCAAAATTTATTAAAAATTTTTAGAGAGAAAAAACAAGAATTTTATACTACATTAAAGAATATAGCTCTACAAATTAGAGGAAAAAAAATAAAAGATTTCAAAGAGAAGAATTGGTTAATTAATAACAATAATAATATTAAATTTAATGGTAATATTAATAAACAGATGTTTGATTATATTACTAAATTTGTATCAGAATTTACTGATATTTATTCTTTTACAAATTCTATGCAAAATTTTTTATCAGATATTAATTTTTGTACAGATTATCCAATATCTGTAGTAAATATAAAATGTGTTATGATTAATTTTAATTATGAGCGTCATTTTAATATAAATAAATCAGCTTTAGCTCATTTATTAAGAGAACATGGATTTTATGTAACATACAATAACACATGTGATAGTCAAATAATCGTTCATATTAAATCGGAAAATAATAATGATAATAAAAAAATATCAAAAACAACTTTTAGAACTCGTTCGAATGGAATGGATGCACAAACGAGTCCAAATTTTTATGAAGCAGAACGTTCATATAAAATATATAATGATTTTATAAATCAGCATTATAAAGATATAGTATCTAATGAAATTAGATTTTATTCTATATTAGCTTTTCAATAAATAAAAATGAAAAAATATTTTTTTATAAAATGGGGATTCCTCGATTTTATGGTCATTTGCAACGTGCGAATATACGCGGACTAATAGCTAAACAGCCACCAAATATAGATATTTTAGCATTTGATCTTAATGGAATATTTCATCCAATATTATCATATATGTTTAAAACTAATTTAACTCTTTCTGAGCAAAAAAAAGCATTTAAAAATATAACATATAATGATTTATTAATATTATCTTTTCAGAGAATAACTGATTATTTAACAACAGTTATAAAAAAAATAAATCCTAATGTTTGTGTTATATTGACTGTAGATGGAGTTTCTCCATTAGCAAAAATTAATCAACAAAGAAAACGAAGATATATGACTTCAAGAAATAGCCAAGATCATTATTTAGGTTATGATTCTAACTCTATAGGTCCAGGGACGGAATTAATGATTAAATTAGATAATTTTATAAGATTATGGATAGAAGATAAATCTGAAATATTTCCACAACATCTATTTTATAGCGGACATGGAATTGTTGGAGAGGGAGAACATAAAATATTTAATTTTTTAAGAGAGAAACGATCAATATTTTCTGGACTTAATATAGGTATTTGGGGATTAGATGCAGATTTTTTTATGATCTCTTTATTAAATAGTGATATTAAAAATATTTATTTAATTAGAAATAATGATGTTGATGATATTTTTTCGAATTCTCAAATATATTCTGAAACTATTAGTATAAATGTGTTATATGATTATTTTTCAAAAAAAATGGGTAATTGTTCTGATTTTGTATTTTTAATGTCTCTCATTGGTAATGATTTCTTACCATCTATATTAGAATCTAAGGGAGATATTCAAGTTATAGTTAAAATAATATTAGATGTATATAATGAGTGTTTAGAAAAAAATATAATAACAAAATTAATAGATAAAAATAATAATGTTATATGGCAATCTGTTAATTTATATTTGAAACAACTCTTTACATATTTTAAAGATAAAAAATACACGGAAGATATTGTTTCAAATATTTATAAATTTCCATCTTGGATATTTCAAAAATCTATAACAAAATTCCAAACGATAGGAATAAATAAAAATAATACACAAACCATAATGTTTGACTCAGATAAATTACGATTTTATTGGTATTTAAATAACTTTTCATATAATAGACCAGTATTAAAAAATATAAACATTATTCCATTTAATGATACCGATATAGAATTAATGGCTATAGATTATTTAATTGGTATGAATTGGGTTATAAATTATTACAAAACTGGACATTATGGTATTTGGTATTATCCTTATCTATATGCTCCTCTAATAGAAGATTTAGCATCAGTCATAATTCCAGAGAAAATAGTTAATAATATATTATCAAAAGATGATATTAAACTAGATATTGTAGAACAAATGTTGTGTATATTACCACCAAAAAATTCTAATTTGGCTCCTCAATTTGTGAGAGAAATGATGACCTCTGAAATAAGTCCAGTCCACGATTTATTTCCAGATTCATTTGAGATAGATTTATTGGCCATAAATGTAGATTGGTTAGGAACTCCAGTAATTCCATCTATTAATATATATAGAATTTATTCAGAATTAAAAAAGATATTAAAAAATAATACATATGATTATAAGAAAATAAATACAACAAAATTATATATTTTAAATAAGACAGAGAAAAAAAAATATAAAAAATAATTATTAATTACATTAAAAGATTATTAATTAGAAAATGAGTGTTGATGAAATATTTTCGAAACTTAAGAGTATAATGAATTCTAAAGAATTAAATCTAAATGAAAAGATGGATACAATAGAAAAATTTTGTAGAGATATAGATAATATCAATGGTGATTTGAATTTTTCAACGACTAAGAAAACATTTTCCATAATTATATTATTTAATGAATATGTAATAAATATCTATGGTTTAGAGAATAAATTTAATTCTTTAATATCTAAAAAAGTTATTAAACAACCTAAGGAAATTAAACCAGATGATGTTTCACCTATTACTGTGGATACTAAATCTATGAATAAAACTACCGAAGCTATAGAAAAGGAAAAGAAAAAAACAAAAAAAATAAAACATAGAGATAATAAAAATACAGATATACCAAAGGTTGATAAGAGAGTATCTACTCCACCACTTTAATAAAATAAAAATAATTATTTTTATTTTAAAAAATGAATACTTGTAAAATAGCGAAAGATTTTCCAACATACTATAATGGTTATTATTATGATGCAGCTGGAAGAAAATGGGGATCTCTTGAATCTCGGCCAGTAGTCGTTATGTGTAATAGATGTAATAAAAATCCATGTAGATGTAATAATTCTGTTTATGGAAATATTAATATGTGTTTATCGTGTAATAAGAAAAATTGTAGGGGAAATTGTACTCCGAAAGTAAAAATATGTCTTGTATGTAGTAATTATCCATGTATATGTTCTAGAGCCAATTTAGAATTAAATACGTGTAATAATTATTTAGCTCCAAGATCTAATAATCCTTCTGCAGAATTTATTAACTTTACAAGTTTTTGTAATACATGCAAATACAATTCTTGTAAATGTAGAAAAAATATTATGATATGTAAAATTTGTAATATAAATCCATGTGTTTGTAATAATGGATATTTATATACGAACATGTATGATGTTTGTGAATCTTCATCTTCATCTAGTTCAAATTGTTGTAAAAAGAAGAAATGTCATAAAAAGAAGAAATGTCATAAAAAAAAATGTTATAAAAAAAATTACAATAAAAAGGGAAGTTCTGTAATTTTATAATGAGTCAAACAAATAGTATGATTTTAGGACAACATTCATTTATAGTAACAAGATGTGATATAGATAAAACAAGAATTTCTTATCATGATATAAGCCATGAAAATGATGGTAATTATATAGAAATAAAAAGTATATCAAATACTTTATTTTTGAAGAATGGTATTATATTTTTCTCTTTTTTTAAAAATCATGTCGGTGGAAATGATGTAACAATAAAAAAATTTACAAACTTCGGAAATACAAACACTACAGTTTTTACAATAAATTATTATCTATTTTTCTTATTAACTATATTTGATAATATAAATAGAAATATGTTTTTATTAAAAACAGAAACTATATACAAAATATTAAATTATCAAAAAATTATTATTAGTGATCCTAAACAATTAGAAGAAAAAACAAATACAAATAATTATTTTATAACTTTAACTGGTTTTAGTATAAAACCTCAAAATTCATTATCAATAATTGCTCCAAAAGATGAAATAAATACTTTAAGAATAGTTTCGTCTAGAGATGTTTCTGTTAATTATTATTATAATAAATCTAGTTCATGGGTAAAAAATATGGATGAAATTAATGGTTCTTTAGTTAAAAATGATAATGATTATGATTTTATTGTGGTTATTCCCTTTTTATTTATGGACAAATCACTCATATTTTATAATCTCATAGGAAATAATTTAATAAAATAAAAAAAATTATTATAAAAATGCATGGGCAACAAATCAGAATAATTTCCGGAACATATCATATGTTCTTAGATGGCAGATGGGTTCGCGCGATGTTAACAAATGATGGTTTTATACCAATGAACACATGGCAAATACCTATAGTTAAAAACAATCCATTTAAATCGATGAAAAGGTGTCATAAATAAATAATGATTTTATTTTTTTATATAAAAAAATAAACAAGAAATATGATAGATTATATAGTTATAGACATTGATAATACTATATTATGTACTATGTCAAATGTTGATAAATTTATAGAAATAAAATATTCTCTTCCTTTATCTATAGTTAAAGATTTATCGTATATATTTACAACAGATAAAGAATTACATTGTGGTTTTTTTAGACCCAATTTAAAAAATTTTTTTGAATTTATAAAAAATAATGTTAGAAAAATAATATTTTGGAGTGCTGGAGAAAAATCATATGTTGATAAGATAATTTCTCTATTAATAAAAAGATATGAGATTTCTCCATCTTTTATTTTTTCGAGAGATTTTTGTATAATTGATGGTGATATGAACTTTCAAAAACCTATAGATAAATTAAGGCAATATCATATAGATATCAAAAATTCCAAGATTATATTTATAGATGATAATCCTTCTTATATGAAAAATAACAATCGGGGAGAGATTATTCTTGCTGGTAAATTTAAAATCGATGATATTTCTGATATATATAATGATGCAGGTATATATAGTATTATTGTACAACTTAAATGTTTTATTGAGCTTGGCAGCATGCCATCTGGGTACCCTGCGAGTTTACAGCCAGAATTCCTGTAGGTGTAAAAGTATATTTAGATGAAGGTGTAGCCGCAGCAGTTAACATTCCATTAGATGGAGTAGCTGCCAAAACTGTTAATGTTTTATCAGCATTTATAGCCGTAGTATCTAATAATGCTCTTAATTGTCTAAATGAATCAGTTAATTTTTGCTGTCCGTCCTTAGAGAATGGTTCTAATGCTTTAGTAAAACCACCCATTAAATCTGAAAATTTAACTATATATCCTACAGCAACAGCACCTAAAACAAGACCAATAATTGCTATTATCAATATAAAAATAACAAAAATAACAAATCCGGCACCAACACCACCATTAGATGAATTATTTGAATCTGATTTACTCATTTTTAAATCAAAAATAAAAAATATTTTTTTTATTTTTTATATCGGGGCTATCACTAAAAATCTTTCTCTAAATTACTGACTATCTTTCCATCAGTATTAATATTTAATAAATAAGTCATACTAAAAAATATTATTGTAAATGCCGAAGCTACAACAGTTGTGTGTATTACAGATGTTGGAATTAATTTTAGATATCCAAAACAGAAATTCTTTATAACATCTGTCCAAAGAGTAACTAATATCCAAGCAAATATTATGAGTAAAATAAATTCTATTAAATATAAATTATTATTTATTTTTTGATTATTTCCGAGTAATACATCTAACATAAATTAAAACATATATTTTATTTTTTTATAAAAAAAAATAAAATAAAAATATAAAAAAATAAAAATATTAAAAAATGGCATCTCTTACTTCTGGACAACATTTTGTCATTTATGTAGTTTTAGGGGCTATATTATATATTTTTATGTATTTTATAACTATGTATAATGATACAACAATTACCGATGATAAAAATATCTTAACTGTTCATATGAAAAAGGAAACTTTAACATCATTATGGCTAGGAACTATATTTTTCATAATTGTTGGTACAATGATTTCTCTAGATGTAAATAATAAAAAACAAGTATTATGGATAAATATATGTGTTTTATGTTTCTTTGTTGTTTTTCTTATATGGGGTTTTGCTAAAATAGGAACAAATTCACCTATAGTAGATACAATAATGTCTCTTTTATCTTTAATTGTTGTAGGAGTTATGTTATACGCCACTTATATATCAAATGTTGCTGGTAGTTTGTTTGTTTTAGTATCAGCAGCATTCATGTTATATGCTTTTGTTATGTCTGTGAGAGATTGGGCCAATAGCTGTTCCAAAGAAGTTGTCATTAATTGTGATATAGATAAAACTGATATGGAAAATTCTGACACGCATGATTCGTATGCGTCATCGAATTTTAAAAACTTAATAGATAATCTTAAAGAAAAATGTAAAGACTAATAAATATTAAAATTAACAATTCTGTTCAATTATCATTTTAATATATTCGGTCTGATCTGAATCATTTTTTATCTCATTGTTTATATTATCTATATCTTTCTCAATTTTTTTAATTTCTTCATCTTCTTCTTGATCTTTAGATATTATATTTTGTATAATTTGTTTCAATGATGATAACTCAGTCTTAAAATCATTAATATCGCTTTTAATGTCGCTTATATCCGGATTATTGATAGTTTTAACATTTAATGATTCAATATCTGATTTCTTAATTATTTCTCTAATTCCTTCAATATTAGAAATTGAAGTCAAATCGTTACAGCTCAGTTTAGCTGTATTTAATAAGTTTTCATTTGTTATATTTTGACTGATTATATTTTGACTAGTTATATTCGGAGTATCTAAAGTACCATTAATTGTTAATCTATTTTTAATCATAAGATTATCGAATGAACCAGTTATAATCGGCTCATAAGATAAGCAAGCAAATATTAGTGCAATTAGACTCATCAAAAATATTATACAAATACATATAATTATAACAATATTAAATATATTCATCTTTTTGTCTTTTGCTTTTTTTTATATAAAAAACAATTAATATTTTTTTTTAAGTTATTTTTTCATTATTAAAATAAAAAAAATATTTTTTTTATTTTTTCATATAAAATGGGAAAGTGCAAAAAAAACGATTGCTGTGATGATTCTCGCATAGTCGGGGATACATCATGTAGCAGCTGCTGCAGTTCATCCTCGTCGAGCAGCAGCTGTAGTTCATCCTCATCGAGAAGCTGCTGCAGTTCATCCTCATCGAGCAGCTGCTGTAGTTCATCCTCATCGAGAAGCTGCTGCAGTTCATCCTCATCGAGCAGCTGCTGCAGTTCATCCTCATCGAGCAGCTGCTGCAGTTCATCCTCATCGAGCAGCTGCTGCAGTTCATCCTCATCGAGCAGCTGCTGTGAACGTAAAGAAAAGAGATGTTATGACAAGGCTATTGTTCCAGCCGAAGCTGCTAAAATACCCTCTGGTGTTTTTGTTATAGATGTTAGTACTTCTAGAGAAGATCTCTTAAAATATATAACTTTGCCAACATTTATCGCCTATTATGCGAAAGAAAACCCAGACTTATGTAAACAAGAGGATAGAGTTAGAGTTGTAAAAGATGCATATTCTACATTTAAACAATCGGGGACTCCGGCAGAAATTATTTATGCCATATCGAGAACCACCTACGTAGTTTTACGTCTCTCAACTGGTGTTGTTAGTATAGACCAAAAAAGAACTAAATCTGAGGTCGTCGAAATTGTTACTAAACTTTCTGATATGGTTGTTGCTGCTCCTGCTGGTGATAAATTTAGAGTTGTTGGTGTTAGAACCGCAGATGTTTGCAGAGATAAGCGATGTGATAAGAAATGCAAGAAGGGTGTGTCATATGCTCTTTATAAATACTACGGCAATCTTAAGAGTGGCTGTGATCTTTATGTTAAACAGAGTTATGGCCTTAAGGTTTTCTGCCAGTTTATTATGTTTAAGAAGTATGAAGAGATTTATGGCCCAGTTTATTCAAAGAAAGCATGCAGATGCTACAAGAAGTGGCTTAAATGTCAGGAGTATTGTTGCACTAAACAGTCATATAAACAGTGGAAGAAAGAATGCTCAACAAAGGTTGAGTACTGTCAGTGGTGCAGATTTAACAAATGCCGTAAGGTTCTTGTGAACAAGGTTCTTTACATGACACGCGTTAAGCCTATAATTGGTGGTGAGACATTCTGTAGAGACAATCTTTATAAGTACCTTAAAGAGTATATGAATTTCAGCACATGGCGCAGATTTGAAGTCTATAAGCTATGGAGAGACTATGCCACAGAGAATGGTCTTGATATCAATTCTTGCAAGGAATATAGAACATGGCGTAAGAATGTCTATGATCGCAAGACTAAATTGACAAAGAAGCATTGGCGCTGCTGGAAGATTAGAGAATCACAGGATGATTATGACGCTCTTAATGCATTCTTCCTGTGGATGAAACAATTAAATGAGTGTTGAATAAATCCAAATTAAAAACTTCCATAATTATTAAAAAATGAAAACAAATGAAAAAAATAAAAATATTTTTATTTTTTCTATTAAAAAAAACAAAAATGTCTCTGTGGTCAATATTTCCTGGAAACAAGGTCTATCTCGTATATGCCACTACAACAAAAAATTCTTTTATTTTCAAGAAGGCATACTTTGAACATGACGATCATAAACATGAAGCCGTTATTTCATATTTTACCGTTGACGGAGATGAACAAAAAGTTCTTAGCTTTATAGATCTTGATGGTCGTGATCATGGGAGATTTTTAATTAGGACTATTAATCTCGAGCCAAGAGATGTAGAGCTTAATAAGACAATTGATACATATACTCCTGCCGATATCTATGATGGTACTTATGGTAGGGATGGATCTATTTTTGCCGATGCCGGTGTTTTAGCTTTTAGATTATATAATCAAAGAGACGAAAAATTTGACTTTTTAACTGTTAACTTTATCTTCTCTAAGACTAGGAAGATTGTTAGCGTTGTTTATGTTTATGATAAAGACGTAGAACGAGGAGAGAGTATACCAACTACTATAAATACAGTTGGTTATCTTGATTGTTTAAGCATGTAAAATTATGAAATTATATAATAAAAAATTATTATATAGTGTTAATAAAGATCAACTTATATTATTAACTAAAGCTAAATTTAATGATGGAAATAAATATAATGTTTCTGTAATTATAGTAATAATAGAATGTGATAAATATAAAATTTTAGCTTATAATACTTGACAAAATGAAGAAAAAGATTTGATAAACATAAAATGTATAAATTTAAATCCAAATATAGAAATTAACAAGTTTATTTTTACAAATGATGATATTTATGATGGAAAAATATCGAAAGTATAGGTTCTGCTATTTTATATAAATCATTTTATTATAAAAATAATTCACTAACTTTTCAAATTTCTGATTTAAACTCTCCAGATGTATTGACAACTATTAATATTAATCTGTTATTTGATATAAATAAAAAAAAATAATATTTAGTACAATTGTAGAATATATAGGAAATGTAAAAACATCTATTCAAACATTAAACTCTAATATATAGATTAGCTTCATATGATGAAGAACGAGAAAAATATTATTTTTTAAATCTTTCATATTCATTCAATTTAACCAAAAAACTAATAGATAATGCCGTTATAAAAATCAGAGATAATGTTACTGAAACTGTTTCATTTAATAATTTTCACTGGTTAACTCTTGATTGTTTAAGTGGTGAATGTTAATTTTTAAATATTTTTTTTAATAATGACTATTAACTTTTTGTAGATGGAGTTAAAGGACTTAATGGTTTAGTATTATTTTTTTTAATAACACTTGAAACTATAACATAACCTATTATAATTACTGTTATTATAATAATAAATCCTAGAACTACCTTCCAATTTCCCATAGTTCTAGTAGCAACTAAACCTAATACTCCCAAAACTATAGCTATGGCTATTAATATCCAAAAAACAGTATTCATAACTTTAGTTACAGCTTTTTGTTCTATACTATTAATTATAGAAATTTCTGCTTCGGACACCTCACTAGCTTTTTGTATACAACTAACTATATTTTTAGTAGATTCATCTAAATTTATTCCACTTATATTTACATTATTTCCACCTTGTACAGATATATTAACTCCTTGATTTTCCGCGACAGAACTATAACAACTCTGATAAACATTATTTTGTATGGAAGCACCTACATTTATAAGATTATCTATTATATTTTTTGTTTCTGCATCTCCTAAAGAAAATTGTTGTGCTATAGTTTCTCCTATCTGTTCTGCCATATTTTTTATCTGTTGCGTTATTTGAGTATCTGTACTCACAGATTGAAGACAAGAACCAGATATAACAGTTATTTCATTTAAATTAATATCATTTATATTAACATCTCCCTTTGGATTGGAAAGAACTATATTTACCTGTTGATTTTCTAATATACTAGATGAACATTTAGAAGTATTTGCATTCATAACACTAACCATAGAATTTATAGCAGATCTAGCTATATTTTGACTATATGTTTGGCCCATAACTATTTAAAAAAAGTATTTTTTAAATAGTTAAAAAATACTTTTTTTAAATAATGAATGATGAAAAAAAATTAAATAGTATAGAAAATAAAAATAGTTGGATAATACCATTATGTGCTTTTATTATAATAATAGTTTGTTTATATATATTTATTTATATAGTTAGGTCAAAAAATATAAAAACGGATGATAATAATAAAGACGAAAAAAAATCTTCAGATAATCAAACTTCTGTAGAAAATGAAAATAGTAATAATGTGCCAATTATTTTTATTTCAATAATAGCTATAGTATTATTCATTTTATCTTTTTATTTTTCTATATATGTTCCATATTTAGATCCAAATACTAATTATTTTTAAATAAAAAAAATATTATAAAAAATGTGGATATTTATTTTTATCGTTATAATTATAGTTATTTTATATTTTATAGGATTTGTAATAGTAAATAGAGTTATTATAAATCCATCAAAAAATATATATAGAATAGATCAGTTCAAACATGAAGAAATAGACATAAATGGTATAAATACTCAATGGTTTAATAATTTCCCAAATTCTCCTACTATATTTTTTTGCCATGGAAATTCTGGAAATATATCACACAGATCATATATAGCTAATATTTGTAAATCTTTAGAATGTAATTTAATACTTTTTGATTATTCGGGATTTGGTAAATCTACTGGAGTTAGTACAATATTTAACATATATAAAAAAAGTGCAAAAATATATGAATATTATATCGAAAAAATATCTCCAGAAAATATGATTATATGGGGAGAATCATTAGGAGGTTATGTAGCTATAAGTTTAGCTAAAAATTATAAATGTAAAAAATTAATATGTGCATCAACTTTTTCTTCATTTACAGATATAATATATGATTCTAGTAATCCTATAGCGGGTTCTATACTAATTTGTAGTTTTCCACTTTTATTATTTATGAAAAAATCTAGTGATTTAATAAAAGATGTTACTGTTCCAACATTAATAGTACATAGCAAGATAGATGATGTTATACCTTTTGCTAGCGCCGTTCGGTTATATAATAATTGTGGTGCATCAGAAAAATATATTATGGAAATTGGTGGCGGTCATTCATCACCAAATTTTGATAAATCTAATATAGATATTATATGTAGTTTTATGAATGTCAAAACAAATCATAAGGTTATAAAAAATGAATTTAAAAATGCATTACGAGATATAATGAGAGCATTTTAATTAATATAAATTATCTAGTTTATATTAAAATGATATTATGTTTTTCCAATTTTTCATTAAATTATTTTCTTTTTTTTTTCTTATTATTGTTTTTTTATTTTTTGGTTTTTTTATTTTTGTTATCAAATGACCATTAGAGAATTCTAAACCTTCTATTTTTTCTATTCTTAAATTATTATAAATTATATTTTTTTTTAATAGTGTTTTTGTAGAAAAAATTCTTTCAATTATTAATAATAATTGATATGCAGTATATACTTTAGCTATTTTAATATTTTCATTCACTAATTTTTGACAATATAAATAAATTATATATCTCTTAGTTTTTTTTGTTAAATTTTGCCATAATATATCTTTTGGCTTAAATTCTCTAAATAATTTTATATATTTTTTTTGTTGTTTGACAGCATCATCAGAAGACCACATATTACAATTATTTTGTATAAATTTTATTATATCTTTACACATATTAGATAAATCAGAATTTTCATTAATAGTTATATCAAGAGTTTGTATTTTTGCACCTTTTTTATAAATGAGAGTATTAGAATTTAATGAAATATTTTTTGTAAATTTACCTCTAGACATATTTTCTATCTTAGTTTTCCAAAATGGATCTAATGTATTTTCTGATATTTTATATAAATCTTCATGATAAATAATAGTCTTAGGTTGTATTTTAGTTAATTTTTCTTCTTTTTTTAATATACCCGTACGCAAAACTCTAGTAGTTGTTTTTTGCATTTTTTTTATATCATATTTCAAATTTCATTTTTGTCAAGAAAGTGTTTTCTACATACTGCAGTGTATTTTTCCGAACCACTAATATCTATTTCTAAATTATTGTCTATTATTTTTTTACTAAATAATGCATCTATAAGTTCACCCTTTTCTTTTAAACATTGAAAACAATATGATGTAAGTTTTTCTAATTTATCACATTTTGGTATAAGTTTTAATGTATTACCAAACATTTCTCTTTTATAATTTCCATCTAGACCAGCTATAAATAATTTTTTATTTAAATTATCTACACAATTTATGACAAATTCCTCTAAATCACAAAAAAACTGAGATTCATCTACAGCTATATAATCATAATTAGATGTATCTAAATTCACTAAATTATCAGTTAGCAATATATCTATATTAGTTTTATTATATTTTACTCCTCTGGAAGAATGTGTAGATATTCCTATATCAGATCTAGTATCAAGTATTGAATTAATATAACAACATTTTAATCCCATATCCGCAACAGTGTTCAATAATGATAATAATCGTGATGTTTTTCCAGAAAACATAGGGCCAATTATAATATGTAAAAACCCAGAAGATTGTTGCATTTTTATTTATGAGTTAATAAACTCATTTTTATCAAAAAATATATTAAAAATATTACATTATAAAAATGCTCATAATATCTCTAAATATTGAAAATCCTGAAGAATTATTAAAAAAATACAAAGAAAAAAAATTTTATAAATATAATTATATCGATATTAAATCACTAGATACTATAGAAAATAATAAATGCGAAAAATGTAAAGAAAATATAAAAATTAATATAGGTGTACCTATAGACTTAAAGATAATAAATAAAGTATATCATATAACGATGATAAACAATTTTTGTTCGTTCGAATGTGTATATAAACATATAAAAGATATAAAATCGAAATGTATTAATAAACAATCAGTAAATTATCATCTTTCAGAAGAATATTTATTTTTATTATATAGATTTATATATAAAACAAACTTTGATAAATTTTCTGAAAAAAAATCAGAGTATATAAAAAATGATAAAATTATTATTTACCGTAAAAACTGATATTTTTTCTTTAAAGAAAAAATATCAATAAAATGATAGAATATTTATTAATCATAACAATAACAGTGTTTCTGACACACAATAGAATTAAAATAATTAATATAACAAAAAATTTATATAAAAAATATCTCGGAAAAATTATAAAAGATAGAAATAATATAAGAGAGTTTAACAACTTTTTTATAATAACTATAGGAAAATCAACATTTTTGATAAAAAAAGAAAAATCTATTTATAATCATATAACATTGGAAAACATAGATTCAACTGATACTTGTATAGGTTTTGTTCCACATCAGCAAGATTTTTCAAATTTAAATCCGAAAGATATCGGATGTAAATCTATAGAATTAGAGAATTTTGATGGAACTATAAATAAATTGAATGATTCATGATAACTCAACTCTTAATTGAAAATATGTATTCACGTCGGGAGTTGTACTATCCGGGAGAGTAAATGAATATATAAGATCATCACCATCAATCTCCTCTGATTCTGGATGAAGTTCAGAAACTTCATTTGTATCGGGATCAGAAATATAAAAAACGACTATTCTATTTATTATAGAAGCATATGAAGCTGGACACTTAACAGTAAAACTAACACCTGCATCGATGAAATTCCAAACAAAATCATCACCAGTTGCAGTTATAGTTGTTATAGGAATCATAGTCATTCCATTTATATTTGAAAATTCATCATTGGTGGGAAATAAAGAATAATTAACACTACTACTAATCATAGAGGATTCTCCCGTCGGGCCAGGGGGACCACGAGGACCTGTTGCTCCAGTATGTCCCTGAGCTCCCCGTTTTCCCCGAGAACCAGATTTGCCTCGTTTTCCTCTAGGACCGACTAATTGAGTTATATCAATTATAACATCCTTTGATGAAGATGGAACTGCATCATGACTCATTTTTTTTTATTTAGAAAATAAAAATAAAAAAATAAAAATAAAAATAAAATTTTTATTTTTTTATAAAAATAGGAAATAAAGGATAACTTCCTATCACCAAATTGGATTTGGGTGAAATGGCAGCTGCGAGCAACTCTGATGAAGCTATCGGTTATAATGCATATAGTAAAAAGACAGTTGAAGTTCCCACAGTCGAAATTTTATATGAATGTAGCCGGAGAAAAATTTGTAAACTGTTTTTTAATCCTAAATATGCTGATAATATAAAGACTATATTAGAAAAATGGGTAATTGCAGCTGGTGGAAATATTAACATGATTTTTCATATAAATGTAGTTTTTAATTATAAGGAGAAAAATTGTGTTGGTTATGCATATGTTATGTTTGATCCTATCAGTAGTGGTGATTTGTGGTTAAAACTCACCGGATTAAAACTAAAAAAAAATACAATTAAATATATGACCGAACCATATTATAATCTTAATTGGGATATTCCAGAAATAATTGACAATGATAAAATAAAACAAATGAAAGATTATATATATGATAAAAAATTAGATGATAAGGATTTATCTTTCGAAATGGATCAAAAGTTATTAGATTTTTTTAAAAAATTTTTTACTAGTTTATCTGAACTTGCAGCTATTAGAAATAAATATTTTAAAAATCGTGGAGAGGTACATTTTTCATCTATTGATGATTCAATAAATTCTAACAATTGGGCTGATATATCATTTGATGATGATGATAATAATCCAGCTATTTATGAAATAACCAGAGTTATAGTTCATCAAATTAAATTAACAAATATCATAAGAAAGCCTGCAATAAACTTTTCTGAATGTGGTGGAGATGATAGTTTTTATGCAACAGTCGTACAACCAGAAAAAGTTAGATACACAAATAATATTTCTAATATTTTATTTGTAAATTTAAAAATATCATCACTAAACATTGATTATAATGATCTCGACCAGTATTTAAGAGCAGAATTTAAAAACTTTATATTTGATCAAAAAAAAGAAAAAAATAAAGATGTATATCCAAAAATAGATTTTTTTAAATATCAAGATGCATTATCTATATATTTAACTTTTTCTAAAAATAGATTATGTTTGATAAATAAAAAAGTTGTTGAAACAAAAGAAATTAGTTTAGATGCATCATTAGCAAATAGATTTATTCATACTCTCACTTTAAATAGAAAAGTGGGAAATATACCAGCTGATACAAATTTAATTTTTTATCCAACGACAGAAGATTCTCTTAACAGAAATATTAGAACCAGAGATACAAAAAATAGACGGAGATAAAATATTAAAGTTAATAATGATTTAACTTTAATATTTTATCATATGTATAATTTTATACATATGAAATTATAAATTTTTATCTAGCAATAAAACTACTCTTTATATCAGATGATTTATTATCTTGGCTAATAACTACAGTTTTATTTTCTTGTATTTGATTATATGAAATTAACACATTTTGTTTTAATTGTACAGGCAATATTCTAGGAATATGTCTAAAATTAATTTTACAACAAATTCTTTTAAGACCAATATATTCAAATCCTTTATCCATAGTATAGCCTTTAGATATTTTTTTTATAAATTTATCATATAATTCCATATTAAAAACTTTACCACATGTACATCTTATAAATGGTAAAGTATCTATACTATAATATTCTTGTATAAATTTTTTTCTAGGAGAGGAATCATCACAGTTACAATTAACGTCGGTTGATGTGGTTGCATCTTCTATCTGTTTATCTTTATGTTTTCTATCTCTAGTTTTATGTTTTCTTAATCTTTTTTCCTTTTCCATTTTTATATTTCATAATAAAAAATTATTTTTATTATGAAACGTAATTATTTAATATAATAAAAGTCTCTTAACATTTTTACCAGATTTTACAGTTTCATCTCTAGGAACATAAGATGAAATTCTTGCTGCCGATGGAGCATCAAGAAGAGTATCGAGATAATCTGATGATCTACTAGACTTTCTGTTAGTAGGAGATTTATCTCTTTTTATTCTCTCAACTTCTTCTCTCGTTATTAATTTAATTATAGTCGGAGATGAAGCTCTAGCTGGTGATGAAGCTCTAGCTGGTGATGATCGTCTCTTAGCCTCCTCAACCATCTCTCTAGTAATAAGTTTAACTATTGGTGATGAAGCTCTAGCTGGTGATGAAGCTCTAGCTGGTGATGATGATCGTCTCTTAGCCTCCTCAACCATCTCTCTAGTAATAACTCTAACTGTTGGTGATGAAGCTCTAGCTGGTGATGA
>Ga0169931_10005108_pt1 | contig 20143 bp, 17 predicted proteins | sample Kivu_15m_20L_FD_129675 | JGI IMG/M metagenome (GOLD analysis project Ga0169931, IMG submission 129675) | Freshwater microbial communities from Lake Kivu, Western Province, Rwanda to study Microbial Dark Matter (Phase II) - Kivu_15m_20L... | ecosystem: Environmental > Aquatic > Freshwater > Lake... | reverse complement strand
GCTACTTGCTCGCCGCGCCGCTCGGCCTGAACGCGCTCGCGCACTCGCGCGGGCGGCTGGTGATCGAGCTCGCCCGGTACGCGCTGCTGCGGCGGGGCCGGTGCGCGGCGCCGCCGATCCGCGCCGGGATGTTCTGCCGCAGCGACCCCGCCCTGGACGCGCCCGACCTGCAGTTCCACTTCATCGAGTTCACCGTCGACGCGATGGGCCGCCCGCCGCACCCGTGGCCCGGGTTCTGGTCGAGCGTGTGCGTGCTGCGCCCGCGCAGCCGCGGCACGGTGCGCGCCGCGAGCGCTGACATGCGCGAGCCGCCGCGCATCCTCGGCCGCTACCTGAGCGACCCGCAGGACGCCGCCGGCACCGTGGCCGGCGTGCGCCTCGCCCGCCGGCTGGCGCGCCACCCGGCGCTCGCCGCGCTGATCCGCGAGGAGGCCGAGCCCGGACCCGCGGCCGACGGCGACGACGCGGTCCTCGACTGGGTGCGCCGCACCGCGGTCACCGTGTACCACCCGGTGGGCACCTGCCGGATGGGCGGCGACGACGCCTCGGTCGTCGACCCGTGCCTGCGGGTGCGCGGCGTGGCCGGACTGCGCGTGGCCGACGCGTCGGTCATGCCGACCCTCGTGTCCGGTAACACCAACGCGCCCGCGATCATGATCGGCGAGCGCTGCGCCGACTTCCTCCTCGCCGACGCCGCATGAACGTCCTCTTCGTGATGGCCGATCAGCTGCGCTGGGACCACCTGTCCTGCGCCGGCCACCCGACGCTCGTGACCCCCGCGCTCGACGCGCTCGCCGCGCGCGGGGTGCGCTTCTCGCAGGCCTACGTGAACTCCGGCGTGTGCGGGCCCAACCGCATGAGCTTCTACACCGGGCGCTACCCGGTCACGCACGGCGCCACCTGGAACCGCGTGCCGCTGTCGGTGGGCGAGGTGACGATGGGCGAGTACCTGCGCGGCGGCGGGCACGAGCTGGCGCTCGCCGGCAAGACGCACGTGCTGCCCGACCGCGAGGGGCTCGCGCGGCTGCAACTCGAGGGCGACGGCGAGCTCGCCGCGCTGCTCGCGCGGGGCCACTTCGTCGAGATCGACCGCTACGACGGCCACCACGAGCCGGGCGCCGAGAGCGGCTATCCGGCCTACCTGCGGCGGCACGGCTACGACTCGCCCGATCCGTGGCACGACTACGTGATCGCGACGATCGATCCCGAGGGCCGCGTGCACGACGGCTGGTCGATGCGCAACGTGCGCTGGCCGGCCCGCGTCGCCGAGCCGCACTCGGAGACCGCCTACATGACCGACCAGGCGATCGCGTTCGCCGACCGGATGGGCGGCCGGCCCTGGGTGCTGCACCTGAGCTACGTGAAGCCGCACTGGCCGTACGTGGCGCCCTCGCCGTACCACGCGATGTACGGGCCGGACGACTGCCTGCCGGTGGTGCGCAGCGCCGCCGAGCGCGAGGACGAGCACCCGGCGCTCGCCGCGTACCGGCAGCACGAGGAGAGCCTGAGCTTCCAGCGCGACGAATGCATCCGCACCGTGCGCCCGGTCTACCAGGGCCTGGTGCGGCAGCTCGACGACCACCTCGGGCGCCTGTTCGGGCACCTCGAGCGGATCGGCGTGCTGATGGACACGCTGGTGATCTTCACCGCCGACCACGGCGACTTCCTCGGCGACCACTGGCTCGGCGAGAAGGAGCTGTTCTACGACACGATCCAGCGGATCCCGATGATCGTCGCCGACCCGCGGCCGCAGGCCGACGCGACGCGGGGCACGGTGGACGAGCGCTTCGTCGAGCCGGTGGACGTGCTGCCCACGGTGCTCGAGGCGCTCGGCCTGCCGGTGCCCGGCCACCGGCTCGAGGGCCGCAGCCTGCTGCCGCTTCTGCACGGCGGATCGCCGCCGTGGCGCGAGTTCACGTACTCGGAGCTCGACTACGGCTTCCGCCACGCCCGGCAGCTGCTCGGCCGCGCGCCGCAGCACTGCCGGGCCTTCTCGATCCGGACCCGCACCCATCGGTGGGTGCACTGGCTGGACCTGCCCGAGCAGCTCTGGGACCTGCGCCGCGACCCGGACCAGTTCGAGGACCTGGGCCGCGAGGCCGCCGGCTCGGCCGAGCGCGACGCAATGCGCGACCGGCTGCTCGACGTGCTCGCGCGCAGCCGTCGCCGGGTCACGGCGAGCGAGGCCGACGTCGAGCGCCGCACGAACGCCCACCACGCGATGGGGATCCACTTCGGACGGTGGTGACCGGCGGGGGGCCGCGGCACGGCGTCGGGCAGACATGCGGGCCCGGCGCGCCGCAGCCTGGTCGGCGGAGCGTCGCGTCCGACGGCTAGGCTAGGCGGCCTCGGACGGGTCGAAGTCGAGCTCCACCTTCGCACCGTTCGGATCGTGGCTGAACAGCTGCCAGCTGCCCGCCCCCGGCTGGCGCCTGAGCTCGTAGGCCAGCCCGCGCGCGTCGAAACGGGCCTTGACCGCCTTCAGGTCACGCGCGGTGAAGGCGAGGTGGTCGATCACGCCGGTCGGAATCGCCGGCAGCGGCCGATCCCAGTAGACGTGCAGGATCGCCGCGTCGGAGCCGGGTGCGTAGAGCCAGCTGCCCGGGAAGCCCAGGTCCGGCCGCGGCCCCTCCATCAGGCCCAGCAGGCCGCAGTAGTAGTCGAGCGTGGCCGCGCGGTCGGCGGCGGTGATCGTGAAGTGGTTCATGCCGACGATCATTCCGGACCCCTCCTCCTCGAGGTTCAGGCCAGCAGGACCAGCGAGCCGGTCGAACCCCGGGACTCGAGCCGCGCGTGCGCCTCGGCGGCCGCGTCGAGCGCGTAGCGCTCGATCACCGGCCGGCGGATCCTGCCTTCGGCAAGCGCGGCCCACAGGCGGGTCGAGCGCCGCAGCAGCTCGCCGTGGGGCTCGGTGTAGTCGAACACGACCGGCCGCGAGAAGGTCGCCGACTTGGCCAGCAGCAGGTCGGGCGACAGGGGGGCGAGCGGCCCGGTCGCCTGCCCGAGGCTGATCCAGTGGCCGCGCCGGGCGAGCGCCGCGAGGTTCTGCTCGCGCGCGGCGTCGCCCAGGCCGTCGACGATCACGTCGGCGCCGCCGAGACGCTGCACCGCGTCGGCGAACCGGTAGTCGCGGGTGACGATCACGTGCTCGCAGCCGTGCGCGCGGGCCACGCGGGCCTTGTCCTCGCTCGACACCGTGCCGATGACCGTCGCCCCGAGGCTCGACGCCCAGGCGCAGAGCAGCAGCCCCACGCCGCCCGCTGCTGCATGCACCAGCAGCCGCATGCCGGAGCGCACCGGCGCAAGATCGTGCAGGAGGTAATCGGCAGTCAGGCCCTTGAGCAGCAGCGCCATCGCGACGTCGTCCTCGATCGCGGTCGGCAGCGGGACCACCCAGGCCGCCGGAACGCAGCGCACCGATGCGTAAGCCCCCGGTACCGGGCCGAGGGCGGCCACCCGATCACCCGGCAGCAAGCCGTGGACGCCCTCTCCGACGTCGAGCACCGTACCGGCGGCCTCCATGCCCGGCGTACCCGGCCGGCCGGCGTCGACCGGCATCATCGCCGGCAGCCAGCCGCGACGCAGGTACACGTCGAGGAAGTTCACGCCGATGGCCCGATGCCGGATGCGGACCTCGCCAGGCCCGGGCGGCGGCGCCTCGCCGTTCTCGGGTACGAGCACGTCGGGTCCGCCGTAGGCGCGAACGGCGATCCGTCGGCAGGGCGCCGGCAGCGCTGCGGGAAACGGCCCGGCGGCCGCACCCGCCGGGCCGCGATGATCGCCGCCGCGCCGCAGGAAGCGGCGCAGGTTCTCGAACCCCGCCTCGTACACACCGGTGGCCACCATCTCGCGCAGCTCGCGTTCCTGGCCCGGCGGCGTGGCGAAGGTGGACTCCCAATGCCAGAACGTGCGGTTGCCGTCGGTCACCGGCTTGAGCGTGATGGTCGCCACGTAGCGCCGCAGCGGTACCGTGGCCTCGACGATGCAGTAGGTGCTGCGGTGCTCGCGCTCGTCGAGCGCGATGAGCTGCTCGCGGATGAACTGGCCGTCCCGGAGCGTGAATGCCCGCACGCACCCGACCTGGTCGCTCCTGTCGCCACCCTCGATGCGGCTGCGCTCGACCACCTCGTGCCACTGGTCGTGGCTGTTGAAGTCGCGGATCACCGCCCACACGCGCTCGAGCGGTGCGTCGATGACGGTCGAGCGCACGACCCGCTGCAGCATCTCAGCGGCGCCCGAAGTGGCGCTTCAGCGCGTCGAAGCCGGCCTGGAACACGCCGCCCCCGATCAGCTCCGTCAGCTCGGCCTCGCGGCCCTCGGCGCACTCGAATTCGGCGCTCCACTCCGCGAAGGTCCTCCCGCCGTCGGTGATCGGAACGAGCTTGAGGGTGGCCACGTACTGGGACACGCCCATCGGGCTTTCGAGGATCTCGTAGGTGCACGCGTAGTCGTAGTCGGAGAGCGCGAGCAGCCGCTCGCGGATCATGCCGCCGTCGCGGGTGTGGAAGTGCCGGATGCAGCCGACGCGATCGCTCGGCTCCTGGTTCTCGATGCGGCTGTCGGCGATCGCCGGATGCCACAGCGGCAGCGCGTTGAAGTCGCGGATGCGCGCCCACACGGTGTCGGCGCTCACGTCGATGACACTGGAAACATACACGCGGATCATGGACCCTCCCCGGGATCGGCGGGACCGCCGCGGACGCGACCGGACCGCATCGGCTCAGCCGAGCTTGCCGGGCGACGCCGGCGGCAGCGCCGCCGCGCCGCCCGAGGCGCCGCCGGCCAGCCGCTGGATGTCGCCGGCCTCGAGCCCGATCTCGCGCAGCAGCTGGTCGACCATCGGAGCCTGCGCACGGAAGCGCAGCGCCGAGTTGACCACGCTGTCGGCGAACCCTCCCTGGCCGCCCTCGGCGCCACCGCCGCCGCCACCGGTCAGGCCTTCGACGTGCAGGATCTTGATGCCTTCGATCCGCTCCATCGGGCGCACCGACTCGCGGATGATCGCCTCGGCCTTGGCCACCAGCGCCATCCGCAGGGCCGAGGCCCGGGCTTCGGGCGACAGCACGTTCTGCGCCTCGTGCATCATGCGCGTCGCCTCGGCCTCGGCCTCGGCGCGGATGCGCGCGGCCAGCACCCGGATCTTCTCGGCGTCGGCCTCGGCCTCGGCCTGCGCCCGGATCGCCGCGCCGCGGTCATCGCTCGCCTCCTTCTCGGCGCGCGCCGCCACGGTCAGCCGGATCGCCTCGCGTTCGGCGTCCTGCTGGGCACCGATCAGGTCGATTGCCTTCTTGCGCTCGGCCATCTCGATCTCGCGCGCGGTGAACACCCGCTCCTCGGCCGCCACGGCGAGCGCGCGCGCGGCCTCGGCCGCCGCCTGCGCCTCGCTCTGCGCCTTGCTCTCGAGCGCTATCGCGATCGCCCGCTGCTGCTCGGCCAGCTCCAGCGCCTTGCGCCGCTCGATCTCGGCGGCCTGCACCTCGCGCTCCTTGCGGATGCGCTCCTGCTCGAGGCTCTGATCGCTGCGGATGCGCGCCGCGTCGGTCGCCTGCCGTGCGGTGATCTGCGCGCCCTCGGCGTCCTGCTCGCGGCGGGCCCGCTCGGCGGCGAGTTCGGCGCGCTGGCGCGCGCGCGCAACCTCCACCTCGCGCTGCTGCTCCAGACGCGCGTGCTCGGCCTCCTTGTCGATCTGAAGCGACAGCTTCTCGGCCTCGAGGTTCTTGTTTCGGATCGCGATCAGCGTGTCCTGCTCGACGTCGTTGCGCTGCTTCTTGCGACGCTCGATCTGCTCGGTCAGGTGCGTGAGGCCCTCGGCGTCGAACGCGTTGCTGGGGTTGAAGAACTCCATCGAGGTCTGATCGAGCTGCGTGAGACTCGCGCTCTCGAGCTCCAGACCGTTCTTCGTCAGGTCGCCGGCCACCGCTTCGCGGACCCGCTTCACGTACGTGCCGCGCTTCTCGTGCAGCTCCTCCATGGTCATCTCAGCCGCCGCGGTGCGCAGCGAGTCGATGAACTTGCCCTCGACCAGTTCCTTCAGCTGCTCGGGCTCCATGGTGCGCAGGCCCAGCGTCTGCGCGGCGGCAGCCACCGATTCCGCCGAAGCCGCCACGCGCACGTAGAACTCGGCGATCACGTCCACCCGCATGCGGTCCTTGGTGATCAGCGCCTTCTCCCGCCCGCGAGCCACCTCCAGACGCAGCGTGTTCATGTTCACCGGGATCACGTCGTGGACGATCGGCAGCACGAACGCCCCGCCGTCGACCACCACCTTCTGCCCGCCCAGGCCGGTCCGCACGAACGCTCGCTCCTTGGACGATCGGAGGTACAGCCAGTGCAGCAGCCACACGCCGATCGCGACGACGATCGCCACGACGATCAGGGCCAGGATGAACTGGCCGAATTGGGCTCCGGTCATGGGGGTCTCCAGCGGGGTTCTCGGGTTCGTCTTCGTGGCCGGGCGTGCATCAGGACGGTCGGGTCATCCCGACGAACCGGCGGGTGGTCTCGGTCAGCGCCACTTCGGTGGGCAGCCGCTCCATCGAGCTCGCGCCGTAGAAGCCGTGGCAATCGGGGCAGCGGGCCAGGATGTATTGCGCGTCGTCGGGCGTGGCGATCGGGCCGCCGTGGCAGAGCACGATCACCTCCGGGTTGACCGACCGCGCTGCCGCCGCCCACGCGCTGATCGGCTCGACGCACGCGGCCAGCGTCAGCGCGGTCTCGGCGCCGATCGAGCCGCCCGTGGTCAGGCCCATGTGGCAGACCACCACGTCGGCGCCGGCCGCCGCCATCGCGCGCGCGTCGGCCTCGCCGAACACGTACGGGGTGGTGAGCAGGTCCATCGCTCGCGCACGCGCGATCAGGTCGACCTCCAGACCGTAGCCCATGCCGGTCTCCTCGAGGTTGGCGCGGAACGTGCCGTCGATCAGCCCCACCGTGGGGAAGTTCTGCACCCCCGAGAAGCCGAGGTCGATCAGCCGTCGCAGGAACTGATCGGGGATCATGAACGGGTCGGTCCCGTTCACGCCGGCCAGCACCGGCGTGTGCCGCACCACCGGCAGCACCTCGCGCGCCATCTCGCAGACGATCTCGTTCGCATTACCGTAGGCGAGCAGCCCGGCGAGCGAGCCGCGGCCCGCCATCCGGTAGCGGCCCGAGTTGTAGATCACGATCAGGTCGATGCCGCCGGCCTCCTCGCACTTGGCCGACAGCCCGGTGCCGGCGCCGCCCCCGACGAGAGGCCGGCCCGCGGCGATCTTGGCGCGGAACCGGTCGAGGAGCGTCTGGCGCGCGATGCGGGGCATGGGTCGTTCCGGTGCGGGTCGGTGGGTGTGTCGGGCGGGACCGGGCGTGGCCTCAGGCGGTGCGCGCGGGGGCGAGCGCCGGAGCGATCTCGACCCAGGCCGCCACGAGCGCGTCGGCGAACGCCTCGTCGTTCAGGTGCATCGGCAGGCGCACCAGCCTGCGGTCGGGGGCGGACCGGAACCCCTGCTCGATCGCCGCGAACAGCGCGCGGTCGGCGTCGGGATCGTGGAACGGCGCGCCGGCGCGATCGATCGCCGACACGCCGGCCTCGGGGATCAGGAACCGCACCGGACCCTTCATGGCGTTGAGCTTGCGGGCGAGGAACTCACCGATCGCCCGGCATTCGTCGGCGGTGGTGCGCATCAGGGTGACCGTCGGGTTGTGCCGGTACAGGCGGCGCCCGCGGAACCGCTCGGGCACCGTGTCCCAGGCGCCGAAGTTGACCATGTCGAGCGCGCCGCACGAGCCCACGTAGGGCAGCGAGTGACGCGCGAACACGTCGAGGCGGGTCGGCCCCGCCGAGAGCACCCCACCGCCGATCTCGTCGGCGATCTCGGTGGTCGACACGTCGATCACACCGCACAGCAGCCCCGAATCGGCGAGCTTCTCCATCGACTGTCCGCCCACGCCGGTGGCGTGGAACACCAGGCAGTCGTAGGCTTCGCCCAGTTGCCGGGTCACCGCCTGCACGCAGGGCGTGGTCACGCCGAACATCGTCAGACCGATCGCGGGCCGGCTCGCCGACTCGGCCGCCGGGGGGTGCGCGATCATGCCGGCGAGCGCGTGCGCCCCGTTGGCCAGCACCCGCTCGCTGATGCGGTTGATGCCCTGGACGTCGGTGACCGAGTACATCATGCAGATGTCGCTCGGCCCCACGTAAGGCCGCGTGTCGCCGCTCGCCATCGTGCTGATCATCACCTTGGGCACGCCCACGGGCAGCGCCCTCATGGCGGCGGTGGCGAGCGAGGTGCCGCCCGAGCCGCCCGCCGAGATCAGCCCGCCGAGGTCGCGCCGCGTGAGCACGAACCGGCCGAAGGCCTCGGCCATCGCCGACACCGCGCTGCCCCGGTCGCCGCTGAACACCGCCGACTCGCCGGCCGGATGATGGCGGGCGACCTCGCGGGGATGGATGCTCGCCGGCGAGGGCTTGCCCGAAGTGGCCAGATCGACCGTCACCACGCGCAGGCCGAGCCGCTCGAGGCACTGGCGCAGGAAGAACAGCTCGCGCGCCTTGGTGTCGAAGGTTCCGGCGACGTACGCTGCGCGGCCGCTGGAGGCGGCGACCGGGAAATCGAACACCCGCGACGACGGTGCGGCCGCGGCGACCGCGGCGCCCGGCGATCGGGGCGCGCCGCCGCCCGGGACCGCCGCGGGCCCGAGCGGCGGGTCACGCGGGATGTCGGCGGTGGGACTGCCAGGGGCGCCCGCGTTCCAGCGGTTGAGTCCGCGCACCGTACGCGGCAGCAGGTCATCGAGCGAGGGCGCGCCGTCGCCGTGCTCCCGACGCACGGTGAGCACCCGCGGGCCCGCCGCGTCGATCGGCATGGCTGGCGGCTCGGGGGCGGCCGCCTCGGGCTCCTCGAAGCCGCTCGAGCGCACGCCGAGCAGGCGCTCCTGCAGGTCACGATCGGCGGCGAGCTCGGCCGCCGGCATCTGCTGGGCCAGACGTCCGTTGACCATCACGCCGATCGTGTCGGCCACCTCCAGCGCCACGCCCAGATTCTGCTCGATCAGCAGGATGGCGATCTCGCCCTCGGCCGCCAGCGCCCGCAGCGCCTGTGCCACCTGCTCGACGATCACCGGGGCCAGTCCCTCGGTGGGCTCGTCCATGACCAGCAGCCGGGGCTGCAGCAGCAGCGCGCGGCCGATCGCCAGCATCTGCTGTTCGCCGCCCGACAGCTGCGAGCCGCCGTTGCCGCGCCGCTCGGCCAGGCGCGGGAACATCGCGTACACGCGGTCGACCTCGCGCCGAGTCGCAGCGACCAGCCGCAGGGTCTCGTCGACCGACAGCGAAGGCCAGACGCGCCGCCCCTGCGGCACGTAGGCGATGCCCCGCCGGGTGATCTCGTGCGGCGAGCGTCCGAGGATCTCGTCGCCCAGCAGCCGCACGCTGCCGGTGGCCGTGCCGACCCCGCCGATCAGCCCGGTGACCGCGTTGCACAACGTGGTCTTGCCCATGCCGTTGCGCCCGACGACGCCCAGCACGCCGCGCTCCAGCGTGAAGGACACGCCCTGCAGCGCGTGGGCGCGCCCGTAGTACACGTCCAGGCCCTCGACCGCCAGGGTCGCCGCCCTGCGCACCTGCGGTTCGCCGCGACGCGGCCACAGGGCCATCAGTGCCGCCCCCCCATGTAGATCGCCTGCACCTGGGCGTCATTCTCGATTTCGCCGGGCGTGCCGGTCTTCAGCACCCGGCCGTTGTGCATGACCGTGACCTTCTCGACCACCCGCAGCGCGATGTCGAGGTCGTGCTCGATCAGCACGTAGCTCATGTGCGCCGGCAGCGAACCGAGCAGCGCCACCAGCTCGCGTCGCTCGGCGGGCGACAGGCCCGCCGCCGGCTCGTCGAACAGGATCAGCCGGGGCGCGCCGGCCAGCGCCATGCCGATCTCGAGCTGACGCTGCTGTCCGTGCGCGAGGTTGGCGACGTGCTCGTTCGCGAGGTGATCGAGCCGCGCCCGGACCAGCAGCTCGTCGGTGGCGGCCTGCGAGGGGCTGGCGCGGCCCGGACGACGGAAGCTGAACCGGCCGTTCGACACGCCTCGAACCGCCAGGTAGAGGTTGTCGCGCACCGTCAGGTCGCGGAACAGCAGCGAGGACTGGTAGGTACGCCGCAGCCCCTTGCGGATGCGCTCGTACGGCGGCAGCTCGGTGACGTCCTCGCCGAAGAAGAGGATCCGCCCGGAGGTGGGCGGGAAGTCGCCGGTGATCGCGTTGAACAGCGTGGTCTTGCCCGCCCCATTGGACCCGAGCACCGCATAGCGCTGACCGGCGGCCACGGCGATGGACACGTCGTCCACCGCGCGCAGCACGCCGAACTGCCGCGTCACGTGCTCGAGCACCAGGGCGTCGTCGGAGGCCGGCACGGACCCGCCCCCGCGCACCGCCGCCGCGGGGGCGGCGGTGCCCGGACGCCGGTGCGTCAGCGATGCCATGCGGGTCGCGCCGCCGGGCCTCAGGGGCAGCTCGGCTCGTCGCGCGTGCCGATCTTGAACTGATCGCGCGGCATGCCCAGCAGCTGCTCGACGTTCTCGACCTTGCGCAGCACGCGGGTGGTGAGGTTGCCGCCGCTGTCCTTGACCACCTCGGTGACGAAGGTGGTGCCGATCGCCTGCCGGTTGCCGTCCAGGCGCACGGTGCCGGTGGGCATTCTCAGCTCGAGCTTCTGCAGCGCGTCGCGGTACTTCGCCTGGCCGCCGGACAGGTCGCCCTTGACCGCGTCCAGCGCGTCGAGCGCCGCCTTCATGTTGGTGTAGTAGACCAGCGCGAACAGGCTCGGGCTCGGATAGCCTCCGGCCGACACCGGGTAGGCCTTGCGATATGCATCGACGAACTGCTTCCATGCGGCCCCGTCGTAGGCATCGGCCAGCGGGCCGGCCGAGATCGTGCCCACCAGCGAGTCGCGCCGCTTGCCGCGGTAGTTCAGCACGTCCTGACTGACCGTGATCGAGCCGCCCATCATCGGCTTGTCGCCCCCGGCCGCCTCGTACTGGTTGAGGAAGTTGACCGCATCGGCGCCGCCCAGCACGACGAGCAGCGCGTCGACGTCCTTCGGGATCCGCGCGATCGTCGAGGCGTAGTCCTTGCCGCCCAGCGGCACCCAGGCCTTGAGCGGCACCTTGCCGCCCAGACGGCAGTACTCGGCCATGAAGCCCTGCACCTGCGAGTACGGGAACGCGTAGTCCTCGGCGATCACCATCACCCGGCGATAGCCCTTGTCCCAGGCGGCCTTGCCCAGGCCGACCATCCACTGCGCGCCTTCGGTGTTGAAGCGGAAGAAGTTCGGGCTGGGATTGACCAGCGTGGTCGCCTGCGCCCCGGAGCCGCCGTTGATGAAGGTGATGTTCGGCTGGGTCTTCGAGTAGTCCTTGACCGCGATCCCCTCGGAACCCGACAGCGGCCCGACCATGATGTCGACCTTGTCCTGCTCGACCAGCTTGCGCACCGCGTTGACCGCCACGTCGGGGTTGGCGTTCGAGCTCGCCTTGATGATCTCGACCTTGCGGCCGGCCACCGTGCCGCCGCGCTGCGCGAGCGCGAGCTCGGCGCCCCGCATGCCGTCGGCGCCGCCGGCGGCGAACGGCCCCTCCAGCGTCGCCAGCAGGCCGATCTTCACCGGGGCGCCCTGCGCCCAGGCAGGCCCGGTGGTGGCGACCGCAGTCGCCGCCATGCCCAGCATTGAACCCATCCAGATCCGTTTTGCTTTCTTCACGTTCGTCTCCTTGAGTTGGACGTGGTGGCGGTGACGGCTTGCTCGGGCCCGAAGCGCGACCGCAGCCACGCCCACAGGCCGAGCAATCCGTCGGGGGAAAACAGCACGATGGCGAGGAACACGCCACCGATCACGAGGTTGAAGCGCTCGCGGTCGATCAGGTCGATCGCGAAGGTCTGCAGCAGCACGAACACCACGGCGCCGACGAACGAGCCGATCGGATGGCGCATGCCGCCGAGCACGGCGATCACCAGGATGTTGATCAGCCAGGTGGTGCTGACCGAGCCGGGCGAGATCAGACCGTTGTACCAGACGAGCAGGACGCCGCCGACCGCGGCGATCAGGCCCGCCACCGCGTACGCCGCCACACGATGCGCGACCACGTTGTAGCCGAGCGCGTTCATGCGCCGGGGGTTGTCGCGGATGCCCTGCAGCGCGATGCCGAAGGGTGCGCGCACCAGCCACTTCACGACGAGGTAGCCCGCCAGGGAGCACGCGAGGCAGAGGTAGTAGAAGGGCAGCGGCGAACGCCAGTCGATGCCGAGGACCGTGGGCGGGTAGACCTTCTGGAAGCCCTGGAACCCGTTGAACACCGAGTAGTTCTGCAGCACGAGGTAGTAGAAGGCCACTCCGATGGCCAGGGTGATCATGATCGTGTAGATGCCTTCGGTACGCACCGACAGCCAGCCGATCAGCGTCGCGCAGACCGTGGCGATCGCGAGGGCGAGCGGCACGCACACCCACCAGGGCCAGCCCAGGCTGACCGCAGTGCCGCTCACGCCGAAGATCGCCACCGAGTAGCCGGCGATCCCGGCCACGGTGAGCTGCGCGAGCGACACCATGCCGCCGTAACCCGCCAGGAAGGTCAGCGACAGGGCGACCAGCCCCAGCACCAGCGCCTGCGCCGCCACCTGGAACGTGAAGAAGGGCGTGGCCACCAGCGGGAACACCAGCGCCAGCAGGGGCAGGAGCACGTGGCGGGGCCCCAGGTGCCGCCACAGGAACTTCAGCCAGCGCGGCGCGCTGCTGTCGGCGTAGGGGTCGACCTCGACCGGCCGGGCCACCGGCGGTCGGGACCGGCTTGCCGGGACCCGCGCGGGAACACCGGCCCCGCGCGCCAGCGCCGAGGCCGCCGCGGAATTCATCGCCCGTCGCCAGTGCGCCGCGCTCATCGCTCAGGCCGCCCTTCCCATGATGCCGCGCGGACGGAACGCGAGCACCAGGATCAGGATCAGGAACGTGAACACCACGCTGTAGGTCGGTGCATACGCCAGTCCGTAGGTCTCGGCCAGACCGAGGATCACCGCGCCGATCGCGGCACCCACCACGCTGCCCATCCCGCCCACGATCACCACGATCAGCGAGGCGAGCAGCAGCCGCGTGTCCTCGCCGGGCACCATCGAGAACTCGACTGCGCCGATCACACCGCCGAAGCCCGCCAGACCGGCGCCCAGCATGAAGGTGACCGCGAATACCAGGTTCACGTTCACGCCTGCGGCCGACAGCATGGCCCGGTCGTCGACGCCGGCGCGGATCATCGCGCCCACCCGGGTACGACTGAGCAGCCACCAGAGGAACACCCCGATCGCGATCCCGAAGCCCAGCAGGCTCAGCCGGTAGGCCGAATACGCGTTCACGACCGGCAGTCCGCGGATCGGCCCGTGCAGCCACTGCGGCGCCTCCATCTGGTGGACCTGCCCGGTGAACCCCCACAGCAGCAGATCGGCGATCACGATCGACAGGCCGATCGTCACCATCGTCTGGCGCAGGTCCTGCCCCTGCATGTGGCGCAGGATCAGCACCTGGATCAGCAGCCCGGCGATCGCGGCGGCGAGGAACCCGGCGGCGATCGCGAGGATCCACCAGCCGGTCCGCTCGGCCACCACGAAGCCCACGTAGCCGCCCAGCAGGTACAGCGAGCCGTGCGCGAGGTTCACGTTGCGCATCAGGCCGAACACCAGGGTGAACCCCGAGGCCACGATGAAGTAGAGCGACGCCAGCGTCAGGCCGTTGAGCAGCGTCACGAAGTACAGCCGCGTGTTGTCGACCATCGCCCAGACCGAGAACACCGCGACCGGCAGCGCGACCAGCACCAGCAGCGCCCACTGGGCGGCGGTCAGCCCCCAGGTCAGCGTCTTCCTCACGCGGCGCGCTCCCACTGCCTCGATGAGGCCAGCGGCGGCGGCTTGGCGAACACGCCGTCCTTCATCACCGCCAGCAGGCGCTTCGGATCGCGCAGGATGCCCACGTTCGCGAGCGGATCGCCGTCGACCAGCAGCAGGTCGGCGAGGAACCCGTCCTTCACCAGCCCGACCTCGTTCCCGCGCATCATCACCTGCCCGCCGTGGAGCGTGCACGCGCGGATCGCCTCCATCGGCGTGAAGCCCAGGTACTTGACGAACAGTTCCAGGTCGCGGGCGTTCTGGCAATGCGGATTGAACGCGAAGCCGTAGTCGCCGCCCGGCAGCACCCGGATGCCCCGCCGGTGCATCGCACTGAGCGACTGGCAGGCGGCCGCCCACTCCTCCTCGTAGCCCATCGAGACCGCCTTCGCATGGTCGACCCCCCAGCGCTCGGACTCCCAGAGCAGCGCGTAGAGGATGCCGATGCCCGGTGCGACGAACACCTCGTCGCGGGCCGCCTCGAGCATGTCCAGAGCCTCCTCGTCGGTGAAGCTGGCGTGGTAGATCAGCCGGATCCCGTGGCGCAGCGCCTGCTTGACACTGGCGCAGGAGCGCGCGTGGACGATGATGCGCCGGCCGCGCAGGGTGACCTCCTCCTGTGCCGCGGCCACTTCGGCGTCGGTCATCCAGGTGGTCTTGGCGTCGGCGCCCGGCACGAAGTTGTCGCCCGACAGGTTCAGCTTGATCGAGTCGACGCCGTACTTGAGGAACATGCGCACGACCCGTCGCATGTCCTCGGCACCGTTGACCACCTGGCCGAAGCTGAAATCCGGAAACGGCAGGTGCGGCAGCATCTCGTCGCCCAGCCCCCCGGGGACGGTGATCTCCTGGCTGGCTGCGAGGTAGCGCGGGCCGGGAATCTGGCCGCGCTCGATCGCATTGCGGATCACCACGTCGAGCCTGGGCTTGGCGCAGGCCGCGCCCAGGCAGCTGGTGAAGCCCGCGAGCAGGTACCGGTGCGCGACCTTGGCGCTCCACAGCACGTGCTCCTCCAGCGGCATCGTCTGGATGGCCGCGAGATCGGGCGCGTCGTTCCAGCTGAAGTGCGTGTGCGCCTCGACCATGCCCGGCATCAGGGTCGCGCCCGCGCCGTCGATCACGGTCGCCGCGCCCGGGGTGATCGCCGCCGTGGACCGGCCCACCTGGCGGATCCGGTTGCCGCTGACCAGCACGCTCCCCGGGTAGGGCGCCTCTTTGCCCGAGCCGTCGAGGATGCGGACGTTCGTGAACAAGGTGTCGGCCATCAGGAGCTCCTCGGGAGTGACGGTCGTCTCAGGCAGCCCAGCGCGTGACGGTCGCGGGCGCACCGTACCGGGTCGTGCCGCCGCCGGGACTCCGGACCGGCGGGGCGCGATGGAACTCACCGTCCTTCATCACGGCGAGGATGCGCTTGCGGTCCTGCAGGACGGTGATGTCGGCGAGCGGGTCGCCGTCGACCAGCAGCAGGTCGGCGAAGCAGCCTTCGCGGATGTAGCCGATCTCCTTGCCGTGACCCATCATCGGCCCGCCCCACGCGGTGGCCGACAGCAGGGCCTCCATCGGGCTCATCCCCAGGAGCCGCACGAAGTACTCGAGGTCCTTCGCGTTGGTGCCGTGGGGCGTCCAGGCGAAGCCGTAGTCGCCGCCCGGCAGGATGCGGATCCCGCGCCGGCGCATCGCCTTCATGCTCTCGACGGCGGCCTCGAGCTCCCGGTGGTAGCCCATCTTCCGGGTCACTTCGGGCGTCAGCCCCCACGCCGAAGCGTGGTGGCAGGTGTTGATCAGCCACGCGAGTCCCGGAGCGACGAAGTGGTCGAACTTCGCCGCCTCCAGCATGTCGAGCGACTCGGAGTCGGTGAAGCTCGCGTGGTAGATCACCTGGATGCGGTGCCGCACGCACGCCTTGATCGACCAGGTACTGCGGGCATGCGCGGCCACCCGCTTGCCCCATCGCCGGGCCTCGTCGACGCAGGTGGCGACCTCCTCGTCGGTGAACTGGCTCATCTCCGACGGCATACCGGTGATGCTCTCGCCGGACAGGTTGATCTTGAGCTGGTCGACACCGTACTTGGCGAACATCCGCACGCAGCGCCTCATCTCCTCGGCGCCGCTCACGATCGCGCCGAAGGCGAACTCGTGCTGGGGCAGGTGCGGCGCGGTGGTGTCGCCCAGGCCACCGGGCACGGTGATCTCCTGGCTCGCGGCGATGTAGCGCGGCCCGACGATCGTGCCGTCGTTGATCGCGTTGCGGATCACCACGTCGAGCCGTGGCTTGGCGGTGGCCGCGCCCACGCAGCTGGTCCAGCCCATGTCGAGGTATGTCCTCGCCACCTGCGCGCACCACAGGATGTGTTCCTCGGGCGGCATGCGCTGGATGCTGTCGAGCGAGGGCTGGTCGTTCCAGCTGAAGTGCGTGTGCGCCTCGACCATGCCCGGCATCAGGAACGCGCCCGCGCCATCGATGACCGTCGCGCCCGCGACCGGCGGCGGGCGCTGGCCGCGATCGGTGCGCAACACCCGACCGATCCGGTTGCCGGTGACCATCACGTCGCCGGTGAACGGCGTCTCGCCGCCGCCGTCGAACACTCGAACGTTGGTGAAGTGAACGTCGGCCATGGGACCTCGCCTCAGCGCACGCTGTCCAGGAAACCGCGCAGCAGGCGCTGCGATTCGGCCACCCGCTCGAGGGTAGGCCAGTGCCCGCAGCGCGCGAGCGCCTCGAGCCGCGCGCCGGGCAGCCGGTCGGCGAGCTGACGGGCACCCGACAGCGGCGTGACCGCATCCTCGTCGCCGTTGACGATCAGCACCGGGCAGCGGATGAGCTCGGCACGCGCCGCGCGCGCCTCGGCGAGCGCCAGACAGTTTCGCGCGAACCCCTCCGCGTCCTGGGACGCGATCGAGTCGCGCACGTAGGCCACGGCCAGCGGCAGCGACTCGCGCGAGCTCGCGCTGAGCGCCACGTCGCTGATGCCCTCGGCGATCTCGAACATCCCGCGCTCGCGCGCCGCCGCGGCACGCGAGCGCATGCTCTCGCGCTGGGCCGGCACCGGCTCGGCCATCACGCCGAACAGCGCGAGACTGCGAACGCGCGACGGCTCGGCCGCGGCCAGGTGCTGCGCGATGATCGTGCCGAACGAGTGCCCCACCAGGTGCGCGCGCGCGACCCCCAGCGCGTCGAAGACCCGCATCACCGCCTGCACGTGGACGTCGACGGACAGCGCACCGCCGCCCGGCGCGGTCTCGCCCATCGCGTAGGCCTTGCGCGAGCGCGCAGCGCCGGGGAGCTCGGGTCGGATGCAGCGCCAGCGGCCCAGTGCCGGCAGCAGTGTCGTCCAGGCGTTCATGCTGCCACCCAGCCCGTGGACGAACACGATCGCATCGCCGCCACCACGCACGTCCACGGCCATCCGGTCGACCCAGGCGATCGGCATCGTCGGGTCCTCAGTGCTCGAGGCGGTTCTCGATCCTGCCCGGGCCGTCGATCTCGACCCTCACCCCGTCGTCCGGCCCGAGCCAGCGCGACGGCGAGAACCCCGTGCCCAGGTCGGCCGGTGTGCCGGTGGCGGTCAGCTCGCCCGGCATCAGGGTGATGCCCAGCGAACAGGCCGCGATCAAGCGGCGAATGTCCGGTCCGCCCCGTCCGATCACGACCGCGATCTCGCCCTCGCGGTCGATCTGCTCGCTGACCGTCCGGCCGGGCAGGCGCACCGCATCGAACGGGCCGACCGCGACCTGGGGCAGCGTGGTGAACACGACGGGCCCCTGCGCGGCGTCGGTGCCCGTGGCACTGTGGAAGGCCGTTCCCGCCGGTTCCTGCGCGTGCGCCCGGCCGTCGCGACCGACGCACGACAGGTCGCGCCGGGGCGTGGGCAGCGATGTACGCAGCGTGAACGCGGTGGTGGGCTGCCGCGTGCCGGTAACGCGCTGCAGGGTGCTTCCTTCGAGCCGGGCCCGGATCGGCGGCAACACGCCGGGCCCGACGTCGTTGACCGCGAGCGGAACCCGCTCGCCGCGCGCCGACACGATAACGGCACGGCAACGCTCTTCCCAGCTCCAGCGGGTCGACCGCATCGCAGGTCGTCTCCTCGTTGCCTCGGGCCCGGTTCGGGAGGCCGCCGACGGCCGGGACGGCCACGTTGGGCGGGCCCGGGCGGTCTCGCAGATCATACGGTCGCGCTCCGCGTTCGGGCAAGCGGATTGCCGGAGACCGGACGCACCGCCCGGTGATCACGTGACGGCCGGGTGAGGGTCGCTTCGGGTGTGCCGATGGCGGTACGGCTGCGGCTCGGCCGCGTCAGTCCGGGCCGGGACCGAAGCGCCAGGTGCTCGGGTATCCGAGCTCGGACAGGCGCCGACAGAGCGCGCTCATCATGTCGGCAATCTCCGGATGGATCCGTGCCCGCCTCCGGGCGCTCCCCGTCTCCGGGGTGACGACGAACTCGGTCGCCTGATCCGTCCGAACTTCGGTCGTGACGCCGTGCGCGGCGAGAAGGTTCGCGATCGCCTCGTGCAGCGAGGCTGCCGGTAGGTAGGGTGCGGCCGGCGCGGCCCGAAGGGGCTCGAAGCCGCGGCTGCGAAGCGTCGGCTGGATCGTGCCGAGAACCTGCTGCTCGACCCAGTCGGCCCTCCGACGGGCCACGACCAGCTTCGACCATTCGCCCTGCCCTGCCGGATCGATCAGCAAGGTTTCCAGCGCGCTCAGCCTCGGCTGCGGCGTCTGCAGCTCGCCGGCGCGTTGCGCCGCCCACTGGCGTGCCGCCTCGCGCAGGCGCTCGCTCGACCACGGCAGTGGGAACGGCAGCAGCGCACGCCGTTCGAGCCGATCCAGCACCAGCGATTGTGCGGCCTGCTCGAAGGCCGGCGACCCGTGGTAGGCCCGCACCGCTCTCGGATCGGTGAAGACGTGGGCGAGTGACTCGCGCAGCGCCGTTCGCAGCGACTCGTCCTCGAAGGTCTCATCGGCGATCCGCCGGGCGAGCACCCCTGACTCGGCGAGGTCGGCAACCGGGTGGAACGGCCGCAGGATCGTTCGGAAGGCTTCGCGCAAGGCCCGATGGAACGCCGGGTAGGTCGTGAAGTCGAGCGCGTCCAGCGCGGGACTGCGCGACGCGGCCGTGTCCCACGACAGGTTCTCCGCGCCGCTCAAGGTGGGCATCACCGACTCGGCCGCGCCGGCCGAGCGCAACGTGGCCCAGAGCGCGTGCACCGCGGCCGCCGAATCGACGAATCCCGGCGCCTGCGACCCCGGTCAGGGTCGCGGGTCGGCGGGTGTGGGGGCGCGATTCGCGGCGCGCCGGACCGCCTCGTCGTAGGCGGTCTGCAGATGGCGCAGGTGCTGCAGCATCCACGGCGAACGGATCAGGTCCTCGATGGCCGGCGGTCCGCTCGGCAAGTCGTCCAGGAGGGCGTCGAGGCCGAAGTCGTAGGGCGCGGTCCCGTGGACCCCGATCCATGACCGGGCCGTCTCGGGGTCTTCGGTCAAGGGGAAGAGGCCCCGGTACCTGCCTGCCCGGAACTCGGTCAGTGCGGCCAGGTCGTCCAGCGTGCCGAAGGTGCCCGAATTGGAGAGTACCCGGCCGAGATCGACCAGCGTTCGGCCGCTCAGCGGCTCGCCCGGCCGCAGCCCGCGCCAGAAGTCGGCCAGCGCGTGCAGTCCCGCCTCCGGACCGTTGCCGGCGATCAGCACGCCGAGCACGCGTGCGAGGGCCGTCGCCCCGAGGCGCTGCGCCAGCCTGCCGTAGGCCGCCCGGGCCTCGGGGTCCAGCCGGCTGCGATCGACGGCGACCGACACCTCGCCCGACGCCGTGGGCTGCAGCTGCAGGTGCATCGGCTGATCCTGCGCCGCGCGCGCCCGGGCCATCATCTCGGCGAAGGCGCGTGCGTCGACCCAGGATCCGCGCGGCTCGGGCACGGCGTCGCGCCGTCGCTGCGACTGCTGCGGCCACTGCTCCAGCTGGGAGTACTGGATGAGGCGGCCGAGCTGCGGCGCATCCCGGCGCGGCCCGGCGGCCGCCCCGTCGGGGGTCTGGGCCTACGGCGGCAGGCGCGACGGATCGCCCGGTCCTCCGTTCGCTCCCCCGGCGCCATGCGCGCTCGCGCGAACGCCGCCCGCGCCCGCCCCCGGACGGTCCGGCAGGCGCAGTTCGGGCCCGCCCTGGAGCAGGTGACGCACCCACGGATCCGCGATCCCGGCCGTGCGATCGGCGCGCTCCGCGTCGGTCGGGGGCCGCAGCTTCACCCGGGCGCGCTC
>Ga0169931_10005107_pt1 | contig 20144 bp, 17 predicted proteins | sample Kivu_15m_20L_FD_129675 | JGI IMG/M metagenome (GOLD analysis project Ga0169931, IMG submission 129675) | Freshwater microbial communities from Lake Kivu, Western Province, Rwanda to study Microbial Dark Matter (Phase II) - Kivu_15m_20L... | ecosystem: Environmental > Aquatic > Freshwater > Lake... | reverse complement strand
GTCGGAGGCATTGATTCTTCAAGCGAATCTCGGGGTGCGGAGTTTTACCGATCAGTTCTCGACTTTGACGTCCGAGATGACCTTCCGAAACCGAATGGCGTCTGGGAGATGGGTTCGTCAGAGGCGGCGGAGTTCGCGAAGTTGGCTGAAACTACATACCGAGACGTCAACATCGGCTTAGCTAACCAGTTCGCAATGTATGCGGATAGAGTCGGTGCAGATATCTACTCGGTGATTGAAGCATGTAACTCACAGCCATTCAGTCACATACACACGCCTGGAATTGCCGTGGGCGGTCATTGCATTCCCGTCTACCCACGTCTCTACCTGCATGGAGACCCCGAAGCTTCGATTGTTCGTGCAGCTCGCGAAGTCAATCTCAACATGCCGGAATACGCAATCGCTCGACTTAGTGCCGCTCTTGGCACACTTGTCAACCGACGAATTGCGATTCTCGGTATCTCATACCGGGGAGGGGTGAAGGAGTCTGCTATCTCTGGCGTGTTTCCTTTGGTTGAAACTCTCGTGCGGTGTGGTGCAGAAGTCTTCGTACATGATCCCCTGTACTCCATAGAGGAGATCAACCAGTTTGGGTGGCAGTCACTCGACTGGAACTGCAAAGTCGATGCAGTCATTATTCAGGCTGATCACCCGGAGTACGCAGATATGCGCCTGCCGGACTGTCTCATTTTGGACGGTCGCAACACCCTTAACATTGACAATCGCACGATTCTGAAGATTGGTGATGGGCGCGATCCAAGCGCAATAGAAATGAAGCGTGAATTCAGATGATTGTACGGCACGGCGCAGCCAAATGGAGTTCCGTTGAGTAGCCGAGTAACTCGACACTTTTCCGGACGCCATCCAAGTGTTACTGCGCGAACTGAGCTGTTGACCTTTCGAAGGTTCCTGCTGTTCGCAACAGGTCTGTCACTTCCCCTGACCGGCGGTTGGTACAACAATCGTTTTCTGCCATTCCTGTCCGAGAGTCTGTCTCCACAGCGAATCGTTACCTTCATTTCGTTCTTCTGGATTGTCACTCACAAACGAGGACTTGCGATTCCACTTCCAGCGAAGAGACTTCTCAACATGCTGCTTGCCACCATCGGATTCTCGGCGATATCTCTGTCCTGGACCCCCGATATTTCGGCAGGGATTCAAACGTTGGGCGGCTTCATCATGGCGGTCTCGTCCGGAATCTCACTCTTACTGCTCATTGGCGACCGCTCTGAACACTTACGGCCATTCGCCCATGGGCTTCTTGTCTCGTGGTGCCTCCACGGCACAATTGCCCTGTACGAGATCTTGACCGAAAGACATCTCATTAGTCCCTACGGCGGCATCTTGGCCGTCTATCAGACAACAAGAATTGAGGACGTTATTGGGTCTGTGGCGTGGACAACGTTCGGCAACCCAAATGAGTTGGGTGTGTTCTTCCTCCTGGCCATATCACTTCTGGCTACACGTAAGACCGTTGGACTCGATACTCGGCGTAGGTACGCGTTCGTAATCTTCTTACTCGTCGCTGTTTCGGTCTATATCGGGCAATCGTCGCTGGATGACGCCCGCGCTTTTCGTGTTGGGATTATCGCGATAACTATTGTTAGATTCGTGCCATTGTCGATAGCTCATCGACAAGCCGTCGGAGTATTCTTCCTGAGTGGCTGGATAGTTGTACTCGCAGCCCTACTGGATTCACCTCTGTCATCGGCAGCGTCGAACCTGTTCCAAAACGTAAGACTCGATCCCCGTTATCCGCTCGCTGCCCGTGGAATTCTGTCGTCCCTTCAAAGGGCCGGACTCGGGCTGGGAATTGGATCTGAGTCCTGGCTGATCGAGTCCGGCGTGATACCGACAAACTTTCACAACATCTATGTTCGCGTGCTCGTTGAACTCGGGCTTGTTCCCGCTCTGTTGTTGGCCACTTTCACGGTTGCGCCAATTTTAAGGTGGCTCCTGACTTCTACTACCGAAGCTCGAAAGAATCGCAGGGTTCAGGCATCCCGAGCCATGATGGCAATCGCGGTGATCACTGGTGGAGTCACATCCAGCTCTGTGCTGGCAAACCCAATTTGGTTCAGTTTCTTGGTTCTGCTAGTTGTTCCGCTGGGGGTTGCGACCGTTAACTCAGAGCCGAAAGTGGTCTGAAGCTCATTCCAGTTGCAGGGAGTGCGTTAGACAAAATCCACGCAGCTAGAAACTGCTTTGGGTTGAAATCACTCAATTCCTACTGCCAATCAGCCACCGAGATAAAGCTTCAATCGTGCCTGAACCCGAGTGGTAGAGATTGAAATACCTTGGTCCGTCGGCAGCAACCCTAAGGTACTTTGAAGGGTTTCTTACAACGTCACGAATGATATCTTCCAAGTCATCCGGTGGGCTGTCTACAATCGGAATTGGAGATTCAATTCGCTTTCGAAAGTCTGCACCAAGGTTGCCTATCACTAGTCGCCCCGCCGCCATGGCTTCTATCGCTGCCACACCATAGTAGCCGCTCAGGACTTGGTCCACCACTATGTCCACCGACTTAACAAGCGCAGGCATGTCACTATGTGCAACAAACGTCGGGGCGATGTACGAAATGACACCTTCATCATGAAGACGCTGAAGAATAGGGTCAATGACCGCTGTGCCCTTGATTGGTGGCTTGCGCAGACTGGGGACATGCAACACTCTCAGTCGCTGGTTAAATGCATGTATCGGTTCACTACTCCAAAGTTGGGCTGACGTCGTAACAGGCAGCCAACTGGCCTCAGGCAAGTCCTCGAGCAGATCAGGCGTCGTTACGAAGAGCGGCAATCCGAGCTGTCTAGCCACACCGCGCCGAAACAATGCACTTTCCTCGAGAATTCGTCGAAAGTCTGGGTCATACAGTCGTGCGTAGGAGCTTGGCACGCTCTCAATATGTCGAGCTGGCGACCTTATGTCACTGCCGTGAAACACTACGGCCAGCGAGAGCCCAAGGTCTTTCAGCCACCCGATGTCGTGGGTGAAGTTCTCGAGTTTGCCATCACCGGTAATGGTCGCTAGTGACTCGCCTAGAAAGTGGGTTGCATTCCTCAAAACTCTCGCCATGACTACCTTTTTTGCGATTTGCGGTCGAACTCTGTGATGCAAGCCCCTCGCATGCGTCTTGCCATTTAGCTTTTGATGCGATCGGCGAGCCGTACTAAAGGAATACGCGTGGTGGATTCCGCTACGTCTGAACGCCTCCGCCCACTGGTACGCCTGACCAGCGGTGTTGAGCGGCCCGATGGCGAGGCGCACGCCGTCGGCGAATGAGTCGTGACACATTTGCTTTCTGCCCAAAACTACTCTTCCAACGCTAGACTCTCGCGACTCGTCACCAGATGCGTACCTACGAAGACTTGAGTTATGTTGCTCCGCCTGACCTATCGCACTTCGTTCACAATCTCCTGAGAATAAGATACTCGGTGACGCAATGCGCCCGAAAGACTCGAGCTTCGCTCCGCAGGTAGTTCATATCACAACATCTCATCACGCCGCTGATGTTCGGATTTTCGAGCGGGAGTGCCGAAGTCTGTCGGAGGTCGGTGGTTATCGGGTAGCAATTGCTGGAGACGGGCACCTGCCGTCAAACTCGCAAGTTCATTTGTTCCCATTGGGGCGCATCCCTAGCGGGAGTCTTAGGCGATGGACCGTTGGGCTCTTCAGGGCATGGCGACTAACGAGAAGCCTAAATCCGGACTTATGGCATGTCCATGACCCAGAGGTCCTGCCGCTCGTATTGTGGCTGGCCCGCACAGGGCGCAAAGTCATATGGGACGCTCACGAAGACTACGAATGCCGGCTTTCCGGACGAGTCGGCGAACCCGCCGCCTCGAGATTGCAGGCGCTCACCATGAAATCGCTGCGATTACTTATCGACCACGTTGATCGCTCGGTGGCTGGGGTCGTCGCGGCAACACCGACGATTGCGGCAAGATACTCAAACCGAAGAACTATGGTCGTCGGAAATGAGGCTCGCCTGGAGACCTTTGAGGGCTGCACACCCACGTTCGAGTCACGACAGATTCTGTTCACCGGATCAACGGCGCCTGGTCACTTATTTCTTGAAACGGTACAAGCCGTTGCAGCTATTCCGGACGTCGAGCTCGCCGTCGCTGGTCGTGAACCTCACCAACCCAGCTGGAGTGAAGCGAAGGTTAAACTTGGCAATCGTCTTCGACACTTGGGTTGGCTGGACCGTCCAGCGCTGACAAGTGCGATACACGAGTCCATTCTCGGGATGCTCACTTACGAGAATCGCGAAGCAGAGGACACAGCCGCGGCGAACAAAGCCTACGAGTTCGCGGCTGGTGGCCTTCCAGTAATCGCGACTCCCAACAAGGTCAACATTCACAACATTAACCACTTGGGAGTCGGGTTTCTGGCGCGAGATTTCACTAGTGATGCCCTGCAGTCCGCAATAGAACTTGCGCTGTCGAACAGCCACGCTTGGAACCAAGCCTCTCAAGATGCGCGGGCTTGGGCGAGACGAGATGGCACATGGAAAAACTCTGAAGCGAAACTTCTAGGCCTCTACCGAGAATTGATTGGTGATATGACCATTGATAGCACCTTTTAGTCACCATTTTTATCTTGCTGAAAGGCGGCCGCAAGAAGCTTCTTGGCCAGCTGGTCAAAACTTCGATTCCTCAATAACCAGTAACGTCCGCGTTCGCCAATCTCCGCCAGTTGGGTCTTCGACATCTCGGAGTATCGAAGGATCTCTTGTCGTAGAGCAGGTACGTCTTCGCATGGCACAAATGATCCGCAATCCGCCTCATTAATCATGGATGGAAAGCCAGAATAGGAGCCGACTATGGGTTTCGCCGCCAGCATGTAGTCGACGACTTTGTTCAACGACATGCCAAATCTCCAAAGTGACGCCCTGCTCGTTCCGAAGTAGACAATGTCGCACTGAGCCAAAAACCTACCCACCGACATCCTCTCAACACGTGGCACAAATGTGAGATTACTCAGACTGCCGAAGCGCTTGACGTAGTCAGTACGCAGTTGACCGTCACCCATCACCACGAAATGAATTCGATCGTTGGTCTGCAATCCACTTACGCACTGGAAGAAAGTTTCCATCGCGTTCGCAATTCCGAGGCTCCCCACGTATCCGACCACGAGCTTGCTCATCGGCCACTGCTCGACAAACTCCTCGGCAGAACTCTCGTTCTCGGGATCATTGAGCCCCGCATCAACCCCCATCGGGATACAGACGGCTGTCTTGGTACTTCCCGTGACTGCTTGGACATGTTCGGACAGGTTGGGCATGAGACCGATAATCACATCTGCGCGGCGATAGCCGATCTTTTCAAGAATTGCGAGGCCGGCAACTAAAGGGTTCCTACTGCTGAAACCGCCCTCTTCGATGAGCGAAAGTGGCCAGATGTCGCGAATCTCGTAGATCAGTCGGCATCTGTAACGTCGCCTGATTCGGAGTCCGTTCAGAATCGTTAATGGAGACGGGCAAGAAACGATGACGGCGTCTGGGCGTGGCATCCGGTCGGTATCCAGGCGCCACAGATTAAGCTCAAACACGAGCCAGCTAACAATACGTTGAAAAGACTTTGCGTGGGAGTACCGCGTAGTCCGAACCCGATAGACCGCAACTCCGTTCTGCTCACGTGACTCCGGGTCTTCGATGCTGACGGACTCGTCACCCACGTACGCAGTTGACGAAGTAACGATTACCGCTCTGACTCCGTGACCGGCGAGCGCCCGCATAATTCCGAGTGGTCGCCCTGGTTGTGTGCCAGGTTCAGCATTTGACACGTACTTCGATACGTACCACACACAAGGACCAACAGTCACTCGTGATACCTTTAGTACATCGGTGGAATCTGGTTTACGCGCTGAATTACTGTTGCAAAGTCAAACCCTAGAACGTCGAGATACCACCTAATATTCTGATAACGCGGTCTGTTCTCCTTCTGAATCGACTGCAACGCAGTGTCTCGATCGATATCGCCCTCGCGGATTTGGTTGCTTCGGAAGGTGTCATGCTCAGTGAATCCTGCAACTGTGTGATACAGGTAGTTATAGAAAGCTGCTGTTCCGTCACCTATCCGCCAAGTGGTGGTCGTATCTGGTGCTAGCTCCCACTCATATTGTCGAAGAACTTCGTCCACTTCGCGCTCACTCCACTTCCAGAAGTCAAACAAATGGAAGTAATCGGTCTTCGGCGCAAAACTTCTAAAATACTCACCGCTTAACGTGTCCCAAGTTGACCTGTTGAAGTACCCAGGACTTCTCATCATCGCGCGAAAACGAAGAAGCTGATAGTGCGCCTGCGACGCGAAGCCACTCGAATAAACGCGATCTTGAAGAAAGTCAGGGGGAACCCCGAGGAAGCCTGACTTGAAGTGGGTGACTTCGAGGGGGTTAATCCCCCAAAGATTCAGATTGACAGTGGTTTGTCGCTGAATAGTACGAAGATGACGAAAGAAGTGTTTGTCGCCGGCCGTTAAAATGCTTATCATTCCCAAGTCCGGAGCCTTGAGCCACGCCTTTAGATTCATCGCAATATTGCGGCGCTTTTGCTCAATGTCGGCTGCAACGATTATGTTTTCAACACCGAGCTTTGCGCAAATCCGACTTATGTTGCGGCGTCCAAGGTCTGTAACCATGCCCCAGTCATACGTGAACGTGATCGGACGGAGCTTTAGCTCGTTGACTATGAGGTGGAGACTGAAACAACTGTCTCGCCCGCCCGAAAGGGGGACGATACATTCAGGCCCGATTGTCCGTCGAAACGGCTCAACAAGGTCTCGCAACTGCTCAAATGGCTTCGGTTGGTTGCGTGGTCGGTAGTTGCGACAGTAGTTGCATTGGCCGCCTGGGTCAAACTCTATGAATGGCATCGTCTCGGGCAGAATACATCGCGTACATCTGCGGAGATTCGGCTCTCGGTATCGAAGGAGTTTTTCCTCTTGATGAGATTTGGGAAGTTGTGGAATGAGGTTTGTGCGACGGGCTGAGTAGTCAGCAACTTCCATCGGCTGTGATGAGAGCGGAATATCAACCACAACGGCGTCGCGAACCTGCCTAACTCCTTGACAGCCGATCTTTGTCAACGGATACTTCTCTGAGCTGAAGCACAAGCCCTCGTCTGATTTTCCTAAGTATAGGCTTCCATTGTTCGAATACAGAAGTAGTTTTCCCTTTGCTGGAATGACAATTGCGCATGCGACAATTCCTTCGCACTGGCTCTCGATTCGTTCCTGTATCGCTTCTCCCAACTCTAGGTGGCCGACAACCTGAGCTGCCAGCGCCGCGACAACTTCCGAATCAATTGACAGCGCGGGCTCCTCTCCGATGCTTGACCAAACTGACCCATGATTCACAATGATTCCGTTATGGAGTAGTGCTATTCCGTCCCGTACGACCGGCTGATTATCCGTTAACCCGTTCGTAATCAGCCGACTATGCCCAAGAATGACTCGGGATATCTTTGGTAAACGCACGCGGCGTATCAGTCTCTCAATCTCCTCGTCGGACCGATGTACTACGTATCTTTCGCCGTCAGAGTACATCAAGCCGCTCGAATCGCGTCCCCGCTGTGTGGCGAAAGCCGCAAGGCGACGAATATCCTTTATTGAACAGCCACGTTCAGCTACAGTCCCGAATATTCCACACATCTCTGCGTAATCAGCCTCGTACGATCGGCGACGTTCGGTATGGCAATATCTCGGCCGACATAAGTGCCACAATCATAAGAGACTTGAGCCTTCAGCGAGTACTTGTGGCGAGACCATGTACAAAGAGCTTCTTGCTGCTGGATTAGTGGACGCGGCTGGTTCTTCCCCCAAAGTCGCTTGTGATGGATACTTACGCTCTAGTGTGACAGAAAAGACTTGAAAAAATGATAGACGCGCCGCGAGAAGGGCGGAGCCAATAAGTGGACCTTGAGCTCCCATGAATTTGCGTAGTCTAACGATTCAACTAAGTGGCTGATTGCAGAGAATGGCTTCTTGCATCGGACGAGGTCCCGCACACAGTCTCGACTCAGGCTGATTATATTGTGCCTGAAGTATTGCTCGGTCAATACGCAAAACGGCAGCAAGAGCAGGGCGGTCCTGCGTCCCGTTAACTTGCGAGCGAGACGTGAGTCCCCTGAGAAACGGCCTCCTGAATGAACTCTGTAGACAGACATGACTTTAGGGATCACCAGTGTTCGGCCTGACTCAGCAGCCAACATCTTGATTTTCATGTCATTGTAGGGAACATCTGGGATCTCTTGCCAACGCGGGATAAGTGTTTCCGCCCGCAAGACAATCGAACTTGTGTGACAACCAGGAAAAGTGCCGCGACTGTTGAGACCGGGCTGTCCCAACAAACTGAAGTCCTCGCGATCTGTCTCAAAACCACCCACAACTTCGATCTCCGTTAGATGTCCGACCATCGACAGCGATTCGTCTCGTTCCAGACAATCAACGCATTCTTGAAGTTTCGTCAAACTTGACCAGTAGTCATCGCCTTCAATGAACGCGATGTACTTTCCGCTTGCTGAGCGAAGCAGGGCAGTGGATGCTCTCTCAACTGCGAACGTATTTGTCTTCTCAAGAATTAGTTTCAGGCGATGTGGATACTCCCTTTGCAACCTCTCTAGAATTGGTTGGGTACCATCATCCGAGGCATCATCCCGAACTATAGTCTCAAAGTCGAAGTTCGTCTTCTGACTCACGAGACTCCGAACGCATTGCTCAATAAACGGCGCGTGCCTGTACGTCATACACAAAACACTCACAAGAGGTCGTGGGCTGCCCATCTCGCTAGCTCTCACGACTTTGAATCACGATACATCGTGGTGCGATCTCCAAGTGTAATTACTGCTTAGACACCTTAGAAGTAGAACTCATGCAGTACCATTACGGTAATGCCATCAATTGTGATTATCGGTGCTGGCCTCGCGGCAATGGCAGCGATTGGGATTGCTCAGAGTTCAGGCCTCCTACCCTTTTGCAGGAATGCCTACACAAGCATTGGAAGACTTAATCACTAGATCCTCACTGATATCCGTAGTTTCACGAAACGGTACCGATTGGAGCTCGGGCCGAGTTGTAACGGACGGCCCATTTGCCTTCTCTGATATATCCATTTATGGTGTAGGCTGAAGAGATCACACGTTATACATACCGGGTGAAAACGTTGCTTCAGCGTTAACGTCGGTGAGACTTGGTTGAAACCTAGTCGCGGCGTGAAGGCACCGTGAACCGGACTTTCAAAAGGGGGCAGCTTGACTGCACGGAGTCAACGCCTGACCGATTGGGATTCACGCGCGAAACGCAGAGTGAGATACAAAGGCGAGAGCTTCTACACGGTGACTTCGCTGCCCTTCTACATTGCAAGACGAAAGAAAATGTTCGAGCTTCTTCTTCCGTACCTTCGCAGCACGGTAGGAGCCGTTCTTAACGTTGGATGTGGCGATGGCCACTTGATTCATTACATGTCACGAATCAGACCAGACCTTACTTATCTTGGAATCGATCCATCGGAAGAATTTCTGAAAATTGCACGCGAATCACGGCCGGATCTGACCTACTCTACGAACTTTCCTGCACCCAGTAACCACGGCAACGATTTCGCCTTGGTGACGGTGGTTGCGGTGTTAGCCCACCTTTCTGAACATGAGTGCCATGTACTGCTTCGTGACATCGTCAAGTGTGTGGCGCATGCGGAACACCATGTAGTTGTCTTTGAGCTAACAGGGCCGATAGCAGAGAGAGGTGACGGGTGGAACAGACGAACGCTAGATGACTACCTATCAATGTTCAGATCATGTGGTTTGTGGGCTCTGAGTGCTCGCCATATTTCGTATCCAGCCCACAACTTCTTCGAACGACGACTAAGGCCCTATATCGAGAGGCGGTTTACCAGCGAAATGCCTTGCAGTGTGACTATCCGCGAGAGCCAGGTACGAATTAGTCGATTGCTGTCTAGACTTATCTTGAAATTAACGCGTAACCCGTTAGCGCGTACCTCGAGTACGAGTAACGGGAATACTTTCTTTGTTCTGAAGGTTCAGGGTCGATAGGCGTTGGTTCCCATCGCAGGTAGAAATGATCTCGATGGCTCGCGGCAGCACCAGAGGTGACACGGCGATTGTTCTGGGCGGAACCGATGATCACCGACACTTGATTGAGTTGCTGCGACTTCGGGACTTCCGCGTAGTTTTAGTCGACAACCTTCCTAACCCGATTGCGGAATACGACTGCGACGAGCATGTTCAAGCCGACGCATTCAACTCGCACGTAGTATTGTCAATTGCGCAACAATATAAGGCGAAGCTCGTGATTGCTGCTTGCATCGATCAAGCTCTACGCGTGGCCTGTCAGGTATCGGATTGGTTGCGACTTCCGGCACCATTCTCCGCAGATCTTGCGGCACTGTGTACAAACAAGTTGTCTATGAAGCGAGCGATGGCTTCAACCGCTATCCCATGCGCTCGATTCGTTGAGGTGGCCGAAAACCGATTCGACGCGATTCAAACTCTAGAGATGCCGATTGTTGTCAAGCCAGCAGATAGTCATGGGTCATGGGGAGTACATAAAGTCGGAAGCAACGACGATACGGCGACCTACATCAAGAAAGCGATGGACGTTAGTCGAACCCGACAAGTAATCGCCGAGGAATTCATAGAGGGCGACGAAGTAAGTATCGATGCGGTGGTCACGAACGACGACATTGTTGTGCTTGCTTGCAGCCAACTCTGGCGGTGGGAGGTAAATCAGTCGACCCGTGTCATCTGTCAAGCTGAAACTTCAGCGGCGCTACTCGAAACACACAGACACGAAATTGAAGACGTTGTGAAGCAAATTGCTTCTTCTTTTGGTATCAGGAATTCCCCACTTCTTGTTCAGGGTATTCTGGGACCGAATGGGCTAGCGGTTGTGGAGTTCGCGCCGCGAGTCGGCGGTGGATCAAAGTATCGTGATGTCTATCACCAAACAGGAACGGACTTAGTGGCATCTGTCATTGATTCGTATCTTGGAAATCCGCTTCATGTATCGCCCGTGCGTGCAGCCGGTGTGCATACTCGGACATATGTATACGGGAGGCGTGGTCAAGTTTCCAACTATTCAGGTTTTGAGAATTGCGTACGTGATGGCCTTGCATCAGACGTGCGCTTCTACAAATCCCGTGGCGAGCAAGTCGCTGAAGTGTTGGCGAGCAAAGATCGACTTGCATCATTCCGCGTTACGGGCGACAGCACGTCCGACTGTGCAAAAATTGTGGCACGAGTTGCAAGTCAGATTGATGTAGTCGATCCCGATGGTCGATCCTTGGTGAAGAAGGATTGGATGCTTGGTCCATGGATCTAGTACGAACTTCGTTTACAGCTCGAACCACAGACGTTGGAACTTCGCTTCTTTCCGGACTACTTAGGAGTTGCACATGAGTCGTGAGGCTGGCTCGCCCCAAGACATTGCCGTCCTCGGTGCGGGTAATGGCGGTGTTGCTATCGCAGGTGCACTCGCGGCCCAGGGGCATCGGGTACGTCTTTGGAATCGAAATTCGGAAAGGCTTCGTCCGTTCCTTGATGGATTCGACGTCGTACTTCGAGGTGCTGTTTCGGCTCGTGGAATCCTCACGATGGTTACCTCGTCGATTGAAGAGGCGATTCGCGGCGCGTCCGTGGTAATGGTTGCCACAACATCCGACGCCCATGAGAGGCTTGGGGCTGAGATTGCGACCTACGCCGAAGCTGGACAGGTCTACCTTTTGAACCCCGGCAGGACCGGTGGTGCCATGGCGATGTGGGCGAGTATGACTCCTAAACTGAGGGGTAGGCGTATCTTCGTCGCGGAGGCTCAGAGCCTGATGTATGCATGCCGGACGAGCGGGCGTAAGGTTAATGTGATTGGTGCCAAGACTTTTGTGCCAGTCGCCGCCTATCCAACTCGCGACACTCATCACGTGGTGCAAACGATTAGACCGCTATTCGAGTGTTTTCAGGCTGCACAGAGTGTGCTTCACACCGGTCTCGAGAACATCGGCGCAATGTTACACCCAGCGATCGTCCTCTTTAATGCGGCGACGATTGAGCGCGGGCACCCTTTTTACCTTTACCAGGACATGACCCCGAGAATTGCTGCGTTTCTTAGCCGAATCGACGACGAACGGCTTGCACTTGGACAAGCATTCGGGCTGCGATTGCACTCGCTATACGACTGGATCAAGCTTGCGTATCCCGCGACCGAGGGAGAGACGCTATGTGAACGCCTAAGTAGCAATCCCGCCTATCACGAGATCTCAGCACCGACTCAGTTAAGGTCGCGTTTGTTGACTGAAGATGTGCCCACTGGCCTTGTACCGATTTGCAGTCTTGGTGAGGCCGTCGGCGTCGCAATGCCGCTGACGCGATCACTTGTCGACCTTGCAAGCGCTCTCCTGGACGTCGACTTCTGGGCAACCGGACGGACACTCGACAAACTCGGACTTGCCGGCCTGTCCGCCACTGGAATCTTGGAGCACTTCAACAGAGATTCTACCGATGGCACTACCGCTCCTAGGTGACGAGACCTTCGGGCTCGTAAGACCTTCTGTCGATGCGCACACTCTCGGCATGAGCTATGTCGCGAAACTGCTGGGGGAAGCGGGCTACCGCGTCGTGCTCGCCGACCGTGTGGTGACTGAAGCGGTCAACGCACTGCATAGTCATGTCGAGAGTGCGCTACTTCGACGTTGGATCATGGCGGAGCGCATTACTCGGCTTGGACTTAGCTATCGGCTGGATCCGAATCAATCGGTGGACCTCTTTAGCCGACTCCATTGGCAATTGCGCGCTGCGGGGCTTTTAGGTGAAGGCGATGGAAAGATTCGGGGTGTCTACTTCGCCGGGCTACCTGAGGCGTGTAACCGGATTCAACGAAACTTTGGTGGGGCTATTCCAGTCTTTTGTGGTGATGAAACGCCCGTTGAGACGCTCTCGCGGTTTGGCGTGCCTGCTTCCCGAATACCCGCGTCACTATCCCTGCAGGCAACCTATGACGAAATCCGCACGGTATTCGGACAAGCTCTCGTGGAAGAAGGCCAGTATCGCAAAATAGTCCGGGAAGATCGCTCGGGCTACCCGGGGTTTGGGACACGCGAGGACCACGTCTTCAATCGTGTCGACCACGCACGACGACTGGGACAATCGTCGTTGATGCGAGTGCATGTCGGTCCGTATCACCCAGTTCGTCATGAGGGAATCAAGCAGTTCATCGACTGGCTGGGGAAGCTCGGGCGAAGCGGCTTGCTTGATGTCGTGTCTATTGGAACCTCGCAGCTAACGCAGGAGCGTTTCGGCGACGAATGGGCCGATCGCCCGAATGGCGGCGGTGTGCCAGTTAACTCCGAGGACGAGTACCGTCAGATCTGGCAGGCCGCGCGACCAATGCTCGTTCGCACCTACGCCGGCACTAAGCGCATTCCGCAGCTCGCAAGAATACACGAGGAGACGATAAACATTGCGTGGCACGCACTGAGTTTCTGGTGGTTCAGCCGAATCGATGGCCGTGGCCCTCACACGGTGCTCGACAATCTTCGCGAGCACATGGCGACACTCGACTTCATCGCACAGAGCGGAAAGCCATTTGAGCCGAACATTCCGCACCACTTCGCATTTCGTGGTGGTGACGATGTGACGTATGTGGTCTCGGCCGTGCTCGCTGCCCGAACCGCGAAGCGCCGAGGCGTTCGGCAGGTAATTCTGCAGATCATGCTAAACACCCCGAAGTACACCGCCGGGGTGCAGGATCTCGCCAAAGCTCGCGCAATGTTGCAGTTGGTGCGTGAATTAGAAGACGGCAACTTCCGCGTCCTACTACAGCCGCGCGCGGGTCTTGACTACTTCTCACCCAACCTGGAGAAGGCCAAAACGCAGTTAGCTGCGGTGAGCACCATGATGGACGACATTGAGCCAGCCAAGCGGTCTAGTCCGGATATTGTCCATGTGGTCAGCTACTCGGAGGCGATGCACTTCGCCGACCCAGCGGTAATTGACGAGAGTATTCAGATTACCCGTCACGCAATTGACACCTACCGCATTGCGCGCGCTAAGGGACGGGTACCGGACATGGGAATTGATGCCGAGGTGCATCGGCGCACTTTACATCTCGTCGAAGAGGCTCGCGTGCTACTCGCTGGAATCGAGAGTCTCATACCCAACCTTTATACCGCCGAAGGTCTCCACTCCGCGTTCAAGGCTGGATTCCTTGCAACCCCGTATCTCTGGGAGGAGCGAGAGGAGTTCGCAAACGCAATCTCGTGGCGTACTGAACTCGTTGATGGAGGCATTGCCGTGGTAGATGCGAAGGGGCGGGTAATTTCAGCACGAGAACGAGTGGAGCTCTGCAGGGCGATGCGTGGGTGGTCGACTCCAGGATCTTCGTTGGTGCGCTAATCACTTCTAGTACCACATTTGAGTTAGCAATTAGAAATCTCATTAAAATTACGCGATCGTTGCTTGAACGCTGGCTCGTGTCTCGAAAAGTTTTGACGTCAAACCCTCATCAGACTGCTCTGGGTAGTGGATTTGCTTAAACGATAACCTTGACACTACTCGCTCAGCACTGAAAGAAGTCCCTGGAGCATCTCGGGATTTTCAGCTGTGAGATCTGTTCGAAACGGCAATCCCAGGACTCTCTCGCCCAATTGAGACGAGACCTTTAATGGTATGTGGACTCACAATTAGCGTCAGTATATTTCGTACTTGTAACTGAGTACCAAGTGATACTGTGTCTCCGAAGATTGGAGACAAGTGAAGATCTGGTCACCGAGTGACGGAAGTGACGAGTGGCTTAGCCGCTCCGACTGCAGTCTTGCTGTTGCATTGTTGAGGGGAATCTACGGCGAAGACCGCCCAACTCTAGAAGCATGTGAGACTGTTCTAGAGGTTGGTGTTTGGAAGGGTGCATGGACATCGGTCATTCTGGTGAACTTCCCACAAGTTCGAGTTGACGGCGTAGACCCGTATCCGGGTTCGGCATCAGTGAGGACCGAGATGGAAGCGCGATTGACGAACTTGGGGATTAGTGACCGCTTCAGACTTGCTGTCTCCCTCAAAGAGTTGCCGCCCGAGGTGCGTTACTCAATGATTCATATCGATGGAGAACATAGCGAACAAGCAGTGACAGAGGATCTCGCCTTTGCATCTGAGCACTTGGTGAGCGACGGCGTGATTATCGCCGATGATTACAGACATTCATGGTTTCCCGGCATCACAAGTGCCCTATTCCGGTTTCTCAACGCTGGCGAATTCAAACTGTTTGCAGTGTCTGGCAACAAGGCATACTTAGCTCGCACACCGTACGCGGATAAGTACTACTGTCTGCTGCAGGACTCATTCGCTGGGTCAATAAGCCTTCCAGTTTGGACCCATTGGCGGCAGTGGGATGGCGACAAGGTCGGCTATGTGCAATCACCTGATGTTTACGGCCAAAGGGTGCTGCTGTGTGGAATGTCTGCTCCGCTGGCGGCATCTCGGCAACGACGACTGGCGAAAGACTGGTTGCCACCGGTTATAGTCCGAACACTGTTGAAGGCCGGAAGACGAATGCGACGCGATTAAGGGCCGCCGTGTCTGATCGGAACTACTCGCGCAGAATTGAAAGACGTCCCTGGAGTATCTCAAGATCTTCAGCTGTGAGATGGGTTCCAAACGGCAATCCCAGGACTCTCTCAACAAGGTCATCCGACACAGCTAGGGATTCACGAGTGGCGGTCAAGAATGCCGGCATGTCTGCCACTCCACATGGCCACCACCGTCGGGTTTCTATTCCGTGATCAGTCAAGGTTGTTATCACCTGGTTCACCGCTGTCGCACTTGGCAACACAATGCTCCACGTTGAGGTGACGTGGCCAGCACACACCGACGGTTGAGAAACGACCCCAACGGTTCTTGAAATTTCTTCTACGTGCTTCGTGAGTTTCTGTAGTTGGTGTCGCTTCTCAGACCAGCCATCCAATGACGCAAGCCCGACGGCACAGTGATACTCGCTGATCTTGGCGTTCATGCCGGGGCCGGACGCGACGCGCGAGCCACTGAAGCCGAAGTTACCCCAACGCTCCGCCCGCTTCACCCAGTCACTCGGACCGATCAACACTGCACCCTCACCGGCAGCGAGAGGTTTTGTGGCATGGAGACTTACCATCAACATCGACTTATCATCCAACTCATTGCCGATGCCCTGACAGGCATCGAAACAACTCGCCGCGTCGAATACCTTGTGAGTCCTTACATCTGCCCAGTCGGCAATCTTCGGTCGATCTCCGAACGGGGCTACGACTACCTGACCTCGCGCGAACAACCGACCGCTGACGGGCAGAGCCCATGTGGCCGCGTCGACATCGGCAAAGTGAACTCGACGGCGAGCCGACGTAATGGCCTGACCTGTCGCGACGAATGTCCAGCTGGGTGACACCCAGACGTCCCCCGCTTCCCCAACGGTTTCGATTGCGGCCTGAAGGGCAAGTGTGCCGTTGGCCAACAGGGCAATCTGATCCTGGTTCACATGAAAGTATGCCGCTAACCGCTCCGCAAACTCCCGGTATAGGGGCCCAAAATTGGAGTAAACACCAGCTTCGTCGATTCTCCGAAGGTACGGAGCTAGTGCCGCGGCATCCGGCAGACGCGGGCGCATCACGGGAATCATTGGCGGCTGGAAGATAATCCTATCATTCAGGCTTCTTCGTAGGCTCTACTCGGTTGAAGAATCAACCTGAAGCCAAGTGCCGCGCATCACGACCCATCGATTCTCGACATTCGCGGGTGTCGTACTTGCCGCGGCGATAGCAGGACTGAGCCCCACCTCCGTGGTGGGCTGGAAACCTGGGGACTTTCTGTACCTCCTAGCACTTGGCTTTGGAGTGGTCTCACTAATTGGGCATCTCAATTCACTTCATTGGTTGCTTGCAGGATTTCTGTTGAGATGACTCCTTCAGGAGTCGTCCCGGTACCAGAACCAAGAACATAAGAACAAAGAAAATCAACCCAATGATCCATGTGTCGATAGTCCAAATCATGAGTCGGCTGGAGACCTTATGCCTGCTGTAGCAACTGCTCGTTCGAACTCTGCGACTGCCGTGGCAACGGCGTCAAAACTGCCGACTGCAGCGACTTGACCACGTTGTAGGTACATCACCTGGTCACAACGGCGAATTGTAGAAAGGCGATGCGCAATCACAACGAGTGTGACCTTTCCAGCAATTGCCGATACCGCGTCGACCACGGCTTTCTCAGTCTCCATATCGAGGGCTGACGTAGCTTCGTCAAGAACAATCAGACCGGGCAGACCATACAAGGCTCGTGCAATGCCGATTCGTTGCCGCTGACCTCCAGACAGGCGAGTGCCACGTTCGCCAATTTGAGTTTCAATACCCTCCGGCAACTGAGCAACAAAGTCCGTTAATTGCGCCATCTCCAGCACCGTTAGTAGAGCTTTATCGTCGCTCTTTAAACCAAAAGTGACATTGTTGCGAATTGTGTCGTCGATCAGAAAGACGTCCTGCGGTACGAGACCTATTCGTCGGCGCCAACGCGGATCCGTCGGCAATAAGTGCTCGCCGTCTATCAGAATCTCACCAATTGTGGGCTCCCGAAGCCCACACATCAGGTCTACGAGCGTGGACTTTCCCGAGCCAGAGGCCCCGGCGATTCCCAGCGAACTGCCCGCCGGAATGTTGAACGTTAGGGAATCCAGTGCGGCATGAGAGCCTGGTGGATATCTGAACGAGACTCCACGAAACTCAACTGAGGGTGGTGTAGACGCGTTCAGTGGTCGTGGAACATCCGTAGATGGGATGTCGCGCAGTCGGTCTATGCCAAGCTGATCTAGATCCATGAGAATCGAATCAATTGGACCTAGCGCAATTCGAATATTGGTCAAACTACCAAGCACTCTCGAAACTGCTGGGAGAACTCGGAAGCCCACGCCAAGTAGTAGGGCCAGCGTCGTCAGCGTGGATTGTCGCCCTTCGGCAACCACGATCACGGCGGCGATGACGGCAAAACCTCCGACGAAGAGAATTTCGAGGTAATAGCGAGGAAGTTCCCCTGCGAAGAGAAAGAACCTTTGCACGTGAGATTGTTTCATTCGACTCTCTCGGTATCGCATGCTCAACATCTTTTCGTTTCCTCTGAGTCGGTGTGCTCGGGCACCACCGACGCCTTCCTGCAGCAGTTTGACCCCCTGGGAATTTAACTGCTCGTATGCGACGCCACTTTGTCGGGTACGGGCCCTCAAGATCTTGAGGAACATTATTGACATGATGGTGAAGTAGAGAACCCCAACCAACCCTGGCAAGGGAGCAGCGAGCAAGACGACAATCACGAGAACGAAGAGCGTCGAACCGTCAGAGATCAGCCCAGCGATCCCCTGAACGCCGTACCCAAAGACCGCCCAAGTGGTCGTCGTAGTGTTACGCACAAGGTCGGCGCTATTCCGCTGATCGTGGAACTCGAGGGGTGCGCGCATGTACGCACTGAACAGGCGGGAAGCAGTCAACGAGCAAGCTCGTGCGACGACCCCACTCGTCCACCAACGAATCAATGCCGCAACTAACGTCTTCGAAATGAATAACGCAAACACCATCGCCATTAGTGTGCCGAGAGATGTTGGCCCGAGGACAGGCAAAGAGTAGACCGACAAAGCACCAGACGGTCGTGTTAAGACCGCCGAAACGGGAACAAGGAGCAGCACGCCGGCCGCATCGAGCAGCGCCATGAAGACTGACGCCACCGCAGCAAGCCCAAACTGTGTTGCGAGTGTCCGGTCCGCGATACGGCGGATTGCGAGAGTGCGGTAACGGAGGTCCTCTACACGCCGCCGCAAGCCGGATGCTGTTGCCGTGTCGTTGTCCGACCATATTGCGGCAGTCAAGATGAAGCCGATACTACCAAGGTGCATCTTGCAGAATGTCTGGTTCGAGACTCTGTAAGCAGTCGTAACCAGTGGTGCTGGCTTCATTGGGGCAAATCTGTGCCGTCGACTTGTCGTCAAGCAGGGCGGGGCACCAATGGTTGCACTCGACAACCTTTCAAACAGTTCAGCATTGAATCTCCAGGGTCGAGCGTCTCAATTCGTAGATGGCTCGTTTTGCGAGAATGTAACACTCCGAACATTGGCTGGAGATGCCGTGGTGCACCTCGGAGCACAGCCCACTGTTCCACGCTCGATTGCCAACCCAATCGCCACTCATGAAGCCAATGCAACCGGCACGCTGCGGGTGCTTATGTCCAGCCGTGACGCGGGCGTCGAGTACGTAGTGGTTGCATCTTCCTCGTCGATCTACGGCGCAAATCCAGCGCTGCCAAAACGCGAGACGATGCTGCCAATGCCGATGAGTTCCTACGCGGTCAGCAAGCTCGCGACCGAGCAGTACACGCTCGCTTGGCAGTACAGCTACGGCATGCGAACATCGCCCCTCGCTTCTTCAACGTCTACGGTCCACTTCAGGCTCCAGGGCACGCATATGCCGCAGTGGTGCCGAACTTCGTCGAAGCCGCGCTGCGGGGCCAGCCGGTCACCATCCACGGCGACGGAATGCAAAGCCGCGACTTCACTTATGTGGGAACGGTGTGCGACGTAATCGCCAAGGCGCTCGTGCAGCGAACCTCGAGCGATTCGCCGGTGAACCTCGCCTTTGGCGTGCGCACGACGGTACTTGAGTTGCTGGAGTCGATCGAGCGACTCGCGGGTGTGAGAGTGGAGCGCGTGCACACCGATACTCGTCGCGGAGACGTGAAGCACAGTCAAGCCGACAATGAGTTGCTGCGGGGGCCATTCGCCGGAATTACAGCGGCTCCTCTGGACTCAGGCTTGCAGTCGACAATTGACTTGATGCGTACCACAATTTAGTCGTCGGCGAACTACGGGGTAGGCCCCTCCCCGACTAGCCGATGGCACGGACGGGGCGCACGTAGGGAAAGTTCGACTTGTTGATTGCAGTGCTCAGGGCGCCGGTGGTGAACGCCTGCATCCACGGAATGGTGTCGCTGAACTCGGTGGAGCTCGTGTACCAGACGGCCGAGAAGCCGCCCACCATCACTAGTTGACCGAACAGCGCGTTCAGTTCATCCTTCTAGGGCAGGTACCAGTCGCTCAGGTTGTTGGGGCCTCGGTAGGCACGACTGATGGTGCCCGCTT
>Ga0169931_10005104_pt1 | contig 20149 bp, 23 predicted proteins | sample Kivu_15m_20L_FD_129675 | JGI IMG/M metagenome (GOLD analysis project Ga0169931, IMG submission 129675) | Freshwater microbial communities from Lake Kivu, Western Province, Rwanda to study Microbial Dark Matter (Phase II) - Kivu_15m_20L... | ecosystem: Environmental > Aquatic > Freshwater > Lake... | reverse complement strand
TTCAAACTGAGTGAAGATTTAAAATACTTAGTTTTAATTTTTAGTTGCGTCAATAGGACGGTGTATCACTTAATGGAGGATTTAACTGAATTCAGGCCTAACTCTATTTAAAACCACAACTCATCTCTGGTGAATGAGATGCTATTCAGTTAGGTTGACTCTTGAACCAGACTCTGACAGGTGGCACACCCTTCAGGATCTTGTGTTCGGGGTCGTCTTTCCTGACACAGGTGATGTTCAAGTCGACATACTCCTCCTGCTCACACTCGGTCAGTTTGCGAACAGAGCTTTCCAACGTCTCTTTCTTCTCAGTTTCTTTGCCAGGAGCTGACATGATCGCATGGAAGTAGAGAGGAGTGTTACCGCGCATAATATCCCTGACCTCTAATCCAATATGACGTTCTTCAATCGTAGAAATCAGCTGCCTGAGCGAGCCTTCCTTCTAATAGACTTCCCATCTGTCCCAGAGAGACACTTCCAAGCCATCCAGTAGCTTTTCCTTAACCACGTCTCCAGGTTCACCTGCCTGCATAAAGGGCACTGCTAAATTGAGGAAGATGTTTCTAAACTGATCTTTCTTTAAGCCCTTTACGACTTTGACAAGCTCTAATGTCTGAAGGCCAGCAATCGAAGCAGTGGTTGTGGCAAGTGCTGGAACAATACGACCAGCCTTAAGTTTGACGTTGATCCAGTCCATAGGGTCCAACTTGTAGTTCAAACTGCGACAGTTTGCCATGCTATACATGAAATCGATGTGGAAGTTGCTGTCGTTGTCCTTTTCAAAAGTCTCTGCCTTGACGATGTAATCTTCGACAGGGATACCCTTTTTAAGTTGGAACTCTTTGAGGAGCTCAATAAACTCCTTGCGAACCTTTTGAACTTCATCGATTGAGTCAACTTCCTCCTCCTTCTTTTCTTCTTCAGCGACGTCCTTCTTGTTTTGCTTGTTTACTGAGTCTTGGATTTCCTTCGCTTTTTCATCGTTAGGAACGAAAGCAGGTGGTTTGAAGAAATCTGCGTTTTCACCAACTTCGATTCTGAACTCCTCACTTCTGGGGTTTTTGCTCGGGATTTCAATAAAGAAAATGTTCGCTCGCAGACAAGCCATTGAAGTGATGAAAGTGCGATGAAGAGCATTGTTCTTATCGTAGTCAATCGGTGTTGGCGGTCGCTTCGGAAGAGACCAAAACAGATTGCCCTCCTTAGTCTTACTGTCGAGTGGATACACATGCAACAATTACCGAACATCATGATTGAATATTTTCTCGAATCTCATCCTTGCATACTCAACGCAATCAAAGAAAGTGACTGGGCGTTTCTTCAAAAGTCTCATGCCGTCCTTCAAAACAGTGATGTCCTATTGTGACACCGCCTGGAACTTTTCGCCTTCCTCAAGAAGTTTAATAGCGGACTGTGGCATCTGGGTAAACATGCGTCCAAATTTATCTCTTGCCCATTCAACACAGTGCAAAGTCTCTTCAGGGAACATTTTCATCGTGCAGTGCGGTATCTCGTTGGTGTCTTCCGGATCTTCTTATTAGCCGTAGCTCTCTGTTTTATAGGGTAATATTACCTGAACGTGACCCTTCGGTCCAAGAGTTCCCGACTCGAGTAGAGGAGTCTTCGAGGCTACACATCGAGAGTCGACGTATTTTCTTGCCTAAATGTTATCGAGAGCATTTGTAACAATAGTAAGCCCTTCGAAGAAACTATCGGTGAAGATATGAGCGGTGCCTTCGAAAACTTTGTCTAGTCTTGCAATTATGTTTCCCTTAAGAGCAGGATTCATGTAGATGGCAGCAGCTGCAGCTGTCTAAGACTTCGGTTTTCTAAGATGCTTTTCTCTGAACAGGAATTAGCGGTTGAGATTGCTGACTTCGATGACATCTGGGTCAGTTAAAACAATCTGTCCGGCTGATTTTGGCTTATCGCCTTTGATCTCTTTACCAGTGCCTACTCCAAGCATCGCGTAATTTTTTAGTAATTCACAGCCGATAGCTCCAGCGCCTACCATGAACAATTTGGCGTAGGCCAACTTTTGAATCATCTCGTCTCCCAGACATACCCGAAGACCATCAAGTCTTGTGCCGTCTTCTTTTACTTGAATCCTTTCAACAAGCTGCTCGAAAGTTTCAGACTCGTTTGGTTTGATCGACGGTAGCAATTCGATAGCGTCATAGTAGAAGAACTGATTTGTCGGAGAAAATTTGCCAGTGATTGCTTTAATTACTTCCTGAGCTGTGAAACCTCCAAAGAAGGCGCACAACGGACCAAAAACTCCATGGGAAGTCAGAGCAAACTTCTTCAAGAATTCCAACTCAGAGCTATCAGCAGTCCACTTTTCAGTATCAAGATCGTACTTCCTTTCTTTCACAATCTCTTTTGCAATGGCGATGAATTCTTCGCAGTGAGATTAGTTCCATGAGGCAGGTTTTAATCCTTTATTGCTGACTTTGAATCTGTCCAAAGCCTCGAAGCTAACATGTGACAAGACATTGTGAGTCATCTTTTCGAAGTCAGAAATAGAGAGGTTTGGATCTAATGGGATGTCTGTCTCCTGATAACATTGGTCAAACGGCTTGAACTTTAGCAGAAGCTTGGTTCTGAGCTGTTTGGCAAGTCCGTTGCCTTAGTAAGGTGCGTACATACGAGTGTCACCAATCTTGAAGCTGTACGGACTAACCACTGTTACCTTCCAAATCGTTTCGTTGATCGATTTTTTATTTTAGAAGCTTGGGTCTGGCTGTTTTTGGCCTTCTAACAACTCCATGCCTTTCACTCCTTCAAACAAAACTTCATCACCGTCCTCAAACTTGTGCTTTGCGTTGGGTAGAAGTTCGACAAGAGTTGTTTCTTCTTGTCCGGTAAAAGCCTTTATCATGCAGTCTTACAATTCTTCACCGTTTTTGTCCAAAACTTCGAAAGAATCTCCAAAATCATTGAAGACTCTTCCAAATACGCCGTTCACGTCCGAACAAATGAATTTCTTGCCGTGCTTGCGACAAAGATTGTTCACAGCGATTATTTGTTCGTTAGTTGCCTCAGTTAAAACAACAACATCATACTGTTGAAGGCTCCAAGGAGCGCTCTCGAGCTCTTCTAGTGTGGACGGAAGTCGACTATCTGGGGCCTATTTGCATCTTACGTAGAAGTTAAGTTGTTGCAGTCTTGGTAAGCAAGAGTGCGATCTTGACTTTCCAATGTCTTCTGGGTATAGGAAAAATTGGCCCGAGAGATCGTGATTTGTTGTTACTTTGTCATCATGTAAAGTAAACGACCTGCAGCCTGAAAGAACTAGATTCTTCGCGATTTCAATGCCCAAAGCACCAGCTCCACTTAGGAAAATGTTTGCAGCAGCCTGCTTTGCCACAGCTTCGACGCCCATAGCGCCGATGTACCGACTCCATCGGTCTTTGACAGCTTCGTCGTCAATGTCAATTTGTTTGGTTGTGTCGATATTTTCAGTCTTTTCGTCGTCAGTGTCCATGTCAACACCTTCCAAATCTTGTTTGCCGTCCGCGATGCCGACGTTCTTAGGCTTTTACTTGGCAACTACTTGTTGTTTGGGCATGATCTAGTAGTTCTTGGGTTTATCGAGTTTGTGAAGCTCGTCTTCAAGCTCTTTTACGGCAGCCTGTAGCATCATTCTGTAGTGGGTCTTTGACTTTTGGAATTCTTTAGCGATGTTATGGTTGTGGTCGCTGACAAGTCCAGTAAACAAAGCCTCAACTTGGTCGGCTCGATCCACCCACTGATAAATGTCAGTCAGTATTTCAGCTTTCTTGATGTAGAAGTGCCGCTTGATTGCTGTCTCAAATCCTTTACTAGGTTTCTTGAGTTGGCCAAGCATCGCATACTTGACGTTACCGTAACGGACGATGTTCATGTAGCCTTCATTTCTCTTTTCGCCGTCAGGAGTTCCTGCTTCGTTTTCGAATCCTGGTTCATTAAAATACACTTCCTCTGACATTATGATAGCTTGAGTACTGAGCAGAACTTATAATATGGTGCTTAGTTTTGCATCCCAATTCTCAGTTGCACTTCCTCTCCATGTGCCTAAGAGACTAAGGCAAACTTTGCCACAAGCGTAGAGGTTGGGATTAAATCTAATTTGCCCGGCGCCAGTCGTCATTAGATTCATCTTTGGTGGTCCGTTCGGGTATGAGTTTTCACAGAAAATGTCGAACTCGTAAACGCCATGCGCATATGGAGTTCCGGTCGCGCCTGCGATGAGAGCCTTCATCATATCAACTCTAGACTTATCAACGCGCACGAAAATGGAGTTTGTATGTTCACTTGGTAGGGCGTTAGAAAGGTCAGCGAGTTCTTGCGCAAGTCTAACCATCTTACTGGGTGGTGGTGACATGTTAGAAGCAGCAGTTGACTTGTAGTGGTGCTTGTAGTCTCCAGCCTCTTACATGTCCATATAATCAAATCTAAGAGGACTTAGTAGAGCTCGATATTATTCTGGTACGGGTAATGCAAGGGCATCTTCGATGAAATCGTTTCTCTCTAAACAAGTTACTTCTCTGCCAAACTTACACTTGTCTCTAAGAATGTTTTCTACTGCTTCTTAGACAACTTAGAAGGTGCGGGTGACATCTCTTGCAAGCCTCTCTGGGCTTTCTGGGCTATTGCTAAAACAAAAACAAGTCAGAGGATATGAAGAAGAATTAGAAAGGCAAGATTGGGTATGAGGCAGATGCTGGGTTAAGTTTGAGCCTGTTATTTACTTTTGGAGGGCTTGTTATTGAGATTAGGGTGTTAGGTGTTCCTCGGGTATTGAGTTTTAGTCTGAAGAATTGTCCTCTGAGTGTGATACGTCAACCTCAGAAGTTTCTGATTTTTCGTTCGTTGGTTTAGGCACGCCATCTTAGTAATTGTTCCACTTATATTCCTCGCTATTATCGTGCTCGCTCGAGTAGTCCTCCTCATCATCGTAAGGCGGAGTTTCATCTTCATCAAGCGGCGAATCTTCTGATCCAGGAGGTAGCGAGTCGTTTGCAGAGTATTTTGACGAGTTTTATTTTGATGGAGTATCACAAGAGTCTGATTGGCTGTGTTCCGACTGTGTGACCCAGCCTTCATCTTTTTATTTGGCAGTTTAAGCTTAAACTTAATGTGATTTATACTTTTTTGGCTGTTATGCCTCCTCGAATTATATTTTCATCACGGGTATTTCTTCCTATTCCGAAGAACTATTCTCTATGTCCTCCCATTCGTCATTAGAGCTACCTTTGCTTTTGGTTGAGACTTTATGTTGGAGATTTAGCTGATCCATTTCTTATTGAATTTTTTCAGCTTCAAGTTTCTCCTTCTCCATAATTTGAGTAACGTTTTGGTCAAGTTACTAAAAGAATGTTTCAGTCTCAAACAACGACGGCTTCTTGATGTTTGGAAAAGGTTCCTCTGTAGAGAAAGAGGTTGGCTTACTGATAATCTTTGCAAACGGATTCTACGCACTAGATGTATATGGATTTTAAATTTTTGCTTGAGCAGGAACAGTGAATGGATTCGAGCTGACTTATGAGTTTGTCGAGCTGGCCAAGAAGGGATTCACTTTTTCTTCCAAAGCATTTGAATTGAAGAAAGTTTGGCTTGGATTTTCTTTAGATCCACTAGCTTGTTATTCCTTTTACGGCTGAACTTGGAATGGATTGGGTCCAATTGTTTGCTCAAACGAGCTCATAAGTTCCTTTTATTAGGCATTGACCTTGTCAACCATCTATTTGTACTTTGGAAACCCGAACATTTCTGCCATCTCTGAACTTGCTTTGAAATCAAACGTAAAGCTTGGGAAGGAGATTCCTTTTGACACATCGGGCTAATAAAGTGTCGAAAAGTCGTCGAGGCTCTGCTGCAGCATTTTATTCATTTGTGAATCCTAGAAGCTTAAGGTGTGTGAAGCCTAACTCGCCGCCTGCTGCAACTCCGCTTAAGAGTCGCTGATGATTTGGTTAACGAGCGGTGGTAGCTAGAAGCTATTGCTCGGAGGTCCACCCGCAGGCGGTTTTGCAATTAATGCAGTTTCTTTTAGTGCGAACGTCGGGAAGAAAATAGTTTTCGTCTTTGCTACTTCAGATGTTGTAATGTGCTTGAAAACTGACTGATCTGAATTTTGAACCTAATAGCCAAGCGGTTCAAACAATTCGATTTGCTCAATGGGCTACATTCTAGTTTTACTTTTCTTCCTAAATAAAGGTTGTGAGATGCGGCCGTCGTTTTGGGACCGGTTATCGTGCGCGCAAATGCAAGCAAAGAGTAGTCAAAGAGGCACGCAAGCTAAACTATACTGTGGTCTTATCTACTCCTTGTGATTTACGACAGTCCGCGCGGCTGAACACCTCACTCCTCTTATACCTAACTATAGCTATTTCTTCTATGTTTCTCTCAACGCCCTCCTAAACTACTACTTTGCACGCACGGGCATCATAACCAACCACAGTCCAATCTGCGCCTAAAAGAAAAAGTACTTACATATCAACAGCGTTCTGCTGCTGGTTTAGACATTGCAGGAAGATGGAAGCCAAGTCGTTCAGTTTGCCAAGTAGCTTGTAGATTGGCATCGTCTGCTACGGTTTGTAATGGGTGTCTATCTCGATCAAACATCCGACCAAGTTCTTCTAACTTGCCAGCGCCCTCGTCAACGCTAAAAGGTTACACCATATAGTTACTTACCCATGAAGGAGTGATAGACAGGAGCTTCTTTAGCCATATCGAGCCATGATCCATTTCTAAATGCACTTTCAAGCAGCGGCAATAGTGGCGATAACAGAATCAACTCTGTTATTTCTTTCTCAGCCTGCCATTCTTCGCTGGTGAAGAAGTTGCAAACGATGTCGACCAAAATCTTGATCTGCTCGTTGCGCTTTTGCTTGTTTTCGAGGTAGGCAGTCACGTTGAAGGTTTCTCCTTGCTTGCTGCTGTAGCCAACGCCTGCACGTTTGGACCGAACTTTGTTCTTGTCGTCTGCTGACTTGTTCTTCACGAGCTTTGGCTCAGCGCTCTGCTAGTTCACTTCTTCTTCCTCCTCGCTTTCTTCATATTGTCTTGCCTTCTCCCCACTAATAGCTCCGAGTCGCTCGAGGATGCGATCTAAGAAACCTGATTTGACTGCGATTTGTCGAATTTTCACATCGTTGCTGATTGCGAATATCTCAGCCAATATCTTGTAATTCACATCCACAGCCTCCTTTTGTTCTTTCTCCCACTTCTTCGTGTCGACGTCCTTGTCAGGCTCGCCACTTAAGACTTTGAACAACAGTTCTTTGCAAGACTTGTTTTTCAGGAAGATTTGGAAGAAAAGGGGAATTTCTTGGAAAGAATCAATCTCCTTGAGCCACAAACCCCAGCTTTCTGCCAACTTGGTGTCTTTCCACCAGCTTAAAGACGCCAAAGTTACTGCGATGAATTATTTGACGCCTCCCTAGCTTTCGAATTGATCGAAGAAGCCGTTACGGGGAACATACTAGCTAGAAACGTGTGCGTTGACATCAGCGTCGTCCTCTGCGTTTATTGCTTATCGTAGGATTTCAACAGAAAATCCAAGGTCTAGAACATTGTGGGCGAGCCCAGCTTTTGATTGATTTTGCATAAATCTATCATAAACTTCTTAAACTGTCTCAGCCATCTAGAACTTTACGTAACTATTCGTCAGTGCTAAAGTGTCGTTTTATGGATTAAGGTAAAGTAGAATTTCTGCAACTTTCTTAATAGTCAAGTGTGATGGAACCATGAAAACACTACGCGATCTGAAGTAATTGAATGGAGAAAGTTGGTTGACCCAGGGATGAGCAACTAAGTCGCCGTTTTGGCTCGATTGCTTGAACGAGCTGAGGACTTTAGAAATAATTGATGCTGAGCTTTAGCCGCTGCTGGAGCTCTACTTTTAGCCGACGTTTCCAAGCCAGATTTCTGCCTTTTCAAGAGTAAACTCTTTCGAGCCTTCGAAATTCGTTGCACTGTCACCAATTTAAGCCAAACAAGCAGAAGATCCAGTTTTAGGAACTGAACCAAGTTCGAACTCGGAAAGCTAGCTGGTAGGTCCGACTGACAGTTTGAAATCGTAGCTCATTGATACCTACATAAAATCGGATCCCATACTTATCGCTCCACCAGACTCATAATCACTGAAAAACTCCAGAATTATATTGTTGTTAGGCCTGTAGAAGAAGAAGCCTTCGTCCTGAATGTGACAGAAAAGGAAATCTTCCGGACTACTATGAACAGGTACATCTTAGTCACTGTCAAACTGAACCGGCGCCATTGGCATTTGTTTGCTGCAGTACCCACCAAACAAAAGTTTCTTTCCCGCTTTACTTTCGCCTTTAATAAGAATCACCAAGGGACCCTTGCCCTAAATCGAAGACCAAAGTTGTGGGAAGCCACCGATTTGCTATATCTAGGTGATTGTTTGCACGTTTGTCCACTAACCACTAACTGTGCTTGTTGCTTGAGATGTAGATACCCTACCTAGGATTTCTTTGAATGCTTTTACCAAATTTGGTCTCATCTCACTGTCAATTAGGGTTGATGGCAGGAATGAGCTGTAGTCTTGTTTTTGATTCTTTTGGTCCATAGCTTGACCAGTTGAATCTAAAATAATGTTCCAGTCCTAACTAATACTTGAATCAATGAGACAGATTGGGAGAGTTTCTTCATTCTTTATGAGCGGTAGGAGCACTTTGTTGATAAAAGACATATCTCGCTTTTATTTGAGAGTTTCAAGATCTCCGATAACAGCATTCGCGAGTTGCTGTTCAATTTATTAGTTTCCAGCTGAAATTCGCAGAATTAGCTCAACAAGAAGCACTAAATACTCTTCTTTGAATTCCTTGATGATCTTGGTTTTCATACCGACTGGGTCTTTCTCTTTTATGAGCTCATACAGCTTGAGAGGGAATCCATCTTCCTGCAACCTAGCTTTGACTTTTTAATTGGAGCTTGTATTGATCCAAAACTTGGCCCAGTTGATTGCAGATTAATCGGGAAGGGAATTTGGTTAGTGCCATTAAAGAAGTTGTAAAAGCGAGTCGTTCTGTCTGTTCAAAATTTAAACCGCAATTTGGTGGTCTTAAGCAGCAAGTAAACTAGCGATGAACCTCCTCTAATATTACTCATCTTCGTTTCTATTGTCACTCTTTTCAAGCAAGAGTGTTGCAAGATCCGTTTTTTCCACAAGAGTGTTTACAAATGGAGCGGGTGGGCCAATCAGCAGCTGCAGCAATTATCTTAACCGCTAACTCTGCTATTCTCTTTCCTTCGTAGTGGAGCTCAACAAAGGTATTATGTTATCTACGAGGATATCTTGGTTTATTTGAAGGTCAACAGATTAGGAAGAATTCAATTCTGGGGCAACTAAGTGCAATGTTTTGACAAAGATTTCAATGAATGGGATTAGTCGCTAGATGTGAGTTGATTAAGACATGTTGCTCGTAGAAATCTTAACCAAGGTCTCAATGATTCTTTGCAATAAAAGTTGAAGTCTTGTTGAGACCATCTTCCTATCGCAAACGATAATCTTTCCACAAAGCCCAGCATGCTTCTCAAATCCTTCAGTTGTGATAAACCTTTTTATGATCCAATCACCCATCTCTGAGTTGTATGTTGAAATTGAGACGAGAGTTGGCTCTATCATTGATGATTTAAGCTCAACGAGAGAAGTTAGCAAGTCGAACTGACTCTTGATTTTTTCGATTGTCTCTTTCTGGTTTGCAATCACTTGAAGAGCAGAGCTGAAGTCGCCAGAGCAAATAAGGGACATTACTTCTAAAGCAGCCTTCTTTTACTCTTTTGCGATGAATGAACTGGGATTACCTTTTACTTAGGACATATCATAGCCCGAAATGGAAATGTAGTTGATTGCGAGTTGATGCTATTTATTCAGTCTCGTGGCAAGTGGGCTGTTTTCGAGACAAGTCATTACATTCCTGCGCATGCTAAACTTCAAATAAATGCACTTGAAATTGACGAGACTGCTAAGTTTGCTCTTCACTGCTTCTTCGACAGTGTCCAACATCTGGGAATTTTGGTACTCTTAGAGGTTTTTGGCGAAAACACTGCTGTTGACACTCATGAATGCGGTGTCTGTTGCAACTTCCAAGATGCAAATGTGCTGCAAGTTATCCTTGTCGAAGCCGCCCTGCACAAGTACGGTCAATGGCTCAATACATAATTCCGACTCACTTGCCCAGTAGTTAACAAATCCAATTTGTATTTCTCTTAGAACCGACAGTTAAGGAAGCTTGAACAGCATCTCGTGCTCGAGGTAGCCCCGTTGGTCCTTCAAAACCTTTGTATAGACTTTGTGTTTGTATCCTTTCTTGTTGACGGGCCAGTCGATATTCTAAAATGAGCTAACAGGCTCTGGTCCGGAGGTACTCTCTAGGATCATCTTGTTCTTTGCTAGATCAGCTATTGTAAACTAGAAGTTTTCATCCAGGTTGTAATCGGGCTATGACGGACCAATAGCAGTGTCAATTTACACACTCGAAGGAGCCGTCTTTTTAGGGCTCGGGCTTGATTCACTTTGCAGGCCTTCAAGGTCAGAGCAAGCAAGTTGGTCAGCTATAGTCTCTTGAAGCTTCGAAGTGATCTTTTTAGTGTCTGACTAAGGTTTGTTGTTGTCAGCAGAGATGATGTCAAGCAAGAAGTCAAACCCTTTGAGAGCAAAGACGAAGTAGTTCACTAGAGTGTCAGAGACAAGCCAGTGAGCGAGCAGCTTTGTGAAAAGCTAGTTCGAACGCTTGGTAAGTTTTACGGCTATGTAGAAACTGAGCTGGCCTTGGCGACACCTCAGGTCGACTTGCCTGTTCACCGCCTTTACGATTTTAGTCAAACTGCTGAGTGCGAGCTGAATAGCCTCAGTGTTAGAATTGCAATCTGAAACTAGTTCGAGAAGCTCGGTCAATTGAGTGGTTATCTGTTTGGCTAGCGTGGTTGCTGGGGTTGAGTTTGAACTGTTACTAAGGGGCATTAGTTCTTTCTCCTCTTCTTCTGTCCTGCCTGATAAGAACAACCATGTGATAATTTGGTCAAGCGCTTTTGCCATACTTTCTCTCGTCGCCTAAGATGTCTGGCACTAAGTGAAGAGATCTTGCAGAGTTAGTTTGTTCTGGCCGTTGGCTGATCGTAAACAAACCATGATCATGTCTGTAGCAATCTAAAGTCTCATCACGACGTCGATCTTTGCACCACTTGGACCTTCAAAGCTGCCCTAGTTTAAGTAACGATTGAGGTAGTCAGCAACTTGACATAGCATCTGAAGGACGTCCTGGGCTAGAAGTGCAGACGTTATAGACGTATCACTTAAAACGATGGCACTCTTTTCGCTTTTAGTGTTTGCTGATATGTGCCCTATCGTAAGAATATCGAGCCATCCAAGACAGATTGAAAAGACAACCGTGTCTTCAGGTTGTGTCTGCAACTTCATCAGGTCCAAAGTTTTGAAAAGTAGTTTGCATATGAATTGACCACTTTTATCGTCGTTAGATATAGTCTCAGATATTTTTAAGATCTGCGTAAAAGTAGTTTGCTTTATCTGCTTTGAACTCGCCAAAAAGGCATCAATCAGGTTTTCTAGTGCACCTGACATTACTAGTTCTTAGACGTCAACTGTTTGCAAAGATCGCAAAGTGAGAGTCCAAAGTTGCTGGAGAGATTCAAAAGCGAAGTTGCGTGCAGTGAGCATCGAAATAAAGTCTTGAATGACGGAAAGGAGTGAAGTTGACGCTTCGAGTTTGCTATCTGCGATTGGCACTCCAAAAGTAGTGAGATCTTCGTTGAGCTGTTTGATTTGGACCTTGTTTGTTAAATAGTTATCGAGAGCTGCGTTGACTTGCTGGATCCAAAATTCACTCTGGCTCTCACAAATTTCTAACAGTTTAGCTTGGCAGACGTTGTCTGACTGTAGATCTGGGCGGAGCTTGAACTCCAACAGCCATTTTAGAATTATCTCCTGATGTTGGTTCATGATCTACTTCAGTCTTTTCAGCTCTTGAGTAGTCTTTTGAACTTCGGCCAGTAGTGACCCGTTTAACTTTTATTCTTCTGGCTTCTTGTCCTTTTCTGATTTTTAGAGGAGCGACCAATGAGAGACTCGGTCCATAATATTGTGCAGTTAGAGGCCTTGCGTCTGGAGTAGTTTTTCATCTTGCAGACAAATTACGTCAACTAGAAGTGTTTGAAGCGAATTGAAATCATTTGCTAGCTCGACCAAGACGCTGGTTGAAACGCGCTTTCCAAGCTCACTCATACATTTGCTGAGAAGAAGAAGGATGCGAACCTAGTCTTCCTTTCTGAAATGCTGCTTTTTATCGCGGCAGACCCACACACTCGTGTGGAACAGTATGCGGTAGAGCTCGTTGTAGACAGTGTCAGAATCTTTAGTTACATCTGTGAGAAGTTGAATCTTCTTGAGATTGACACTAGCGAGTAGCAGGACAGACTGCATCATAATGATTGGGCTATCTGTGGGAGCCTGATCGTCGGGAGCCCCAATCTGCAATCTTTCCTGCATGTAGCGAATCAGAACTTCCGAAGATACTCCCAGATTATTGATTGAATCAAGGACAGCGTTTTGACTGAAGCCTGGTTGTGGCGTCTATAGGTATGAGTCGAGCACTTTGGCAATAAAATTTGTTGTTTCTTCTTCGGTCATGAGTTTAAAGAGACAATCCTTGAAGAATTTAGTCATCTCGGAAGAAACGACACCTGATTCACGGACAATAAGATGGTCAAAGAGCTCAAGACAGAAATCGGTCATGCTTTTACTAAACTTCAAGAAGTGACTGCGGATGTTGGCAACGGTGTTTAAATTGACGATGTAGCTCACTAGCTTTGCCAAGTCACTAGCAACCATCACCAAGTACTGCAAACATTCGATTGAATCGTTGTCAGATGACGTTGCAAGTTGACATTTCTTGATTTACTGGACAAGTTCGATGAAAGAGGCGTCGGATGGCTATCTTGATTGTAACTTTCCTCTAAGTTCATTTTAAAGAAGTTAGAGCGCAGTAACTGAAGCGCCGTTGTCTTACTTCTTGAGCATGACGGTAGAAATATCGGTAGAAGGTTCGGTTTCGGCCTTGGAAGGTTGCGACTAGACATCGGAGCCAGGGGCTGGGAAATACTTCGCCGTTGAGTTGCTACTTTTTGTTAGTTTCTTTTGCTCTCCTGAGTTTTCTAGCGCCGAGAAATCGAAAGACTTGGTACTTATAACTTAAATACTCTTCCCGTACTAGATTTGGACTTAGTTCTTGTTCTGTGGAGTCGTCACCATGGCTAACATAGAGTCATACTTGGAGTCAGCCTGCTAAATTAACTGCTCTGAAATCTTTCCGTAAGCCTCTATTATCACTTTCGGCGGAACACAACTGTTTGTTCCTTTTTCAAGGGTTGAGTTGGTAGGATTAAACTTGACAATCACTGTGAGTTCCTTGGCCAAACTCTTCAAACCTGAAATATTCAGTGCGTGTTCAGCGTTTTTGTCTGCTTTGCAATCGTAGGCCAAAACTGCAAACTGGTTGTAAGTGTAAATGGGATAGTTCTGGTTGAAAATCACTTTTCCGCCGTTTAAGACTTCAATAGAAATCAAAAAGTTGTAGGGGTTGTCGAGTTTCTCTAATTTCTCAAAGTAAAGCTTGAGAGTGTCGACGAAAGTTTCAGTTAGAAAAACTACTTTGTAATCAAACTGGTGTTTTTTAGATTTTTCTGTCTGATTCTCAACCCACATTTGTTTGATCAAATCGTGACGCTTCGATGCAACATCCTAAATCTTGGGATTGTTAGAAGACTTGTTCTCGTAGGACTAGAAGCTATAAGTGTCAAAAGGATAGCAACAGACAGTGCGATCAAATTGCTCAGATTAGAGATAACGGGTTCTGTAAAGTATGGCTTCCTTTGATTGGGCTTAACTTATCCTCTTCAGAAGCTGTGAGTAAAGTGTATGTAGGACAGTATCTAGGGTGCGTTCCGTGTCTACAGGCATGGCCCACTTTATCATCCCAATCAAAGCTTCATACCCGCTGTAAGATCTCAGTGTGTTGGGCAGCTATTCGATTTGCTCAATCAATATCTCGTAAAGAGTCTGGCTGAATGACTACTCACTCTGGAATACTTGAAGTAGCTCGACTGCTTAAGTGATAAGAGTTTAACTGCTTCCGAATATGTTATTTTTTAAGTACTGGGTGAGATCAATCTTTTCCAAAACAAGAGGCATCATCCTTGCATCTTGGTATATTATGTTTTTCAACAGCTGAATTGCTCTGATTCTTAGTCTCTCGTTGAAATTTTTGTCATATACAATCGAAACGATCTACTAATTTATAACTGGGAAAAATTTCGGTAGTAACAAGCAACTACGATAGAGAAGGCTCGGAATTTCGTTATTAGAGAATAATGTTGAGCTCTGTTCGGTAGAGATAGACAACTCTGACGACTTAGCCTTGATGCATTCAATTTGACAATAGAGTACTTGCCACGATTTTGAACCGTCACGCTATTTGATGGTAACTTGAACACCATCGATCTTCTGTAGCTATAGTGTTGGATCACTGATTCTAATCAAAGACTGTCCTTCGATGCACAGGTTTGAAGTCAACACGGCTCGGTTTGTCAACAAAGTTTGGACTCCTATGCTATGTTCAGAGGCCTTGAGCTAGTCAATTCTTATATTTTATAGGTAGGTTAGCCCCTGATAAGTGTCGAGAAGTTTTACCTCCAAATCAAACCCACTAGTAATCGCGTATCCCAAGTTCTGTGCTGTATCATTAACTTGAACAGTCTCAATAATGTCGTCGTTTGATTCAACAGTGCCACTAACACCGAAGAACTGGATCTCCATAGGTACTTGATCAACATTTTGGATAAACGCTTAGGGTTTCTGTCTAAACTCAGTGGGTTTTAGCATTATGTACTTTGCTGAACGTTTAAAATCGACATCAAAAGTTACTTGCTTTTACTCTTCGACTGAGAAGTATGCGACAGGCTCGTTTGGACGAAGGGGTCGCGAATCCTTCAGACGCTGCTATTTCCAGTCAAGATAGTCCTTCTTCGTAAACTTTGAAAAGGCTTCAGTATGTTCGAAGGGCTAAAGCGTGTCACTCAAGAAGATCATGCCCTCGCCAAGAGGGTAGGCTCCTGTTTGCGAATTGAAGGGTGTTCTTACTGTAATCTTTTCAATCAGTATCCGCTTGTTATCGACATGTTAAAATGTGATCTCGGGTTTCGCGTAGTTGGATGCGAACATTTTCTCATCATCTATCAAGATTTTGCTCGGCAAGAGTGAATGATTGTAGCAGGATCCCTTGTTTCTCACTACGACTAAAGGCAAATACTAGTTTTCGGATTGCTCTTGCTTTTAATTCGGTTCTTCAGAGAAAGCTTTGACTGAGAAAAGACCAAGTTTTTTAGATGACTGTGTCTTTGTCTCCTGTTTCTGTGTTGACGAATCATCTAGTTTCGGTAAACTAGCTGAGTCACCCGATTCAAGAGATTGATATAGTTCTTCCACATCGCAACATTTGAACTAGATGTCTAAATTCAGCGAGATTAGGCTGGTTGAATTTTCAAGATGTATTTTCATCGGACCCAACGATTTTGCATCATCTTCAGCTTGCCAGGTGTGCTTGATTGTGCTCTCTCTTCTGTTTAAAAGTGAGTTTGAGACCCCTCTGGCACCCTCGCCCTTCATCATACTTTCGTATTTATCAAGATCGTCTATTGTCACCTTATGTGGATCGATTCTCATGTCAAGTACTTTCGACTCATCAAACTAAGCTTCGATTGACTATTGAGTTGAGGTAGTTGCGTTTCCTTTTGTCTTCGATATTGGTTAAAAGTGGATTGACCTGGCTCCGAAAGCCGATCGAATCTTAGCGGTACCTTTCTCGAAACCAACAAGTACCTCGTCACTTTGAAGCTTGATAGTGGCTACATGATCGAAAGTGGTCACTTCATTGGTCGCGACGATTTTGAACACAGAAAGCTCAGAATTCATCTACGCATACAAGAGTTCGCCGTCTGAGTAAACAGTCTGGGTCTAAAGATCAATGTCTATCTTCTAAATTGCAATAAGACCCTCAGAATCGATGCTTATTATCTGACTAAGTCGCTGTCCAGACACGTGTGTTCCGGTCACTAGGATTCTCAGTTTTTGGCTTGAGGAAATTTCGTCACCAAGTTGACAGACACTGTCGACACGGCTGAGGTTAATTCTACAGACAGCAAGATCTGAGATTCGCAAGATTTCACTTTAGTTTCTCGGGTAGATAGATGCGGGTAGGTATGCTTCTACTGCGTTTTGTCTTGTGTCTAGTTCTTTGTCAAAATCTTCCTCAGAAAAAAGATGCATATAGTCGCGTCTATATCTTGCCCACTTCAAATGGATATCGAGCCAGCCAAAACCCTGTATGGCGCATCCTAAAAGCAATGGTTTCCGACTTTTGCCGCCAATGTTTGAAGCTAAAATGTAACGCAGAATTTTTGCGTCCTTAAAGTATTCAATATTAAGCCTGCGAGCTGTTTCCAAGTACTCTTGTCTTCTGATTTCCTTTAGTCTAGCTTTTTCGAGACGAGCCTCTTCAGCTTGTTTTGCTTATAGCTCTTTTTGCAATTTTTCGTCCTCCTGCTGCTTCAGTTGAGCAGCAAGGGGGTTCTATTTAAGAATCTTTGCGCTTTCAGGAGCTGGAGTGCCGCAAATCGAGCAAGTTTTTGCCGTTTTTTCTGTGTTGGCAAAAGTACAAGCGGAGCAGTTATAAGAAACATATTCATATTCCTCGACGGGTGCAACGACTTTTGCCTTTTGTTTCTAACCTTCTTCATCTTATATTTTCAAAACAAGCTCTAAGACTTAATCGAGCTGAAAGGTTTTGGTCTTCTCAAGAGCGGAATCTATGAACTCAATTTGGAATCCCATATTTGCGAGTTCAATTTTCAAAGCTTTCGCCTCTTCTGTTAAAACTTGAGGAGCTGGCTTTGGTTTTTGTTGACTTGAACTTTTCTTTTCTTCTTCTGGGGATGCGTTTGGAACTCCGACTGGGGACTAGACAACTGGTTTTACCTTCAACGGTGAAAGAAAAGCTGCTACAAAACGCTCTTCATCTGACTCAATACCGTCAGACCAGCCGCGATCGTCATCTGTCTGATCACTAAGCTCTTATTTTGCTTTGACTGGCTTTGTTACCTTCTCTTCCACTAGATCAAACAGCCCGGCAAAAAGACCGTCATTAGGCTTTTCTTCATCAGTCGCTGCTTGTGATTTAACTGTATCGGGTGTCACTTAGAGGTCTGCAACAGTAAAAAGAGGTTTGCTGGTTTGAATTGATGTGCCACGTCTTGAGAGAATGACCGAAAAGTCATCTGAAAACACAGTTTTGAACTTCAGATGCTTCAAAGAGGCGTCCGTGTCCTGTTCAGGAAGGAAACTCTGTTCAAGGAAGTTATGTTTCAAAACTCGGTTGAGACCAAGCTAAACCGTGTGAAGATTGATGCTTCCGTCCGTGTTGTTTGCAGTCATAACGAAGTTGCCACTCTTTAAAACTTAGTCAATGTCAGAATTTGTCTATAATGAGTGTTTTTTTATTGTATCTTCTTTGAGAGCGATATGGTGGGTGCTTGGTGGGATACAATTCAGTGTGTTTTCGATGCTGACATTCCATGTATCAAGACCTTTAGCGAGATAGTTCTAAATCAGTTGCTTTTCTAGAACGTTGACTAAATTTGGAGTGTAAACTTTCTCAAGAGGTGTTGATGGGTCTTGGTAATGTATGAATTACCTTTGGTCGTCAAATACGTTGATAATTCCAAGTCCAGCAAGTTTTACAGGGTTCTCACTATCTTTGAGTGAAAGCAAAGTCATTAAACGAGCCAGAGTTGAGTGAGATCGAAACTAGGGCTAAGGCCATAGCATTTTGACGTGCAGGGATACATTTTAAGACTGTGTCATAGCCCAGAGTTAGTCCTCTAAGTCAAGACATATCTTGAGTAGTCTTTGGGCTTCGGTGAAACTTATTTGCGCTGAGGCATCTGGAACAGACTCACCCTAAATAGCGGCTCTCTTGGACTGGTCTTTCATCGCTAGAACAGTACCAAGCTTTTCTACTAGCTAATACGATTTCACAGCTGATTTTAGCAAGCTCTACACAGCTCCAAGGGCATCAACGTAACTTAATCTCAACGAGTCACCATTAAAGTCTGATGCGAGTTTCTCATATAGAGGAGATAAGCTTAATTCTCCTCCTGATATCTTTTGGACAACGAACAAAGCATCTTTCAAACTAAGCCGCAGGTGAATTTCGTCCGTTGGTGTAACTGGGTAGTTACTGAAAGGGTAGATAGGAGTCGTTGAAGTGTTCTGTATCAATTTAATTTGAGCCCCCTAGGAAACCAATGCAGTTCCCTTCGATGAAATTTTTGGTGAGTCTTTTGTCTCCATCTGATTTAGGTGGTCAAGAAGGTATGGTCTGAGCTAGGCAATGTCCTTTCCAGAATGCTTCTGCCCAACTAGGGGTAGTTTGTGGCACTGATCAATCAGGTCCTTAAGGAGATCAATTAGGAGGAGATCGAGTGGCTGTGTTTTCTCTGTTGCGTTTTGACTCGAAAGTCTAAGAATTTCTTTCGCCAAAACACGCGGACCAGAGAGCTTTAGTTTAAACTCCGAGGCGATTTTGGTGAACTTAATCAGATCCTGCCACTTGTCGAATGTTAGCAGTGCCACGACGTCGCTCTTTTCACTGGCTGCACCTTTGCCAATGACTTGGATTTAGACGGGTACTTCGGAAGAAGTTTGCAAGTTGCTTAGGCTTTATTTCAGATCATCGCTCGACTTGTCTTTGATATCAGTCATCAGCAATCGGTTGCCCACCATTTGTTCAACTAGTGTGAGGTTGATGTGTTGAACATCAAAGTAGGTACTTTCTGGAATCTTGCTTTAAAGTTGTTATGACTATGACTCTGGCACTGGGAACCTGCAGAATGGATTCAGAATTACGATCTGATCTGCTTGAATGAACTCGACTGAAGCGTACCACTCAAGGTTGGGTTGAGGAATTTTCTTGTTCTTGATCTTTTTGAAATGTCGCCCTTGGATGAAATACCGAACCTCCCCAGTTTCAAAATTGAGCTCCACGACGACCGAGCGTGCAGTTGTAGAGTGGAATGTCTGAGTTATAGTAATTGGCTACTGGCCTTTTGTTGTGACTCCAAACACTAAACGCGAAGGTTAAAGAGAATTGTGAAGCAACTTACGGATTCCTCCAGTCTTGATGGGACAGATTATTTCCCAGCAGTGGATGCCTTCACTCATAGGAACGTTGCAGACTGCTTTTTGTGATTTTTCGTTGGCTTAGACGGTGAGACCTAAATCGATGTAAAGTGTTAATATCTTTCTTTCGAACTTCGAGTTATTAGATTTAACCAAATTTTGTTAAGTCCGGCGCGTCTGATTAGAAGATCTTAAGTGGCACAACTTAGGCCTATCGGACAAAAACTCCACTACGAGAGAAGATCGGAAGAAATTTCGACTGAATGGTAGATACTTACCGGTTTGCGAGATCTGGAGGTTCGAGCTTGAACTTGCCTTGTCGAAGTGCATGTACCCTAAAATGGAGTGCCGGTCGGGATCGCAAGGGGGACTTCGGCTTTCCGAGTTGCTAAAGATTCTGGTTGCGGTGTCGGTCTGGCTTGTAATTTGGAATGGGCTAATGACGGCTGCCTTTTTGTCGAGTGCGGTGCCGGTGAGCAGCTGGACTTCGCCGTTGCCAGAGTCGGAGGCTGCTTGTGAGGAGTCGTATCCTTTGCTTTCCTCGGCGGGAGGAATCTTTTAGAGCCGCAGATTGATTGCGAACGCGTCAAGGGTGCATGGGATCTAAGTATTCTGGGTGGTCAAAGAGGCGTGTGCGACGCTTTCCCCAGTTATGCTAGCTCGCGCAAATGAATGGACTTGTTGGAGTTAAGTCTGGAGCGGCTGAGGTTGGTTTTTAGTACTGTGATTGTTTGTGTGATTTTGTTCTGTTGATGTGCCAGACCACCCGAGTGTTGTTTGGTTGGTGTTCTGTGCGTTGGCTGAACTTTCGTTGCTTAAGTTTTACATTAAACTAATCAAAAACTTAAAATTTCCTTCCTCGACCAGAGGGGTTTTGGGGTTTTGGGG
>Ga0169931_10005102_pt1 | contig 20158 bp, 15 predicted proteins | sample Kivu_15m_20L_FD_129675 | JGI IMG/M metagenome (GOLD analysis project Ga0169931, IMG submission 129675) | Freshwater microbial communities from Lake Kivu, Western Province, Rwanda to study Microbial Dark Matter (Phase II) - Kivu_15m_20L... | ecosystem: Environmental > Aquatic > Freshwater > Lake... | reverse complement strand
TGGATGCTGGTGAAGCAGTAATTACATCAACATCTACTTATTTATCAAGTTATTCTGGAACAATAACCGTACCTTCTGGACAAGCACCTGGCACCTATAGAATGCGAGTTGCAAACAGTTGGTTAGGAACAATTCCATCAGCTTGTGGACCTGCTGGTAATGGCGAATTTGAAGATTATTCTTTTATTGTTGTTGCACAAACACCTTGTTCTGGAACGCCAGTGCCAGGGAATACACTAACTTCTGCTGGGGTTGTTCTTTCAGGTGGTACTACCGTTTTATCTCTTCAGAATGCAACTGTAGGTTCTGGAGTCACCTACCAATGGTATGCTTCAACGGCATCTGCCACAGGTCCTTGGACTCTTATTAATGGGGCTACTAACTCAACTTATACTGCAACAATTACCGCAAATTCCTGGTTTTATTGTATTGTAACGTGTCCTGGAAGTGGTAGCACTTCATCAACACCTGTCGGTGTAACAGTTACCCTTTCTGCTAATGTTGATTGTTCATCTGCTCTTCAATTGTGTTCAGATAGTCAAGTAAATGGTGCGAGCAGTGGTGCAGGAATTCAAGATTTAACTATATCTAATAGTGGTTGTTTAGGTTACCTATCTGAGAGCGAGTCTAATTGGTTTTATTCTCAAGTTTCATCAACGGGAGTATTTTCTTTTACAATTTCTCCTGTTAATGGAACGGATGATTACGACTTTGCTGTTTGGCGATTTGCAGGTACGCCTGCAACTTGTCCTCCATCTTCTCAACCAGATCGTTGTTCATTTGCTGCAGTCGGTGGAAATACTGGACTTGGAAATAATGCTACTGATCTAGAGGAGGGCACTAGTGGAGACAAATGGGTTTCCACCCTAAATGTAAATGCCGGAGATTATCTATTGATTCTAGTGAATAATTATTCAGCTACAACCAGTCCTTTTACGATGGATTTTACTGGTTCATCAAGTTTAAATTGCAACCCAGTAAACTTGCAATGTAACATCACAGGAACGACTAATGTATGCGCTGGGTCTTCCACACAACTTACTGGTTCAGGTAGTCCTGCGACAACAAATCCTTGGACTTCTTCTAGTCCGACAGTTGCAACAGTTAGTAATACGGGATTGGTTTCTGGACTTTCGGCAGGAACTACTACAATTACGTATGTTAATAATAACAACTGTTCAACGAGTGTTTTGTTCACCGTAAATGCCACACCAAATGTAACGAATATCACATCAACTGTTTGCTCTGGAAATCCATTCACAATTACTCCTACAAATGTAACCAACGGAACAGTTCCTGAGGGGACAACTTACACGTGGAGCGCACCAACACAAACAGGCGTTGCAGGCGGTACAGCAGGGAGTGGAACGTCGTTGAACGCAACTTTAACAGGAAATGGAACAGCGGTTTATACTTTTTCTCCAACAAGCGGTTCTTGTCCAGGAGCCAATTTCACTGTTACCATAAACGTTGAACCATGCTCTGCTTTTCAAAGTTGTAATTTGGTTGTATATAGAGTTGGTGATGGTTCAACCTTAAATACTTCTGCTCAACCCGTTTCAATTGAGGAAAAGAGTCCTGTAAATGGTAATACAGTACAATTTATTTCGAGTTTATTTGCAAATTCCAATTTATTAACCCAGCGTGGAACCTCAACATTGAATGGCATGATAAACAGTTACAATGGTTTTACAGCAATTTCTGGACACAATGTAGCCTTAGGAACAGCATCAGTTGCCACGTCAAATACAAAGGCAGTCAATATAATTGGTTCCACACCAAGTGTTCAATCTCGGATTTTATTTCCAAGCACAGGAACAATTCCATATAATAACGATAATTTAAGAGGTGTAATTCCAACTTCCTCCAATACCTTTTACACTTCAGGAGATGGAACTTCATTAACTGGAGGTCTTTGGTATTATAACGGCAACTCCTTTGATCTAATTTCAACCTCACCAACCTCTAACGTTCGCTGCCTCGAAATTTTTAATAATCAATTATTTTACTCAACAGGTGCCGGAACCGCAGGTATTTATCAGGTTGGTTCAACTTTACCGACAACAGCTACATCTGCAACTCCTTTGATAACTTATGCTGGTGCTTCTCCAGTAGGTTTTTTCATTAGTCCAGACGGGTGCACAGCATATATTGCTGATGATGAAACAGGTACTTCTTATACTGGTATTTCAAAATGGCGAAAAATTGCTGGGACTTGGACTTGGCAATACCGACACCTTTGTTTTGCGAGAGGATTAGTCGTTGATTTTTCGCAAGCAAACCCGAAACTTTATGTCACCACTTCAACAGCTAACAGCACCTCTAGCACCAGTGTAATCGCACTTACAGACAACGGTACTTCATTCACCTTAGATTGGACACAGGCGGCTGGAACAGGATACATTTACGTAGGCATCGACTTCACGCCAAACTCCACTTCTGCAACAATTTCCAATGTGAACAATGTCAGTGCCCAAGGATTTTCTGTTTGTCAAAATGGAACGCCTCAAACCTTGACAGTTGCAGCGGCAACAAGTTCGAACAGCCTTACTTACCAATGGTTTTCCAGTTCGACAAATGACTTATGTGGTGCTACCGTAACACCAATTACAGGAGCGACGAGTTCAACTTACACGCCACCTACTTCAATCGTTGGAACAACCTATTATTTTGCCAAAATCTCCAGCAATTGTGCGACCGTGACCTACAGTTCAGTAGCAGAGGTTATCGTGAATCCAAACCCAAGCCCAACAATCACCGGAAATGCACCTTTGTGTGCGGGACAAAGCATTACCCTAACAGGTTCAGGCGGAACGACCTATGTTTGGACATTAAATGGAAATAACGTTGGCAACAGTTCGACTTTGAATGTCAATAGCGCTGGAAACTACAATTTAAACGTCACGGATGCGAATGGATGTACGGGAAGTGCGTCTGTGGTGGTGAACGCTGCGGCAAATGCTGTTATCCATTTAATAACAAGTCCTTGATGTAGTAGGTTAAATCCAAGCTAGTCCAGTAGCTTTTGAAATAAAGATTTGAATAACAAGACGCTATTCATTTTTTGTTCCTAACAATATTGAGATTTCATCAATGAGGCTACTCCGAAAGGTCTCTCCGCAAGAGACGAATCAACGCCAATACCGCACTGCGTTTTTCAATTTTTGAAACCAGTGCCAAGTTTTGAATGGGTCTTCTGGACCAATTTAATTTGGAAGAGGAATAAAATCTCAAAAACGAAGAACTAAAAAATATTAAGCTTATTAATGGATTTGTGGCTTAAAAGAAAATGATTTTGTTCAGTATTCGCGCCCTGGTTGGTAGCACTATCATTTTTTAATTTTTGTCAAGTTGTAAAGGATAAAGTGAAAATCCGATGTTCCAAAAATATAGCTGACCGCAAGAAAATCATGTTCGAATAAAAAGGAAATTACAAAAATCCAAACCAATAACTTTCATTATTCTCCAAAAATCCAAATCAATAATGAAACAATTTATCCAAAAATCCAAATCAATAATGATATCAAAATCCCAAAAATCCAAAGTGAAAATCATGTATGTAATCAGTTTAAATTCCCTCCAATAACTTTTTAAAAAAAACTCAAACAAAAAAAAAGGGATGCCAAATTGACATCCCTTTCTCATACAATAAACAATTAATTAGTTTGCTTTTTTAGATGCGCAGCAAGATTTTTGTTCTGCTGTTTTTGATGCGCATGAAGATGGTGCTTGAGAAGCGCAACATCCTTTTTTCTTTTTCTTTTTCTTCTTGTCGTCGTGTTTTACAACTTCAATTCCGTTTGTTGCAGCATAAGCTGAAGTTGCCATTGAACCAACAAATGTTGTTAGAGCAATTGCTAAAAATAATTTTTTCATAGTTCAAATTTTTGATAAAGGTATGCAAATTTAAAGTTTGTCTCAAACTTTAACCTAGGATTAACAACTTTTCTGACAATTTAAACAAGGGTAAGCCATTTTCGGAAACTCAACATTTTGTTAATATTATTCTCACGTTGGACTGTTTTAAGCAGTGTGCTTTTTTACCTTTGCACATGCGAAATTTTATCGCTTTTTTTAAGCGTTTCCGAATTTTTATACTCTTTCTTGTTCTGCAAATCATTGCACTTTCCACCTATATATCCTACTTACAATACCCAAGAAGTCAATACCTTACAACTGCCAATGGGGTTTCTGCCTCAATTCTAGAGAAACAAAAAATCTTTACTAAATATATCAATCTACCAAAAAACAATATTGCCCTTCAACGTGAAAATATTCTATTGAGAAGACAAATTCTACAAAGCAACTACAAAATCGAAAGGGGAAAAATAAGCATTAACGACATTGCTTACGAACAACAATATACTTACATTCCTGCCACACTTCTGAATTCCACAGTCTCTAGAATGAACAACTATTTCACCATTGATGTGGGAAAAGCGCAAGGCGTTTACAAAGGTTTAGGCGTTTTTTCTGACAAAGGTGTTGTAGGTGTAATTCATCAATCTAGTGAACATTATAGTATTGTAAAATCGGTTTTGACAAAAGACATCAATATCGACATTCTAATCGAACCCGTTGGACTATTTGGTCTTTTGAAATGGGACGGAAGAAGTCCAAGATACGGTTCTTTAATTGGAATTTCAAACGACATTCGAATTAAAAAATGGTCGAAAGTGGTTACGCGTGGTGGAAGTGGTATTTTCCCTAAAGGTATTCCGGTTGGAAAAGTGGCTAAGGTTGAACCGATTGAAGGAGAACCTTTGTGGGACGTTAGGGTTTTATTTGCCGAAAATTTCCGCACACTTCAGCAAGTTTATGTAATCAAAAACCTTTTCCGAAAAGAACTAGAAGAAATAGAACGTACAATTCCAAACGACGACGATGAATAATATAATAAAAATAGTGGGAAGGTTTATTTTCTTGTTGTTCATTCAGATTTTCATCTTGAATCAGGTTGAAATTGGACTTGGAATTCATATCATGGTTCACCCGCTTATGATTATGTTGCTTCCTTTTGAACTCAATGTTATCTATGCAATGCTCCTTGCTTTTACCACCGGCTTTTTCATTGATATTTATTCGAATACTTTCGGACTTTATGCTTCCTCATTAACACTTTTTGCCTACGCAAGACCACTGCTTTTCAAATTTTACGCCCCACGTGAAGGCTATGACCCGCTGAAAGAACCCACCGTTTTTGACATGGGAGGAAGGTGGTTTTTCTTCGTATATGGTTACCTAATTCTTATTCATCATTTTTGGTACTTTTTCATCGAAATTTTCCGAATTTCAGATTTCTTTTACATCCTACAAAAAACGATTTTAAGCGTAATTTCATCCTTTGTTTTGGCACTTTTATTACAAACATTTTTCATTCGTAAATCCAAAAATTCATGAATCTCGACGCCAGAAAATATGTGATTTTGGTGTTTATTATAATTGTGGGGATTTCTTACACCCTACGGATTTTTTATATGCAAGTAATTGATGATACCTGGAAACTTAGGGCTCAAGAAATTGCTGAAAAAAGAAAAGAAATTACCCCTCCACGCGCTGTTATTTTTGATAGAAACGGCAGGAAAATCGTTTCCAATACAACCTTTTACAACCTTATGATGGTTGAGGCGAAAATTGAGGATTTAGACACCGTTGCTTTTGCCAAATTAATCGGTTGGACAAAAGAACAAGTACGTGAACGCTTCAAAGAGATTGTTCGGGGCGAAGGAACTTACTACAATAAAATCTCTGGAAAAAGAACACCGAATTACCAAAAAATCAGAGCCTACCCATTCTTGAAGGAAATTTCATTGGACGACATTTCCCGAATTGCACCTCATCTTGGCAAATTCAAAGGTTTCCACGAAGAAGTAACAAGCATGAGAAATTATCCGATTCCTAGTGGTGCCAATATTTTAGGTTACTTATCGGAAGTTACACGAGAAGAAATAAACGAAGATAGATTTTACCGACCAGGAAATAATATCGGACGTGCAGGAATTGAACGGTTTTACGAAAGAGAACTTCGCGGAACGAAAGGTGTAAAATACGTTGTAACCTCAGCTTTAAATAACGCGATTGAATCGTATCAAGGCGGAAAATATGACACACTTGCCAAACAAGCTCCCTCACTGAAAATGGGGATGGACATAAAAATCCAGCAGTACGGGGAGGAATTGATGAAAAACAAAAAAGGCTGTATTGTTGCTATTGAGCCGGCAACAGGTGAAATAATTGCGATGGTTTCGGCACCTTCCTACGACCCGAATTTGTTGGTTGGTCGGAAAAACATTTCTGCTAATTATCCCAAACTTGTACTCGACCCAAACAAACCGCTTTTTCCTCGACCACTCCAGTCTGAATATCCTCCAGGATCCATTTTCAAATTAATTCAATCTTTAGTTGGTTTACAAGAAGGTGTCATTACTCCGAACTCTGGTTTTCCCTGCGATAAAAGTATGGTTGGTTGTCATGCTCACCCCTACCCTGGCACTATTCAACAAGCTGTTCAATATTCGTGTAATCCTTATTACTACGCCGTTGTTCGCAGAATCATTCAACAAGGTGTAAAAAAGAATTTGTTTCAAGATGCGGAAGTTGGATTAGATAAATGGTACAAATACATGTATAGTTTTGGTTTGGGACAAAAACTCGAAACCGATGTTTCCGGTCAAAGAGCTGGACTCATTCCAAATTCTGCTTATTACAACAAGCGATACGGTCGCCATTCGTGGGCATTTTCAACCATTCGTTCCATTTCTATTGGGCAAGGAGAAGTTCAATTAACCCCATTGCAAATGGCCAATATTGCAGCAATAATAGCTAATAGAGGTTGGTTTTTCACGCCTCATTTTGTTAAATCAATTGGTCGAAAAGGTCCTCTTCCACAATTCAGAAAGAAAAATTACACCATGGTGGAGTCCATTCACTTTGACCCGGTAATCGAAGGAATGCGCAGAGTGGTTAACGAAGCTGGTGGAACAGCACGAATGGCGCGTTTGGACAGCATTATCGTTTGTGGAAAAACGGGAACCGTACAAAACCCACACGGGAAAGACCATTCTGTTTTTATTGCTTTTGCACCGATGAATAAACCAAAAATTGCAATAGCTGTTTTTGTTGAAAATTCAGGTTTCGGTGGTACATGGGCTGCCCCCATCGCAAGTTTGATTATTGAGAAATACCTTACCAAGAAAATCAAAGACAAAGCGAAAGAACAACGTATATTGGAAGCAATTTTGTCAAACTATCAAAAGGAAGAGGAGCCATGAGAAAGAATGATAGTTTGTTTTCCAATATAGATTGGCCGCTGTTAGCCACATTTTTATCGCTGATTTTATTCGGCTTTTTAACCGTTTATTCCGTTGCTTACACGAAAGAACATCCTTATTTCTTTGATCCTGAAACTAAGTATGGAAAACAGTTCATGTGGATTGGAATTTCGATGTTTCTAGGTTTGGTCGTATTCCTGATTGATTCAGACATCTACAGAAAATTTGCGGTCCCTATATATGGCGCAACACTTGCCCTGTTGGTTATAGTATTGTTTATGCCCGCCGTAAATGGTGCGAGAGCTTGGATAGGAATTGGAACAATGGGTATTCAACCTGCGGAATTTGCGAAAATTTCAAGTGCAATTCTCCTTTCAAAATACATCAGTGAGTTACAAGTGAAACAGCAAACCATTTCTACGGTACTCACAGCAAGTGTTATCTTACTGATTCCCATGATTTTGATTTTACTTCAACCGGATGCAGGTACGTTTGTTGTTTTCACCTCTTTTCTATTTGTTCTCTACCGCGAAGGCTTGACCTTTGACCCCATAATACTCAAAGTTGTCAATGCTTTTCCGGGAGTTAAATTTAAGTCCACCTGGGTTGGAAGTCACTTTATTCCAATCTTATTTGTGGTTGTTTTGTTAAGCTTGGTTACACTTGTCTTGAGCAATACGGAAATCAATCTATTCTTTCTTAGCAAACCAGTTTCGGGGAGTTACGGAGTAATTATCGCCCTTATCGCTGTCGCCGTTTTGGCCTTTCTTTTTATCCGACAGTTTGGTTCAAAAAGAGATCGCTCAAGAGCTGGAGTAGTTATATTATTGGGTTTAATTCTAAGTGGAGGCTTATCGTTGGGAGTGAACGTTGGATTTAGTAGTTTGGCTCCGCATCAAAAAGATAGAATTGAACTTTTCCTTGGAATGCGCGAAGACCCGAACGGTAAAGACTACAACCGAAATCGAGCAATGGCAGCTGTGGGTTCAGGAGGATTGAAAGGAAAAGGCTACAAACAAGCTTCTGTTTCGAGTATGGAAAGTAACCACGTTCCTGAAAGTGAAACCGACTTTATTTTTTGTCCTTACGCGGAAGAATGGGGATTTTTCGGGGTTCTTGTCTTGGTTGCTTTGTACCTGTTTTTGCTTATTCGAATTATTCAAATCGCTGAAAGACAAAGAGCTGTGTTCAATAGGATTTATGCGTACTGTGTTGCCATGATTCTATTTTACCACTTCGCAATAAACATCGGAATGAACATAGGTTTTGCTCCTGTAATCGGGATTCCTCTTCCTTTCTTCAGTTATGGAGGTTCGTCAATGATGTCATTTTCCATTATGATGTTCATCTTGTTGAAACTCGATAGTCAGCGCAAAGATGTATTGCGATAATAATTTTAATTTTACCCTGTTTGTAAAACCACTATTTAGATGGCTGAAAAAGTAAAAAATAAACGAGTAATCGAAAATAAAACTCCTGATTTTAAGAATTTTACCATTCTTTTCTGGTCAATGGCGCTCATGCCATTTTTACTGGTTTCAGGTTTATTACTGCTCCAATCAGAAGACGACCTTCCTCCCGTTGAATGGTTAGACAATCCTCCCGAAATTCAAGCTTCCCTAATTCTGGCAAAAAAAAGTGAAAAGGAAGACACAGTTATAGGGCGATTTTGGCAAGTTAACCGTACAAGTGTGAAATATCGCCAAGTTTCTTCCAATGTTTTTGATGCCTTAATTGCAACCGAAGACGAGCGTTACATGGATCACTCAGGTGTGGATTTCAGGGCTTTAGCAAGGTCGGCATTTAGTTTAGGAAGATCTGGAGGTGCTTCTACCATTTCTCAGCAGCTGGCCAAATTGCTTTTTACCCTTCAAAAACGCCAAAAAGAGGAATTGGCAAGAGCAAAAGGTGAAGCAGTTCCTTCTGGAAATTCAGGTTTTTTGGGTAAATTCAAACGTGTCAACGAAAAAGCACAAGAAAATATTATCGCAAAACGATTGGAGGAACGGTTCACCAAAGAGGAGATCATTACTATGTATCTCAACCAATTTGATTTCTTGTACAACGCTGTTGGTATTGAAAATGCTTCGAGGGTTTACTTCAATAAAGCACCTAAAGATTTATCAAAAGTTGAGGCAGCTATGTTGGTGGGTATGTGTAAAAATCCTGCTCTTTACAATCCTTACACGTATCAAGTTCGAAATTACAGAAGAATCATCGCTTCAGAAAAAGGAATTCCAATGAGAGCTGTTGCACAAAAAGAAATTAATGAAAGACGTGCTGCGGATTCTACTCGTGCCGCGGATAGAAAAAATCAAGTTCTTTTTCAATGGTTAAAAAATAGTGAATCTGGAAATGAAGCCCTTAAAAATAAAATCACGCGAGAAGAATTTGACAAACTGAAAAAAGTTCCCGTTCTAACCTCCTATCGTTCACTCGACCACAAGGAAGGTATGGCACCCTACTTCCGTGAAGAATTAAGAAAAGAAGTAACCAATATTCTTCTTTCTAAAAATACAGATGGCAGCTTTAAATTTGTGAGAGAAGATGGTTTGCCTTATGATATTTACCGAGACGGTTTGCGCATTCACACCACCATTGACCCAAGGTTGCAATCGTACGCTGAACAAGCATTGGAACGTCACCTAAAACAAGACTTACAACCCGCTTTCGACCAGAATAATAAGGGAACAAAAACGTACCCTTTCACCAACTCTGTAGCACCTTCAATGATTGAAAAAATCATGGAAAACGCAAGAAGAACAACGGATAGATACCGCGGTTTGGTGGCTGCTGGTTATGATGCCAAAGAAATTAAAAAGAACTTCGAAACACCTGTCCCAATGCGTGTTTTCTCCTACAAAGGCGAAATTGACACACTCATGTCACCCAATGATTCTATACGTTATTACAAAGGTTTCCTCCATGCTGGATTGGTTTCCATTGACCCATACACAGGTTTCGTGAAAGCTTGGGTTGGTGGTGTAAATTTCAAACATTTCTCCTACGACCACGTGCGTCTTGGAAAAAGACAAGTAGGTTCTACAATTAAACCATTTGTTTACGCAACGGCACTGGCAATGAGAGTAATAGACCCCTGCACCTCTTTTTCACCGGAAGAATTTTGTATTAATACGGAAGATGCAAGTGGCGCAGTTGTTTCTAGGTATTGTCCATCAGGAGATGCTGCGAAAACAGTTCGGGATGGTTTAGCACTTTCATCCAACCCAACAACAGCAGCGGTTATGCAACGAATGGGAAATTTCAATTCCAATCTCAAAAAAGGTGGTCCATTTGAAGTTGAAAAGTTTTTGAAAAAGGTTGAAATCAAATTAAATCCTGCAGATGTTGTGCCTTCCATGTGTTTGGGAGTTATGGATTTATCACTTTATGAAATGGTGGCAGGTCAATGTATTTTCGTGAATCATGGATATTATACACGTCCAACAACCATTGAACGAATTACCGATAGAAACGGAAAAGTCATTTACAGTGCAGATGTGAACATGTATCGCGACCAAGCACTTAGTTCTACAGTGGCTTATGAAACATTGAAAATGATGCGTGGTGCTACTTCTTACGGAACGGCAGCAAGTATCCGTAGTGGCAGACCTTGGGGTGGAATTACTGCTCCAATGGCGGGAAAAACAGGAACAACACAAAAAAATTCCGACGGATGGTTTATGGGACTTACGCCAAAATTAGTGACTGGAGTTTGGGTCGGTGCGGAGGATAGAGTGGTGCGTTTTAGAAGTATGAATTGGGGACAAGGAGCAAGAATGGCCTTACCGATTTACGGATATTACATGCAAAAAGTGTATGCAAACGGCATCATTTCAAAAACGGAGGATTTCAAAGTACCAAGTGATTATGATGCGAGTTTGTACAATTGCTCAGGCTCGTTGGTTCCAGAATTATTTGATGGTGAAGCATTTGAATTTTAATAGATATGAATAAAGAAGTTAAAAACGTAGAAGAAGCCCTACAAGGAATCGAAGACGGAATGACCTTGATGATTGGCGGTTTCGGACTCTGTGGAATCCCTGAAAATTCCATTGCGCAGTTGGTGAAAATGGGAACTAAAAATTTAACCTGTATCAGCAACAATGCTGGCGTGGACGATTTTGGTTTAGGCTTGTTGTTACAAACGAAACAAATCAAGAAAATGATTTCGAGTTACGTAGGTGAAAACGACGAGTTCGAGCGTCAAATGTTGTCGGGTGAGTTGGAGGTGGAGTTGATTCCACAAGGAAGTTTGGCTGAAAGATGTCGCGCTGGTGGAGCTGGAATCCCTGCTTTTTTCACACCTGCTGGTTACGGGACCGAAGTAGCAGAAGGAAAAGAAGTGCGTATCTACAACGGTAAACCACACATTCTGGAAGAGGCCTTAACCGCAGATTTTGCAATCGTGAAAGCTTGGAAAGGCGACACCGAAGGAAATTTAGTTTTCAAAGCAACTGCGCGCAACTTCAACCCCATGATGGCAATGGCAGGTAAAATCACCATTGCTGAAGTGGAAGAATTAGTTCCCGCTGGCGAATTAGACCCGAATTTCATTCATACCCCTGGTATTTTCGTTCAGCGAATTTTTAAAGGGGAAAAGTTTGAGAAGAGGATTGAGCAGAGGACGGTTAGGAAATAATTTGAAAATGAACGGATTTGAAAATTTGAAAATGAATGGATTTGAAAATTTGAAAATGAACGGATTTGAGAATTTGAAAATGAGGGGATTTGAAAATTTGAAAATGAATGGATTTGAAAATTTGAAAATGAACGGATTTGAAAATTTGAAAATGAATGGATTTGAAAATTTGAAAATGAATGGATTTGAAAATTTGAAAATGAACGGATTTGAGAATTTGAAAATGAGGGGATTTGAGAATTTGAAAATGAGGGGATTTGAGAATTTGAAAATGAACGGATTTGAGAATTTGAAAATGAACGGATTTGAGAATTTGAAAATGAATTGAGAAATGAGAAATGATAAGGAAAATATTATTGTTGATTTAACTTTCAAATTTTCAGTTTCGATTGTTTTGTATTGCGAAGTATTAGAGAAAAATCAAAAATATGTGATAGCAAAACAACTTTTGAAATCAGGAACCTCAATCGGAGCAAATATTCGTGAAGCTCAAAATGCAGAATCAAAAAATGACTTTATTCATAAATTTAAAATTGCCGCAAAAGAATGTGACGAAACAACTTATTGGTTAGAACTATGTAAAGAAATAGATTCTTATCCCTTTAATCCAGAATTAATTGATCAAATTGAAATCATTTCGAAAATCATAAATAAAATTATTTCTTCTTCAAAAAACAGAACTTGAAATGGGATTCCCAATTTTCAAATTAACTAATTTTCAAATCTTCAAATTAACAAATATTCAAATCAAATAAAAAGTGGGCTTCCCATTTTCAAATTAACTAATTTTCAAATCTTCAAATTAACAAATCTTCAAATCAACAAAAATTCAAATCAAATAAAAAGTGGGCTTCCCATTTTCAAATTAACTAATTTTCAAATCTTCAAATTAACATGTTAGACAAAACCGGAATCGCAAAAAGAATCGCCCAAGAACTACAAGACGGGTGGTACGTAAACCTCGGAATTGGTATCCCTACTTTGGTGGCGAACTATATTCCCGAAGGTATTGAAGTTGAATTTCAGTCGGAAAACGGCGTACTCGGTATGGGACCTTTCCCAACGGAAGACGAAGTGGACGCTGACCTTATCAACGCAGGAAAGCAAACAATCACTGTTCGTAAAGGAGCGGCTTTCTTTGACTCGGCAACCTCGTTCGCTATGATTCGCGGGCAACACGTTCAATTAACCGTTTTAGGCGCAATGGAAGTTTCACAAAATGGCGACATTGCCAACTGGAAAATTCCAGGAAAAATGGTGAAAGGAATGGGTGGCGCAATGGATTTAGTTGCATCTGCTGATAACATTATCGTTGCCATGATGCACAGTAACAAAGCGGGCGAATCAAAAATCCTGAAAGAATGTACCTTGCCGCTTACAGGTGTTGGTTGCGTGAAAAAAGTAGTAACCGAATTGGCCGTTTTGGAAATTAAAGACGGAAAATTCCATTTGATTGAACGCGCTCCAGGAGTTAGTGTAGAAGAAATCATTTCCAAAACAGAAGGTAATTTAGTCGTACCTGACTTCGTTCCAGAAATGCAACTTTGATGAACCTCCTCCCTACCCACTACCAACTTGCACTTGAGGCAGCAATCGCAGCTTCCAAGGAAATTATGCGCATTTACGAAAACGATTTCGAAACGATAATTAAGGAGGACGGATCTCCTTTGACCGTTGCGGATTTGGCTTCCTCGTCGATTATTCAGGGATTTTTGGAGAAAACAGAAATTCCAATTACGGGCGAGGAAACGGAAAAATCAGATTTCGTAAATCGTGCGGAATGGTCGGAATGTTGGTGTGTGGACCCTTTGGACGGAACAAAAGAATTTATCTCAAGAAATGGTGAATTCGCTGTGAATATTGCGCTCATACGTGATGGAAAACCGATTTTTGGAATAATAACAGCACCCGTTGAGCAACAATTCATTCTCGGAAGTAAAGAAATTGGTGTGTTTATAGCGCATTTCGATGATGTTCATGTTCCTTCAAAGTGGAGAAAAATCGAATCAACTGAAAAAATGAACGACCCGATTGTTATGGTAGGATCGCGCAGTCATAAAGGTGGGGAAATGAATCAATTACTCCATAAAATCGAGGAAATTTCACCGAATTATGAGTCGCTTTGTAAAGGTTCATCACTGAAATTTTTCGATTTAGCAGAAGGAAGAGTGGACGTTTACCCACGATTTGCTCCTACGATGGAATGGGACATTGCTTCGGGACAAGCCATACTCGAAGCTTTGGGCGGAAAAGTTCTCGATAGCAATACAGAAGAACCATTGACTTACAATAAATCAAATTTGTTGAACCCCTATTTCATCGCTTACACAAAAGCTGCATTCCAAAAATTATGCGTGGATTAATAGGAATATCGTTATTGTTTATTTCCTTGAATGGCGTTTTGGCTCAACAAAATTTTGTTCCAATTCACCACTTCTACCGCGACCGATATTTTCATCAAAGCAGTGAAAATTCCACAGGATTTTTTCCAGTTGCAGAGTCAAAAAGTCCAATTTGGAAAAAACTTAGAGACTCAACGGTGACTTATTTCGACATTGAAGAAATAGCCTACAAAAAACACCTCATTGAAATAAAGGACACCAACTGCTTTTTGACCGTATCCCCTATTTTCGACTTAAGCTTAGGTCGCGATATTCTCTTGAAAGATGAACGTAAATTATTTCAAAATACTCGTGGAATTTTTATTGAAGGTGATTTGAAAAACAATTTTTCTTTCGGTACTTCAATTTTTGAAAATCAAAGTCGCTTAAGCACTTACGAAACTGCTTACGTTAATTCCAGAGGCGAATTTTATCCTCGACCAAATAATAATGGTTATACGCAAGACAACGCCGTGATTCCTGGTGGAGCGCGCACAAAAGAATTCAAAGGAGATGGCTTCGATTATGGACACGCCGTTGGATATATCAATTACGCACCAAACCAAAAACTTCAAATCTCAACAGGAAACAACCATCATTTTATTGGTGCAGGTTATCGTTCCGTTTTGTATTCAGACAATTCCATTCCTTCACCTTACCTACGCGTTGATTACCAAATCCACAAAAAATGGCATTTCCAAACCATTCGTTCGCGTGGACTTAACCTCATCAGAAAACGACGCACTACCACAGTAGAAGCCTACTATCAACCCAAAGGAATGTCATTGAATTACCTCACTTTTCAACCGAGTTCCAAAATTTCAATCTCACTTTTCGAAGGAACTTCATGGAAAATGGGTGACTCCTTGAATACCAAACCTGCCAACCCACTTTTTTGGAATCCTGTACCTTTTGTTGCCTCCTTTTTAAAAGATGAAGTGGCGTTTAGTGTTCAAGGTTTAAACGTTCAAATTCAATCTTTTAAAGACCTTGTTTTATACGGACAATTCGCTCTACAATCACTACGTTTCAACGAACGGGCATTTCAAGTAGGAGGAAGATATTATTGGACGAAAGGAAAACTTTTCACCCATCACCAACTGGAATTCAATCATGCGAGTTCGGGAATGTATGAAGCGTACACCGATTGGCGCAACTACAGTCAATACAACTTACCACTGGCGCATACCCAAGGAAATGGTTTCTCAGAACTTGTACTTCGTTCAAATGGTGAGTGGAACAGATTATATTACGACATCAAATACATTCACTATTGGATTCGCAATCAATCAAATAAACATTTACTTCCCATACAAACAAATGAGATTTTCCGCGATTTCAATATCAATCATTTTACTTTTGAATTGGGCTACCGACTCAACAAAAAAATGAACGTAAACTTTTTCGGGAATTTCATTTACAGAAAAACGAATTTGGAAAATGCGAAAGCAAACGGAATCGTGCAAATAGGAATGAGAACTGGAATAATCAATCGCGCAAATGACTACTAAAACTCTTTTTGTCGTAATTCAACTCTTTTTTGTGAGTTTGATTTCTGCTCAAACCGCTGTTGGTTGGTTGGTAGAGGAGTCTTTAACGGATAGTTTGTCGGTAAAAGAATTGTCATTTCACACTTGCTTAAAACCTTATTTCCGACAAAAAGTAAATCTGAAAAGGCAAATTCAACTTTCTGAAAAAATCGGACTTCTACCACTCACAGACATCGGTGGACAATACGACATTAGCAGAAATCTCAATTATAGAGCAGGACTTGGTTTTGCACTAGAAACTGAACCTTTTAAAAAATCCTATTTGCGTGTTGGCGCTCTTGGAATGTACGGAAATTTCAACCTTCCATTTGAACCATACTATTTGAGCGAACTCACCCAAAACGTTTATTTTCAACCAACTGCAAGATTTTCTTACACACCAAATAGCATTTTCAACTTTCAAATTGGAATGGATGAGAACTTTATAGGTGAAGGTTCAAGGTCTTTACTTTTAGGTGATTATGGCAGAAGTTACCCTTTTGGACAAATCAATGCTAATTTTTGGAGAATCCAATACACTTTGCTGTATCAGTTCATGCAGGAAAGATTTCAAGATAAAAACAGAGGAAAATTCATAGCCTCTCACCTACTCAGCTGGAACGCAACTAAAAACCTGAATTTCAACGTTTTTGAATCCGTAGTTTTTCAGCCGAGAGACACTTTATTGTACAGAGGATTTGAGGTGGAATACCTGAATCCTATTGTTTTCTTTCGACCACAAGAGTATGCAATCGGTTCGTCGGACAACGTATTGATTGGCGCAGGATTTAATTTTCATTGGAAAAAACAAATGATTTATGGTCAAGGTGTTTTGGATGAATTTCTGTTGAGTGCCTTCCGTGAAAGAAATGGTTGGTGGGGAAATAAATTTGGTGCACAATTGGGATGGAAAGGAAAACATGATTTCGGAGCACTTCCACTGTTCTACCGCGTAGAGGCAAATTTTGTACGTCCATTTACCTACACCCACCTCAATGCAATGGCAAACTATGGAAATCGCGGGGCTTCGATTGCACATCCCTTGGGAGCCAATTTCGCCGAAGTTTTAATTGAAGGAAAAACAAAAATCAAAGAATTGAATATTCAACTATTCCTTTCCGGTGGTTGGCAAGGCTTTGATAAAGACAATAAAAGTTATGGAGGAAATATTTACCGACCATACACCCAACGACCAGGCGACCTTGGTTTCACAATTGGTTCAGGTGAAAAAAACAATTTTGTCAGAGGGATTATTCATGTTTCTAAATTTATTTTAAGGGAAGGAAACATCCATGCCTTCGGAGAAATCCAATTCAGATACAACAGTTCATCCCTGTTAAATAAATACAGTGTTTTACCCACAATAGGTTTGAGATCTAATTTGTGGAATGATTACAGAAATTTTTGATTTAAAAAGACAAATAGATTCTGTTGTGGTTGTGGTTGTGGTTGTGGGGTCGCAATTTATTGCGACCCTATTTCAATCTAACCCTTTTTCAATCTAACCCACATTTCATTCTAACCCTATTTCATTCCAACCACCATTTCAATCTAACCCTTTTTCAATCTAACCCACATTTCATTCAAACCCTATTTCATTCAAACCTCCATTTCATTACAACCTCCAATTAATTCCAACTACCATTTCAATACAACCACCTTTTCATTCCAACCAACATTTCATTATAACCAACATCTCATTCCAACCACCACCGAAAGAAAGGCACTTTCAGGAATGGACTTATTTATGATTCCGAGATATGTATGATTTGTCTTAACCCAAGTCAACGACCAAAAGTTAATCGAGGTTGTAGTTTTGTCCTGAATTTAAAACATATAAAAAATGGCAACTAATTGGACAATAGACAATTTACACAGTGAAATCACATTTAAAGTGCGTCACATGATGATTTCTAACGTGAGTGGTTCTTTCGGAACTTTTACCGCAAGTGCAACATCAGAAGGGGAAGATTTTTCAAACCCAAGTTTTACTTTTTCTGCTACGATTGACAGTATTAACACAGGTGTAGCAGACAGAGACGGGCATTTGAAATCAGCAGATTTCTTTGACGCGGCAAACCACCCAGAGTTAACTTTTGTTTCGACAAGCGTAGAAAAAGTAGGTGACGACGAGCTAGTAATTCATGGCGACATGACCATTCGCGGAACAACGAAAAACATCAAATTAACAGCAGAGTTTGCTGGAATTGCAGTAGATCCTTACGGACAAACAAAAGCTGGTTTAACCCTAAAAGGAAAAATTAAAAGAAGTGAATTTGGTTTAGTTTGGAGCGCGGTTACCGAAGCAGGAAGTATTGTGGTAGGTGACGACGTTAACTTAACTTGTGAAGTTCAATTCGTAAAAGCATAGTTTTTAGTAGTAGGATAGGTTAAGGCCCTCGGAAACGGGGGCTTTTTTTATTCCTGACAATCATAATTTCAATATGGGACCCCTACGGCGACGTAATCTGCAATATTCCCCCTGGTTGGAAATACGTTACCGTACCCGAACCTGATGGGGAGAAACAACCGTTGCCATCCGTTGCAATCACGGAATACGTTCCTGCAATTGTCGTTTGGAAACTGTTCAAATTACCCGGATTTGGGAATGGATTCGGAACGGTCCAAACATAACTGTACGTGCCTACCGGATTTGGTGTGGCGGTTACGGTGGCTTGGTCGCCCAAACAAATACTAGAAGTGTTCACACTCACCGTTGGGTTTGGATTCACAGGTACATTCACCGTTGTTGTTCCAACACAGCCCGCACTACTCACCACCGTCAAACTGTAAACTCCTCCAGCTGTGGAAACGGTTACGGATGGGTTTTGTGTGGTATTTGAAGCGGAGAATGTTGCACCTACAGGCCCCGACCACGTGTAACTACTCATTCCATTCGGACCAGCGGTTAAACCAAAAGATCCATTCGCACAAACAGCCGTAACACTTGCCGTTGCTGTGGCTACAGGCGGTGCATTTACTGGTAAAATTGCCGTACTCGCTGAATTACTACAGCCGTTGTTGTCCGTTACGGTTAAAGTAAAGGTTCCACTCGTTGTTCCCAAGGTAACCGACGGACTTTGCACGTTGTTTCCAGGAGTATATTGGACACCTGCTGGACCAACCCAAGCATAACTTGCCATTCCAGAAGGATTACCCAATAAATTCGTTGTTCCACCTTCACAGACCCCCGAACCGGTAAACGATGCACTCACTGCTGGCGGTGGATTGATGTTTAAACTTTCTGTTTGCGCACTTCCCACACATCCGTTTCCGTCCACTACATCTAAAGTGAATACTCCTCCCGTTGCGGTCACAGTAACAGAAGAGTTTTGTGAACTTGGCGTTGCGATATTCGCCCCACTCGGACCTGTCCACGCGTAAGAAGTCATTCCCGCAGGTGAACCTGTTAAGGTTAAAGTTCCGTTTTGACAAACTGCTGCAGAGGAAAGTGTTGCTGTTACCGTTGGCCCCGGATTCACCGTTAAAGCCGCAGTTGTTGCCGTTGCCGAACAACCGTTTCCGTCCACCACTGTTACCGTGAAAGTTCCGCCGTTGCTTACCGTAACCGCTGGGTTTTGTGTCGTATTGTTAGGCGTGAAATTCGTTCCCGAAGGACCAGCCCAAGTATAGCTGTTCATACCATCTGGCGAAGCTGAAAGAGTGATTGAACCTCCATTACAAACCGAAGGCGCACTCAAACTTGCTCCTGCAACAGGCAAGGGATTGATGGTTAAATTAGCCGTTGACGCACTCGCCGAACATCCTTGTGCGTTGGTTGCGGTTAAAGTGAATGTTCCACTCGTTGTTCCTAAAGTAACCGTTGGATTTTGAACAGTGTTGTTTGGTACAAAAGTGACTCCAGCAGGACCCGACCATGAATAAATCATTCCCGAAGGATTTCCAAATAATTGCAAGCTACTTCCTGCACAAGCTGCCGAACCAGTGAAACTTGCCGTTACATTCGGAAGGGCTGTAACGTTGACAACCGCCGTTTGAGCTGTTCCCGAACAACCATTTCCATCCACCACAGCAAGCGTGAAAGTTCCGCCCGTTGTTCCTAAGGTGACAGCTGAATTTTGTTGGTCTGGAGTTGAAATGTTTGAACCCGTCGGACCTGTCCATAAATAACTGGTCATCCCACTTGGTGCACCTGTTAGGTTGATTGTTCCGTTGGCACAAGCTGTTACCGTGGAAACTGTCGCCGTAACCGAAGGACCAGGATTTACAGTTAATGCGGCCGTAGTTGCAGTAGAACGACATCCGTTTCCATCCACGACTGTTACAGTGAAAGTTCCACTTGTACTCACTGTTACCGTTGGATTTTGAGAAGTA
>Ga0169931_10005101_pt1 | contig 20159 bp, 8 predicted proteins | sample Kivu_15m_20L_FD_129675 | JGI IMG/M metagenome (GOLD analysis project Ga0169931, IMG submission 129675) | Freshwater microbial communities from Lake Kivu, Western Province, Rwanda to study Microbial Dark Matter (Phase II) - Kivu_15m_20L... | ecosystem: Environmental > Aquatic > Freshwater > Lake ... | reverse complement strand
TCGAGGGCGCAGATTAGTTCAGAGAGCGTCTAGCTGACTAAAATCAACTAGTGAATCCTCATCTTCTTAGCAAACAAATACACGCACTCAGAGACATTTACAACATTAAACTTTAAAGTTTTATGACGAATCTAATAAGAAATCAGCTTGCTTCTATCAACGAATCTTAACCATTACATAATTAATAGTCAACTTTTAGAAAAGTTTTATAATTGCAAATGCGATGTTTTTAGTTCCCTATCGCTTCTGAGCTTGCAGAAATAATGTTAAACAGAATTCACGATAAAAAATAATAGTTTAATTTGACTTTAAGATTTTGGTAGAGCTATTTTGCGATTATAAAGCAAGCAATTATAAAAACTGAAAACAAATCAATCGTTTGTGGACTTCAAATTATTTATCCTATGATATCTCAAACAGCTAACATTTTATCTTTATTTATTGGTTTTCTAATTTAAACTATAGATGTATGCACTCCTGAAAAAATATAACTTTTTTAGAAGTTTTATAATTTAATTGGCTAGGTAGGCAGGAAAAGTACAGCATGTTTAGAGATTCTTGAATAAAAAATCGCAAAGAAAATGGTTAATCTGATGCTACCTACGGCAACTCCTGTTGAGTTTAAATGTTGTGCATTAGTAGCGAAAATTCTGTTTTAAGACTTTCCTGGATGTAAAAAGACAGTTGAAATATTTAAAAAATCAACAATTTTTACTAATTTTATCAAACAAAATCTAAATTTTCCACAGAGCGTTAATAAGCTATAAAGCGTGAACTATATAGATCAAGGCAGAAATACAGTAATTTCTATGATTTTAAAATTACTGATAAGAATGAAAAACAGCTTTTAATAGGAACTCTGCTATATAATGAGTCAGTTACCACTAAGGGATCTTTTGCTTACAGCTAACAAAATCTATGCTAGGCTTACATAAGATTGTTATTTAGATTAAATTTGTGAGGGAAGACACATGTGCACTCCTCAATACTGCAATTAGTAAAGATTTACTCACTATGATCTAGATTTGAGAGACTCTATGGTTAATATTTTGATCTTGATCTACATCGTATCTGATAGGATAAAATTTATATAGATGGAAAATATATCGACATAAAATATAGATCTTTTGCAGAATATCTTAGAATGGCGCAAAGGTACACAAATAGACATTTCTAGCTAATTTCGATACTTAGGATTGATTGCCAAAATAAAAGTGAAAGTGGGCTAAAAATAATAAACAGTTTATTTCAGCTCACCCCCTCTCGCTACATATGCTAACTAGTAAATAAAATAAACAATGAAAAAATAGCTGTAGAACACTCATAGATAAGATTTATTTAAATCTATTTATCAATCATCGTTTCAAGTAGAAATTTAACTTTAGCAGCAAAAAATACTATCTAAAAATGCTTTAATGCGCTACTATTTTTCTAAATCATAATTTATCTCTATGATTCTGGTGGGATATCTAGTGCTAAGATGCATAATATTTATGTTCGGATAATAAATCTTTCCATCTGTATTTCATCTTTTGCTTAATACTTTGATAGTGCTGATAAAAATAAGTTTTTTAACCCTGGACCTGCGTAAAGTATTCAAAAAAGTTTCTATTTTAAGATAAATTAAGCAATCTATATGGTCTTTGATTAATTTTTTGTAGCTAATACATAAAATAGTGCTATTAAGTACTTACTTTGCTCAATATGCTCATGCTTAGGTAATCGCACTAAGTCTTTTTTTTGAATTTTTTGCTCTCTAGGCAAGTCAAACTATAAAACAGCTTATTCGAAAAACTTTGCTAGTATTCGGAGCTATGTTTTTTTTGAGTCAAACTTTACTGATTTCTCTCAGCATAATTGTTAATGAAAGAACTCAAGGCTCTCTTTGGTAAGACTACTATTTAGTTTTAAAATAAACATTTTTGCTTCACTTTATACCATCTGACGTCTCCATTAACAATTATCAATCTCTTTCTACGATTCCAAAGTTGGTCCCTTTTATTACTCTTATACTCATGTTTATCTCATCTATCTTCTTAGCGATGATAGTTAAAAAATTACTGCAGCTCGGACGAAGTGACAAGATAGAACAACGGTGCCTATTTTGTGGAGTGACTCGTGAAGAATCCTAGAAACGGGGCAGTACTTTGTAATACCATCTCTAACACTAGCATAATAGTTGGAACTTTTTAGTGTATTTCATGCAGTTGCGGCACAAAAGAAATCCTTAGAAACGAGATAAGATCATACTGTAAATGCTTGAGGAGAATAATTTTAAATTTATTGTCATATGATCATATATCTAAAGTCATTTTCATAGTGCTAAAAATAATAATTAATTTTTATAGATCTAAATCATCGTTTCATTCGGTTTGCGATGCCTACAGGGCTTGGTTGAGATCGACAATCAGGTCATCGAGGTTTTCGACTCCGATCGATAAACGAACCAAATTATCACTGATTCCCAGCTCTTTTCTTATTTCTTCAGGGACCGATGCGTGGGTCATAAAGGCAGGGCACTGAGCGAGACTCTCAACTCCACCCAAAGACTCAGCTAAAGTAAAAACTTGAAGGGCTTTCAAAAATTTAGATACTTGTGGCTTTGCACCCTTGATTCTGATACTGAGCATACCTCCAAATCCCCTCATCTGCTTTTTAGCTCTTTCGTGGAAACGATTAGTTTTCAGACCAGGATAGATCACAGCTTCGATACTTGGGTGCTTCTCTAGGAAATGAGCAATATGGAATGCACTTCTTGTTGAGGCTACGACTCGAAGTTCGAGAGTCTTGATTCCCCTGAGAGCTAGATAGCAATCAAAAGGACTGGGGCAGGCTCCAAGTGAATATGAGGCAAAATATGTTTTGTCATAAATTGCTTTGTCTTTGAAGATCAGGGCACCCATGACGAAATCCGAGTGGCCACCGATGTACTTGGTAAGGGAGTGATAGACGATGTCAGCACCAAGCAGCAAGGGATTAGAGAGGTATGGAGAAGGGAAGGTGTTATCTACCAGTACTATGATATTTTCGTTAATTTTTTTAACAGCAGTGACGACTTCGTGTACGTCGATGACTTTCAGAGTTGGGTTGGTAGGTGACTCTACCCAGACGATTTTAGTGTTAGCTTTCACTCCTTTGATGACGTTTTCAATGTCAGAAATGTCCGCAAAATCAGCTGCAAGACCGTGTTTTTCTGAGAAAAATCTTCTGATATAGCGCTGAGTTCCTCCGTATACATCATCACAAACCAAAATGTGATCACCTTGCTGTAGAGTGTGCAAAATTGTAGCAGTTGCTCCACATCCACTCGAGTAGGTGATTGCATAGTTGCCATATTCGATTGCAGCTAGGCATTTTTAAAGTGCCTCCCTGGTCGGATTGCCACCTCGACAGTAGTCAAACTTGCCATAAGGCACGGCAATGTCCTTCTGAGCATATGTGGAAGTCATATGAATAGGCACATTGACGCTACCGTGAACCGGCTCAGGCTATTGTCCAGCATGAACAGCAAGAGTGGCAAAGCCTGGATGAGGGTAGGGCATATAGTCAGATTCCTGAAAAGTTTAGTACTTAACCTTTGATTCTTTTATGGGATACAACATTGTTGATATAAAATCTATATATCAGCGTATTATCTTATTTAGTAGAAATCATAGATTTTAGTTGTTTAGTAGGTTTTCCTTTATTGCATATATAAGGCTAGCAGTTTCACGATAATAAAATTATTAGTAATGGCCTTTGTGTTCGAGACTGAGCGTAAACTCAACGACACTAATCGTCTGGGCAACCCAACAGGTCCAGGACAGTACAATATATAAGCTCAACAGCAGCTACATACTAGTGCTCCCTTTCATTCTAGTAGTTTACGTAAAACTATATTTGCCCCTACCGACAAAAGTCGTCCAGGACCAGGAGAGTACTAAGTCAGCAGACCTATCGTAGAACCGAATATAAAATCGGTATCCAATAGTCATAGCATCATTCTTAAAATCAACTCGACAGGCACAGCTCAGTTTAAGTCCACAGATCCACGCTTCAGAAACGAATAGTAAACTGTTCCTGGACCTGGAAAATGTATAAAAGAATCTATTCAGATGTACAAGACAAGCCGCTACTGAAAGAAAGAGCGGATTCTGTGAGTAGTCATCCAAGAGAATCACTAAGGAAAATACGCGAGATAGCTCAGGCTCAAAATAGTAATAAAATTGCAGCTATTCCAAACAAATATCGTGGGCTTACTGATTCTAAAAAGTAAGACGAAGTGCCTGACGTCTAGAGACTCGGACCCGCACACTACAATCCTAATAAAACTTTTCATGTTAACTCAAGTAGTACAGTATGGGGCAAAGACAAAACTAAACGCTTTGTTGCCGACCGCAGAATAGCATTAGGTCCAGGACAGTACAAGGCTGACTATAAACCCTCTAGACCCGACTAAAAGGCAGGTCTTCACTCTCAAAGTTTCAGGTCAGCAACAGCACGTAGCTACTTTGACTCGCTTATATATCATTCAAATGTTTAAGCTACAGTAAAAGAAAGAGCTCAATCCCTGTTTAAGACGAAATAGCCTTCACCTGGTCAGTATAACGATTTTTCTTCTTCTTTTGTGCTAAAATAAAAACCATTTTCTTTTCAGTTTTTCGGGTCAACAGTCTAACGATTCGCTTAGTAATAACCGTTGTTGAGTCTGAAACCCAAGAAAAATGCTTTTTATTATATAAGATCTGAACTGGGTAAAAATTTGTCATTTAATCGAGGTAATCACGGTTTCAACAGTCTTACAGAACGTTAAAATTAGTTTTTAGGACAAAAAAACAGAGAAAAAATCCCAGGTCCAGGGCAATACAAGGAAAAAGTAGTTGTCTAAAAGAAGCTAAAAGGAGCTAGAGTCTAGAAATTTGGATCTACTACAGATCGTCCTTTTTTCAAACCTTAAGAACATGACGAGATGGGTCCTGGAAAATACTAAAAAAATGAAAATATCTAAGAATTCGTCAAAACAAGGTTTGGTCAGATAAAAAATACATCAAGTACATTCAAATCAAATACGAATCGTGAATGTTTTGGACCAAATAAAGGTATAATTTTATTTATTAAGGAGAAAAAATACTAGGATAGTACGATCTGACATACAATGACCTGTCAAAAAAACAGTAAAGACAGCGAATGTTTTTATAAAACCTTAAAAAGATTTAAGTCTAAAGGCCGGCCTTCGAAAGCAGTCATACAAGATTTCCTCATTACGATCCTGCTAAGACTTCTTCAGTCAAAGAAAAGGAAAAGAAAAATAGTTTTACTCGAGAGCAAGAACTAAAAATTAAATAAGATAATTAACGAGCTCGAAGCGTAGTCATCGAGACCAATAGAGCTCAGCTGAAAGAAACTAAACTCTTTGGCGCTTTTGACAGACAAGATCGTTTTGGAGGCTACAAAAAAGGAGCTCCAGGCGCAGGTGCCTACGCAACTCAAGACAAATGGCAAAAGAAAAGCTATAACGTAAAGTATCAAAAAAAGTGATTGTGATATTGAATTGTTAGATAAACTTATATATTTCTTTACTGATATGAATTCGACTATAAAAATACATATTTTTATATATCGTGTTTGTCATTTTGCTTATATCAGTCATAATGTTTGACCTTTTTATAATGATGATGCAACAATAAGGCGGATTCGCTTACGGCCAAAATACGTCAATACAAAATCTTATAAGAATACTGCTTTCCAAATAAATGTCATTAAAGAGAGCTACAAAATAGCTCCTAAAATTGATCAGAGAACCTCAATTTTTGTAATAGCTATTACATTAGTTTCACAGAAATACCTCGATTATTTTAAAAACAAATATGCTGCTTATAATAGGCATAAATGCTGGTAGCATCATCGTTAGCGATTAAAATAAAAGAAAATAGTTGAAAATGTGGTGTCTTCGATAAAATTATGAACTACGCTATTCACTATAGTCTCTTTCTTGGCAAGAATCAATGTAAATTTTAAGTGGATTAAATCGATCTCTACTTTCTACCTTAGAATAAAGTCGAAATAGATCTTTCTATTAAGCTCAATTCTACATTTAAATTTTGCCTTCATTTAGACACACTCGTTTCAGCAACATCATCAATATCATGTTCTAATGCAATATGATACTCTAAATTATCAAAATTTATCAGAAATAATCCCCTTAGTTGCTAAGTATAGTTGCATTTTCGATTTCAGTCCTAGAATCTAATAAACTTGGTCATTTGCCCCTTTAGAAAATGGCAGTTCAACTGTATTGCAGATGTCGCTCTTTACCACTGATCCAAAATATCGGTAACTTCGCTGAGCAACTGTCTCTTCATGGCAAATTGTTGCTAGCCAACAACTTTTAGGTTTAAATTGAATGGAAATCTCTAATAAATCACTTGATTAGCAACGAAGAAGAACTTCTTTTAGTCAGTAGACTGTTGGCTAAATTTCAAATGGCCTCAAGAGAGTAAGGTCGATAGAAAATGTGCTAGTTTTGGTTGCAAGGATGGATGAGAATCCTGCAGTAGGGGTAAAATTGCTAGACAGGATTAAATTAGCTGCCTTAGTAAATACTCATAACAATTTATTTTAAACTATCTAGTGCTCTTGCCAATAGCAAAACGTAGTAAAAATAGTTTTTACTATTAATGTGGAGAGACTTTATGATATCATAAAAACTTATACATCTAGTTTAAAAAAACAAAAATATCTTTATAAATCTATAGCTTTTTCTTTATGATTAGCTCAGAAAAATTACAGGATAACTACCCAGGCAGGCTTTCTAAGAAAATGCATAGATTATTCTTGAAGTTTACTCAGCTTACAGTCATATTTTATTACAACAAAAATAATTAAATTAGCTCAGAGAAGCGATTGCAAAACTTATTATTCGCAGATATCCTGGATTTATAACCTATCATATGCTTCTTTAAGATAGAAAAAAAGCTCAATCAAACACTACAGACACCCTAGTAGAGCTCAATAAATGCAAAGAAGAATACCTTTAGTAACTTTGGTTGTAAAACAGAAGTCATTTAAATTCTATTCTTTCACAGCTCGATGGAAACGTCGGAAAAGTGTGGTTAAAATATCTTCTTTCCAAGCATTTATCTATTTCTGATCTAATAGGATGTTAAGGTGTTATCGATTACGCTATTATGTAAGGAATTTAGATACACTTAGACAAGTGTGACTACATACTTGAGCAAAAACTATTAAAAAATTTACCTCACTACATATAACTTATAGGAAATAATACGTAAAGTCCTTACGCATATAAACTAAACAACTGTATACTACAGCTAATGGCCAATTAGCTTCAATCTTATGCGAATATTCAGCTGCTAAGTACAGTTTTTCAAGTAGTTCTATATCTTGTTAAAAATTTGCCCAGAATCATAGATTTATTATCAGAAAATACTCTGAGTGTGAACTAACTTAGGGCTGCTTTGCTTAGCTTCGTCTGTCGAAGTCTCTATTCTTGTCCTCCTGTTCTCTGTTATAGTCTTCTAGCATCCACTCTGGCACTAATTCCTCCTGCTAATTAATCAGACACATAATGTTTTTATTTGACCTTATAGCACTTAAATAAATTCATAAAAATGTTCAATAGTCACAAGTATTATACAGTTTGTGGTCTGGCATCGATGTTTCTTTTGCTCTATGGTCTTCCATAGCTACTCTGGTCTTTACCTTTAAATGCTTCATCTGTCTAAATTCTTCAAAAATCTAACAATTTTTTGCTTAAAATTATCGATATTCTTGCAAACGAAAGTCTCCCAGCTAAGAGGTGTGATCTTTTTGAAAGTAAAGATATTGATGATTCTAATGTTTTTGCCTTGATTAATATATTTAATAAAAGTTTTATCTGGGGACTCATTAGTCATATTAGAAATGTAGCAATCAAAAATATTAAAACGTCTGCTAACGAGATTCGCCAAATAAATTAATTACTTGAGCAAAATCTTATAGGGCAGACGACAGATATTTTTGAAAAAATCAAGCCAATATGTTCTAAAAAAAGACTTATCGACATTGATTTTTTCTAAGTTGAAAAGGGAGGCTAAGAAAGTGAAAAATAGCATAAAACAGATGAAAAGCTGAGCTTAGGTGTGGAAAAATTAAAATTTTTATGGGAAAATTACGATTAATATTTAGATTACAGCAGAATGCAAAAATAGGTTATGTAACGAATCGGTTGCAGACAACTTGGCACACTAGGCATGATGCGTGTCCATGGAAAAGTTAGAAACATCGTTCAGCTACGCAAATGATAGTCTTTATTTAATAATTATGATATTGATATTTTAAGAAATAGCACATGTTATCACTAATTCTTCTTTGTAGTTTAAGTTTTCATGGCCTTTATGGCATCAGGATTTTCCTTGATGCAAGAAACATCAAGCTTGATTGCACAGTAGTCTATAACTTGACTTGGAAGCAACTCGATCAACTTGAACAATATAGCTTCATACTGATACATAAAACTTATCTACTTTCTTGCCACGAATTACTTTACTAGTCGTTTTCCCACATATTTTTGATCCAAGATTTGGAAAAGTATGTCTAACTTAGTCCTAAAACCCGTGAACATAGTGGTATTAATCGCATAAGGGCACCCGATAGAAACAGTAGTGTTTCTGTCATGTTTTTTGTATTATTGCCTTAGACTTGAAAGGTAACCAAAAATGGCATGTTTAGAGGCAGTATAAGTCGACACCCCGATACCTCCAGAAATGATAGCTGCCATTGATGCTACAACTGCTACATGTTCTATATGCCCATCTAGTTGCCGAATCATCTCTACTGGAGTGAAGTAATTGACTCTCATCAGAAGCATATGCTCTTTTTCAGTCATTTCCCAGGTTTTTTTGCCAAACAAAATACCTGCGTTATACAAAAACATATTTATAGTGTCCTCACGAGCAAGCAGGTTATTAATGAGCTATTGAACTGACTCTGGATCTCCTAGATTTGCATATATACATTAACATTTTCCTCCCAGATGTTAGATATCTTTGATAGTTTCATCAAATAAATCTTTTCGAATGTCAACTATAAGTAAGCGACATCCATATTTTCTTGTAAGCTCTAAAGCCATTTCTTTACCAATACCCATACAGCCTCCAGTTATCACTACAAAACTCATTCGATCGAGTTTTAGAGGGGTATTTGACCCAAAAAAGGAACTAAGAATGTGACTTAGAATTATCATGAGCAATATAGCTGCACAGGTGTATGCAAAATAGTCGAAAAAAGTACATAGTGTAGCCATAAATTCAGACATATCTTGTTAAATTTATATGATTGTCAGAATCCAAGTATATTATTACTTGTGGTATTAATTAATATGAAGAAATTTTGTTTCCAACTGTCTCGTAATCTGACACATAAAATCGTCTTTAGAATCACCATAAAAACAGCAAAAAGATCGTACTACTAGATTCTCGACATCGAACCCAATTTCACAAAAGCGCAGCTAAGAAAAAAATATTTGTAGCGAGGTAGAAATATTGTAAGATAGCCAGAATATTTCATCCTGACCACAATCAGTAAGCCCAGGCAGTTTAATAATTTAAATTGCTTAAGTAAGCCTATTAAACTCTGAAAGATCCTCAGAAGCGTATGATGTACGATTCTGGAGTCAGCGAAACTCCTATGGACGTATCTCCAGTGCACAACTAATAAGTGAAAACCAATAAGAAGTACTATTAAAATAAATGGTATGGGTTCAATAAGCCAAAAACATAAGACCAACGCGATGACTACTACCAGATGAAAAGCGATTATTTTAAAACAAGTAAATTTTTATTCATTTAGAACCCACAAATCCTCTTAAATACGCTGCATCTTTCAGTCTGATACTTGCTGCTATCTTTGGCTACGATTTGCTGATGCGAATATAAAGTTAGAAAGAAAAGCGAGATAACTCCGTCAAGGAAGTGCTGGCTAACGCCTAGAACACTAAACAAACAAAAAAGCAAGCCTTGATGCGAAGATATATGGAGCAAAGAGCATCTGCGAACAAAGTTGATTTCTGAGTATACTGGTAAAATTAAAAAGCATGATATGTATATTCTGTAAGCTCATCATGAGAGGAAAAGATTTTACAAGTCGTGCTTGAAACAAGGGTTTTTCAATATTTCTTCTTCGTCATAGTCTTACTAATCGATTTCGCGCATTCCTTCAGCATGGTCTTGTCTTCTATGATGTTAGCCTTTTCTCGTATGCTTCTTGACTGTCTTCGTTTGAGCTTGCAGAGCTTCAGCCATTCTGTTCATAATTTGTTAATGGTTTTCGAGTTTATTGAAGGAAAGAGCATTGATGTTCTCGCAGGTGATTGTTTGAAGGTTTGAGACCATTTTGTAAATATTTTCAGGTAGATGTTGACTAGGGGAAGTCGAAATATAATGTTAGTTTCTAAAAATGTTAGGGTAGGGACTACAGCTTGCGTTGTGTCTTAACTGACGAGTTGCTCTGCCTTAGATCATTTATAGAAGAAAAGAAAGCGTTTATTAAAAATCTCAAAAAATAATCAATTTTTTTATTAAAAGACAAAAATCTCTAAAAACTATCATTTTTATCAAATATATTTGATACCTGATACTAAAGAATTGTTTTTGTTATATAATCTGATTATTTAAAAAAAATAACGAATGATAAAAGGGAAAAAGATTGAGGACTCTAACTTAAGTGTAAAGGGAGGTGTCAGGCTTGATTAAAATAACAAAATTAAGTTTAAAAGCAATATCTAAGCTAAATCTTTAAAAGAAAAAGAGTCCAATCTAGATGCAAAAGAAACAGTAAAACTCAATCATTAAAACGAAAAATCTTTGAGCAACAAATGCTTAAAAACAGAAAAAATGAATAAGTTGGTGAATAGAGACAGTAAAATAACACGAAAAGAAAGCCAAAAATTTTTGTTAGATAATAATAAAACCAAAAAGCAATAGACACTTAAAAGCAAAATCTAAACAATAAACAAAAAGAAGTAATCGATACCAAAGGACATAAAAAGATAAGGTAGAATATAAAAAATTGAATAAAAAATGAGTATGACAAATAATCTTTAACAATGTCAATACAATTAAGACTCATTCGAATAAGATTCTTTTGAAAAATAAAGAAACTGTCTGCCAGAACCTCACGCTCTTTAGCCCTTAATCATAATTTAACAGTCTTAAAACAATTTTAAAACCTAGGCGAATCCACTTGAGAAATTTCATGTTTACATATAGTCTTCATCATAAGAGTAACTTTAAGAAGACTTTTCTTTTAAACGTTAGGCTATGGCTCTTTCTGAAAAAGATGATGAATAAAATTCACAGAATAGTCAATAAAATAAAAATAGCTATACTTAAGCAGAATAGCTCTAACTTAATATGATGATATTTGAAGGATAGGCTGAAGACTTATTAGCTCTCTAATATTTAAGAGTGTGACAGAATGATTTGATAAATATTTTTTGATGATTTTAAAAATATATCAGCTAATCATTATATGATGCATTTGCCATTCTAGTTTTTGTAGCCTTAGTAGCATCCAGTGCAACTAGCGTCAGCCTCGGACCACGTTTTGCAAAGATCATTAACTTGAACACACTGACTACCTATTTTTACGCTTCTGAAAGGACAGTTAATTGATGTTCCAGGCATGTTCTGAATGCCAGCTCCGTTTGGAAACTGTTTATCAGCTTGCTGTTGGGTCAAGCACCGACCATTGACCGGTACATAACCAACATAGCAAGACAGACAGTAGCCGAAAATATTCCATTATCTGCAGTTACCATCTACGATAGTGCAACCCTAATAGGAAAGATAGTATCTAAAGAAGCATTCGGTGCACACTATTCCTTCATGTTTTCTGCAATTAATGTCGTTTGAAGAGACCATGTAAACGTATGGTAATATTTTCTGCCATTCTGAAGTATCCTTCTAGTTTGTAACAGATGGCTGCTGATTCGACTGGCTAGCTTAAGCAGGAGAGGGACTAGCTTGATTTAATTGAAGATTTGTTTGAACGGACTGAGGATTTTGTTCAGAAGGAGGACGACTGGGTCTAGGATCTGAAGAAACGGGCTGCAGATTGGGCTGAACAGATTGAGGCACAAATTGAATAATATGAGGTAAAGGCTGGATGGGTTGAAAAACAGGTTGGATATTCGTTTGACTGTTTTGAGGGGCAAACTGTCTGTTTGGCTCAATAGGCTGCGAATTTTGTTGATTAGTCTTAGTCTGAGTGCTAGGCTGGCTAGGCTGAGAATAATCCTGATTAAGCTGAGAATTTCCCTGAGTATTTTGTTGAATAGTTGGATTTTGTTGAGTTGTAGTTGCTCTACTGACTACACATTACCCATTATTGGTAAGAATATATCCATCAAAGCACGATTTGCAGAAATTAAAGACCAACACTTCTCTGCAAAGAGGATTTGTAGGCTCACATTTCCTTGTTGCATAATCATAGTAGAAGGAAGGATAACATTCCTTGCAAAAAGTAATGTCTTCGAAAGATTATTTGCAGTTTGGATCTTTTTTTGTTTACGAAGAACCTACCAAAAAACCTATAGTTCCTCCCGAATTTACGGAACTTTTAATTTAGGTGTTGGATTCAGATGACTCAGGGCTAGCTGGGGGAGATGAAATCAGATTCGTTTGAGGTTTGGTGCCGTTGGGTGTTTCTGAAGAATTATTTTAAGCCAATGTGCTATTTGGAGCAGGTCTGACTAGAACTGGAGTTGACTGACCTGATCTGTCTTTTAAACTAGTTTGAGGAGATTCAATGGCTATGTTCGTTGGCGAAGATGTCGAAATAGTGGTTTGGTTAGGACTGTTTGGATTTTATGATGAAGTTGTTTGAGATGATGGGCCTGAAGATGCCGATGGTAAACCATTCTGAGCTATATTAGGTGTCGTTCCAAGATTAGATTTAGGCTTCTATGATTCTTTAAGGCACTGTCCTGCTTATAGTCTAAATCCTGATATACAGGCTCCACATTGTTCATTGACTATGCTTATGCACGGATTTTCGTGTAAAGTCAGAACGCCTCCTGTTGTAGACTGCGAAGGAAAAGCAGCCTACACACTTAGACTCAAAACTGGGTTAGGTAGGCACTATTTGCCTACAAGTCGATATCCGCTAAGGCACTCCGAACAAGCTCCCTTGAAAAGCTGGTATCCCTAAACGCAAAGAAGACAAGTTGAATCGACCAAATCAGCAACATGACAGTTGGGAACGCATGTCTATGAACGTGTGACAAGAATGAGAAGGATTAGCAATAGTTTTCTCATAAAATGATTATACATAATAACGGCCATATGCAATATTAATACTAAAAAATATACCAGTAAATCATATTTTAAAGTTACATAATTTTTTAGTTTTCAGTTAATTTATAGCTTTTTTTAGCATAAACTTGTACTGTCTGATATGATTGTATTTGATTGATATAAATGCAGCAAGAAACAGGTCTTGAGAGCTAAAATTAGTAACAACTTCAGACCAATGCCGACCTATAATACGTTCTCGATCTGTTTGACAAGGAAGAGCTCAAACTGACCATAAGCTAAGATACCGAAGATGCCTAAAGGACTTCTACAGCTTATCATCAAGAGTATTCACATGGACTTGATGTGCGTGTCTAAATTTCAGAATCACGATACAGAAATGCTTTTTCTCAATACTTCAAAGAGCACCGATCTGAAGCAATAGGTTTTATCGATGCAGCCATCAAGTTCATGAACAAAGTTAGAAAAATCAAAGTAGAAGATCTTATGGGTGAGTTAGACAAGTCAGGAGCAGTCTAAGGAGTCGCACATGCACTCATCTGTCCTTAACTTTTAGTAGAGCCTATTTAAGACGAACTCTAATACGGAGAACTAGGGTAAAATGATAAGCAACGCTACAAGCAAATCCTTGTGCTGTTAAAATCTCCTTAATTGAATGAAAAAAGTAAATCAAAGATCCAGTAACTGCTTTAGGCTATTGAGTCAAAATGATTTAATTTGCTATATAAGAGTATATGATGATAGATGCTATATATATGTATTTATATTTGATCCTAAATGACTGATAACTACCAAATCAATAAGAATTCAAAACTCTACCAGAAGTTCCTTACGCTCAAAGCCAATAAGCCACCCTAAATAATAACTGAAAATCAGTCTGAATTTCAACAGCCACACCGACAGCCCGCACAAAGTCACAATACTAGCACGATGCATTTCTAAACATTCGGAAAAAGTGGTCAAAAAATGCCTTTAAATCTACAGGAGCACCATAGAAGTAATATTCCTCATGTGACTATTGATGATATTGAGGAGGCAGTCTAAATGGCCACAACTCACTCGCAACTTGTAGAAGAATCTATCGTCGTTAATACACCTACTGTAGTCCAAGAGTACCTTCAGACTCAAGAAAACTACAGTAAACAGTTTAATCTGTCTGTGTAAGCAGATGTGAGGCAAACTAACGAAAAAATGTCTGAACGAAGAGCAAGAGATTTCAAAGATAGAAAGAGCAGTCGACCTTAAAAACAGTCTAATAATCAATCATTCATTATATAGTCAAAACAGCAATAGTATTAAAGAGTCTAAAACGACATTAAACAAAGATGGGAAGCCACTAACGAATCGATGCATCGAAGTAATGAAACTGCTAAATTAAAATAAAATATTTAATAAAATAGAAGTTATGTTCAAATTGAGAATGAATTGAGTAAAGAAGAGCCTAATGATAGCGAATATCGTAAAAAATATTAAAAATTGTATGAAAAATATGAAGAATTGAGAGGACTAGCTCAGCGCGAACGTAAGCAGAGACAACAGTAAATGAATGATAAATAAACAGAAATAGAGCTCATCAGAGAAAAGGTAATTCATTTACTATGTAGTATTTTGAACTTAGATCTCAGTAGGATACAAATCAGGCAGAAATAAAGCGATTGAAGTAAAAAGTCCAGCTTTAGTCCATGATGAGGACAAAGTATTAATAGTAGGCGAAGTAACTAAGTCTAAAAATGGAAGAAATGAGAGATATTCTATAAGGTCGTTAAGGTAACCTGAAAAAACGCAACTAAGAGATGGGCTATTGGAAAGCACAATGGTAGACTGTAAGGTCTTAAGTCAACGGACTTGAGGGTCAGATATAAAAATTGCAAGAAAGATGTCAGTTCGTATAATCATAAAATAAAATACTAAAGCGAGACGTAGCGAATAAGTAAGGTCTTGTGGACGAACTACGCAAAAACATCGCTCTTCTTATTGAAGAAAACACAATAGCTAAAGATTAGATATACAAGCTGACAATAAAATCTTATCAGCTATAACAACAAGCTCAGACTATGAGAGGTGACTTACGAAGACAGCAACCCAACGAAGTCGAACAGTATGCCACCATGCATATGCAACAATACAACAATACGTCCACCATTCAATATCCAAATATACAAGCACAACAACCTACTCGAGTTTAAAATACACAAGAAGGTAACAATCGACAAGAAAGAAGAAAACGTGAGTTCGCAAGAGAGAGAACTAAACCAGAAAGATAAACGAATATAAGCAAAGTTGAAGCTCCTAATAATAGTATATTGTAACGTAGGCCGATGGGGTAAGGACGCCAAGTAGAGTAAAGAGTCAGAAGTACCACTGCTATGAATTCAAAAGACTTAAGAATACAGCAAGTTGAGTCTTAATTGTAAAAAATCCGAGACATGAAGGCTCTAACTGGTAAGCTTCGAAGATAAAAGATTTAGCTATAACGTGAATTAGAACAGCTTCATCATTCCTGATATTAAACCCTTAATGCATGATATATTAGATGAAAAATTATACTTACTGAGTTTGATTTTATTTTCATAGACGAATTTATAATTTTATTATGTAGCAAAGCAATAAAAATCTAAGAAACACATTTCTAAACTCTCATGACTACCTTAATTTCGTCAAAAATAAAAACAAAATCTCGTAATTTTGCTTATAATTAGGTAATCTAAACCAGTTCAAAAGGCATCTCCGATCAAAATGTAGTTCCACAATGCAGATAGCATTTTCAAAGCTAAACCTAAATAACCATTAAAAAATTAGATTCACAACCATAAGCAAAAAATATAGTAGAAATCATAGCAACTTTCCCAGGAGAAAGTTTTAGCCTTGCTTAAGCTAAAAAACTAGGAGATCCGCAAATCAATGAGCATGGAAAAACAAGGAATTTCAGAAATGTTTTATAAAGATAGCAATTTCAAGTCGATGTAGTACCAGCGCGATGTCAAAAAAACATAAAAAATGAAAATAAAAGTGAAACTACCCCATGTGCCCAATCACACTAAAGAAATATCTTAGAGGTAGGACTCAAAACGTCCAAGTTTAATAGATAGCTACCTGCCACAATATCAAAGTAGCAGCCAGCCAACCATAAATAGTAGCAAACAGTTGAGAAACTAACCAAAAAGAAACCTTAGTTTTTACAAGAAACGTAAATCGAATAACTAGTTTGGTATACAGATCAGATCAATAAATCAATGTCTGTTAGATAACATGAAACAATACAAAGACAGTCTCGAATTGCGCAAAGACGTGTTCAGTTTAGATTCAGACCAACTGATGAAAGTGACTTCACATAGTAAACAACACACCATTCATTAGTAGTACCTAAATACGCCTTATGTTTTCCCCAAAATTAAGTAAGCACTATCCCATCATGAATAAGTAGTCGGTCCTACCCTCACGAATTTTAACAAACAAATTTCAGCCATGTCACTTTATGAAGATCTCAATTAACCTATAATAGATTTGATTTAACCAGTCAACGAACTAAATTAATAGATTTAATAGAATAATAAGGATAAAAAATAGAAAAATAAGCATCATTTGACTCTCTTAAGACGTGATAAGAAGCAGGCTTAAAAGGCGTTATATTATTCTTAGCGAGAACTTACAGTTTACGATCATAAAATTACTAAATATCGATAGTATTTGCTCATGCTCAACATGGTTCACCTTAGATACGACCCTTTAGTCTTTAAGTAAGCAGGTTCCCTGAAAAATTAAGAAAAATATCGGTATTATATAGGCCCAGGGAACAATGGATTGCTAGTAAAAAGTCTCATGAGGCGAAGATTTTGGTGGGTACAAGAAGAAGACTACCGCAAGGCTCACTTGGTATGGACTCAACTTAAAATTAATTAGTACTTTTAGCTGCAAAACAAGCATTAAATATCTCTATAAAAAATTGTTTCGGATAAATAAATTTTATCATATATTGAAGTAAATAAAAAGAAAAAACAAAAAAATATTCATGTTGAGCAAAAAAATATCCAAAGAGTCGCATTTAGGCCACCTTTGCCTGCAGATAGAGATAAAATAATGACTATTACTGACAAACAAATATACTAGAATTTATAAGATGCAGTAAATAGTGGAAGCAAAGATAGATTTGGAGATATGATAGCCAAACTTAAACAAATGGGAAACGGTGTGTTTAAGGCCGCCAAAGAAGAAAAAGATTAGCTGAAAATGCATAATCATTTGTCTCATAATCACTTTATTGGTAATAAAAAAGCTCTCTTTTACAACCTCAAACACTACTACTAACTCTTGAAAAAAGATGTTTTTTAGATCATTCCTCTGACTTTTCACATCAAAAATGGACAAATGGATCCTTCTTATGATGCTTTTCTACGTGAATTCAAACTTATTTAAAAAGCGAATCATAAGAAAAAGTCAGAAAAAAAGGGTAACGTATGGATAGTCAAGCCTGGATAGCTTTCCAATAGAGGAAACGGAATAGTAGTCATCAATTCTCTTAATTAATTGCACAATATTTTTAAGAAAAAAGAGAAGCACTCAGATGGTATGGACAAAACATATATCGTTCAAAAATACATATAAAAGCCTTTGCTTTACAAGGGTCGCAAGTTCGATATTAGACATTACATGTTGATAACAAGAATGCATGGAGTTATGAGAGCCTACTGGTTTGGCTAGGGCTACATTCGAACGTCTTCATACAGATATGACATTTAAGACATCGGTGACGAAATGATCCATCTTACCAACGACGCTATTCAAAAAAATTGCACTTTCTATGGCAAACACGAGGACGGCAACAAGCTGTCTTATGCCGAGTTTCAGAAATACATAGATCATAAGTTTGGCGAAGATAAGTGCAGCATAATGCTAGATATATATCCCAGAATGAAATAAATAGCCACAGATGCAGTCAAGTCGACCTATTTACAGCTGGATCCCAGAAATTTAGAGCATAATTTCTAAGTTTTTGGGCTGGATTTTATGATAGATGAAGATTTTAGAGTATGGCTTATATAGGTCAACACGAATCCTTGTCTATAGATAAGCAGCAAACTTCTCGGAAGAATCATCCCTTCAATGGTCGAACACTCAATGCGACTTTCTATCGACCTTATCTTCCCACCACCAACACATTTTCCCAACTCTCAGAAATATATGGTGCCAGACAATCCACTAGGACATCTACTCTATTAGCTGATCTTCGATTAAACAAGAGATGGCCTTTAGTTAAATGAGCTCTATGGAGGCTCTAATTGCAAAATCGATTACGGAGGCGAGATAGGATAAGACAACTAAGTTTATGAAAATGACGGCAAAGAAATATAACTGGCGCCTTAGCTAGCATGAAAAGATTAATAAGATTATATGGTTTATATATTTTAACAACCTTATTACTATCAATAATGTTTAGTCTTTAGCTTCATCTCGCTTATTATCTAATTTTTTACTTGTCCTACGTCTACACTGTACCGGTTACTTTCACCTTTTCTTTTAACCTCAGTAATAAAGGGTAGCTTTGAAGCAGAACTGTCTTTTTTCAGAGATATCATTGATTAAAGCTTTTTTGATCGGTCTACTTTAGCCTATTAAGACTATTTTCGAGCAGTACGGCTGACCGGTGCATCTTGCTTCAATTTGTGCTATCGCTCGCTGTGTTGCTTACTCTCGATATAAGCCTTGTTGACTTTGGGAAGAGAACTAGTCTTTGTAGCTGGTTTATTTTTGAAATTTTGATGACCTTAGCTGTACTGACTGTTTGTTTCACCAGCATTTTTGAACAAGTTTATCTTAGTTAGATCTTAGTTTTTCTGAAATTTCAAAGCAGTCAAAGTAGGCTGTGAATGCTTCGAGGAGGGAACTTTGGAGAGCTCTGTAGACTGTTTGCTTGAGGGCTGAGGGGAATATACACTGGAATTCTATGAAAAATCACGTCTTTAACCATGCTATTAAAGCACAGTTTCTAATAGTTTTTATAATTTTTTGATGTGTTGATCTTTCTATCTTATAAGTGCATGATATTATTGTTTCTAAATCGTGTAATCTTCTTTGAAATCTTCAAGTTATTGACATTTTTGAGTGTATTTTGCTCTTACGCCTTCATATTTTTTGCGAATAGTATCCACCTAGTCGTTAAGATTTTTGTATCCTTTTTCCATTTACATCAGCTACTACTCTCTTAATCGCTTTTACATTTGCAATCTTTACTCTCTTTACTATTGAGATTTAATTTGTTTCTTTAAATTTTAGATTTTTTCCATTTATTTTTCTTACTACTAGTTAAATTTTCCCTTCTAGACTAATTTCTGTAGCGCTTATAGCTTTTATCTTATCTGAGATTAGCTTAAATTCATATATTTGTTTTTAGTTTCTGACTAAACTGGTTTTGTCTGACTTTTTTTCAACTCAGGTTCAATTGGTACTTAAACATGTTTTTTGTTTGATAAAATAGGCTAAAACTAGGCTTACTTTTTATCAGATTGATCGAGCAATATTTACCCTTATAGTTGCTCTTACTCTTATAGTTACTCTTATTGATTAGGTTTATGCTAGAGTTGTTTTTTATCGTATTAATCAGGTAAAAACTCGTTAATCATTCTATCTATATCATCCACTTAGTTATATTTTCTTTATGGTTTCATTTAAACAAGATTATTTGTTTCTTCTGGAAACTTTTTTTCAGGCATTTAGTTTAAATTTTGAGCTAAACTATTTTTTTCTTCTATTTTCTTTAATTCTTTTGTTTTTTCGAGTTCTTATTATTTTGATTATTCGAGTATATTTTCAAATTTTTCAACTTAACTTTTTTATTCTTATCTCTCTTTTTTGTCTTTAAAGTTCATAAAG
>Ga0169931_10005100_pt1 | contig 20159 bp, 19 predicted proteins | sample Kivu_15m_20L_FD_129675 | JGI IMG/M metagenome (GOLD analysis project Ga0169931, IMG submission 129675) | Freshwater microbial communities from Lake Kivu, Western Province, Rwanda to study Microbial Dark Matter (Phase II) - Kivu_15m_20L... | ecosystem: Environmental > Aquatic > Freshwater > Lake... | reverse complement strand
CGACTCAGCAACTATGATGTTGTTGACATCACAATGAAGTCGGCCATGGTGCAGGTCACGGCGCGTCTGCCCGATCCGCTGGGTGATGAGCTCGATGCTGCCGCCCAGCGCCTGCACCGCAGCCGTGCCGACATCATTCGCCAGGCCATCGAGTACTACCTCGATGACATCGAGGATCTGCGCGCTGGTGTGGCAGCGCTGAGGGATCCTGCCGATCCAGTGATGGACTGGTCAGAGGTACGGGATGCGCTGCTCGCTGCGGATTAAACGCTCGGCGGTCAAAGCCCTTGGTTCGATTGCCACGCCCGAGAGACTCAAGATCATGGCCGCGATCGACCGCCTGTGTGAAACTCCATCAGCCGGTTCGGCGCTCAAGGGAGAGTTTGAAGGACTGCGCCGTCTTCGAGTTGGCACCTACCGGGTGGTGTATGAGTGGCGGCAGGATGAGTTGCTGGTGCTGGTGGTCCGGATCGCGCACCGCCGTGAGGCCTACCGCTAGCTACTGACTGCCATGCTCCACCCCGTTGCACCCATCACTGGCCGCCGCATCCGCATCGCCCTGGTGGGCTGCGGGCGGATCAGCGCTAACCACATCAAGGCGATCGCGGTGCACCATCAGCGGGCCGAGCTGGTGGCCTTGTGCGACACCCAACCAGCGAGGCTTGAGCAAGCCCAGCAGTTGGTGGCCGAAGCCGCTGCCGAGCACCCGGGTGCTGCCACGGCACCGGCCTGCTTCGGCAGCTATCCCGAGCTGCTGATAGCCGCTGAGAGTGGTCAGACCCCTGTCGATCTGGTGGTGCTGGCCACCCCCAGCGGCCTGCACCCCAGCCAGGTGATTGCCGCCGCCGACGCGGGCCTGCACGTGTGCACCGAAAAGCCGATGGCGACCCGCTGGGCCGATGGTGTGGCCATGGTCAAGGCCTGCGATGACGCGGGCGTGCGCCTGTTTGTGGTGAAGCAGAACCGCTTCAACAGCACCCTGCAGCTGGTCAAGCGTCAGCTGCAGGCGGGTCGCTTCGGCAAGCTGGCGATGGTGGCGGTGAATGTGTTCTGGCAGCGGCCGCAGAGCTATTACGACCAAGACAGCTGGCGCGGCACTTGGGAGTTTGACGGTGGCGCCCTGATGAACCAGGCCAGCCACTACGTGGATCTGCTCGATTGGCTGGTGGGGCCTGTAGAGAGCGTCAGCGCCTCAACCGCCACCCTGGGCCGCGCCATCGAGGTGGAAGACACCGCCGCCCTGCAGCTGCGCTGGCGCAACGGCGCCCTGGGCACCATGGCCGTCACCATGCTCACCTATCCCAAAAACCTGGAGGGCTCAATCACCCTGCTGGGCGAAACCGGGACGGTGCGCATCGGCGGTCCTGCGGTCAACCAGATCGAGCACTGGGCTTTTGCCGACCAAAGCCCCGACGACGCGCTGGTGGAGCAGGCCAGCTACGCCACCACCAGCGTCTATGGCTTTGGCCATCCTCCGTATTACGCCAACGTGCTTGATGCGCTGCAGGGCCAGGCCGAGGCCCTGTGCGACGGGCGCGAGGGCCTGCGCAGCCTGGAGCTGCTGATCGGCGCCTATCGATCTGCGCGGGATGGGCGCACGGTGCATCTGCCACTGGAGTATTGAGTCGTGCCTGAGCCCACCACCGACATCGCCATTCTGGGCGGCGGCATGGTGGGCATGGCTCTGGCCCACCAACTCAGCGAGCGCCATCCCGATCTCTCGATCACCGTGATCGACAAGGAGCCCGAGATCGGGCGCCACAGTTCAGGCCGTAACAGCGGCGTGCTGCATGCCGGCATCTATTACCCCCCAGGCACGCTCAAGGCCCAAGTGTGCGTGCAGGGGGCCAGGCGTCTGCGCGCCTGGTGCGAGGCCGAAGGGCTGCCGGTGCTGGCCTGTGGCAAGGTCATTGCGCCCCAGGCTGCTGAGCTCGATGGGCAGCTGGAGCTGCTGCTCGAGCGCGGCCGTGCCAATGGAGCTGAGGTGCGGCTCCTCGATGAGCATGAGTTTCGCCAGCGCGTACCCGATGGCCGCACGGCCACCGGCCGGGCTCTCTGGAGTCCGGGCACTTGCGTGGTGAAGCCAAAGCTGGTGCTGCAGCGGCTTGAGCAACGGCTCAGGGAGCGGGGCGTGCGGTTTGTGTTGGGCGCGGTGGTGACGGGCGCTAGCCCGGGGGGCCGGGAGGTCAGCCTCGCCCAGGCCGGCGCCAGCTTCACCTTGGCTTATGGACATCTGTTCAATGCCACGGGTTTGCAGGCCGATCGTGTGGCTCGCGCCTTTGGCGTGGGTGAGCACTGCACCTTGTTGCCGTTCAAGGGTCTTTACTGGCAACTGGATCCCACAGCACCGTTCAGCTTCAGCACCAATCTGTACCCAGTGCCTGATCTGAACGTGCCATTCCTGGGGGTGCACGTGACCCCCAGCCCTGATGGCACGGTCAGCCTGGGACCGACGGCCATCCCGGCCTGGGGGCGCGAGAACTACCGTGGACTGGAGGGGATTGAACCGCTGATGGCCCTGCAGTTCCTTGGTGATCTGGCCAGCCAGTGGTGGCGCAACGCCGGTGGTTTCCGCCGTTATGCCCGCGAGCAGGCCCTGCATGGGCTCAAGCCCTTGTTTCTCAAGGCAGCCCAGGCGTTGGTTCCAGGCCTACGCAGTGAGCACCTGATCCCCAGTGAGAAGGTGGGCATTCGCGCCCAGCTCTACGATCGGCGCAGTGGCAGCCTGGTGCAAGACTTTTGCCTGGAGCAGGGCACTGCGAGTACCCATGTGCTCAATGCCATTTCTCCGGCTTTCACCGCCAGCTTTGCCTTGGCCGATCTGATTCTGGACCAGTCACCTTTCATTTCAACCTGATGGACATTCGCGGCAAGAAACTTCTGGTGATTGGTGGTGCCGGCCTGATCGGTTCCCACACTGTCGATGCGCTGCTACGTGAAGACGTGGGCGAGGTGATCGTCTATGACAACTTTGTGCGCGGCCGCATGGAGAATCTGGCCGATGCACGCCGTGATCCTCGCTTCAAGGTGTACGACATCGGCGGCGATATTTTGCAGACCGACATTCTTGAGGCTTCCATGCAGGGTGTTGATGGGGTCTTCCACCTCGCCGCCCTGTGGTTGCTGCAGTGCCATGAGTTTCCGCGGTCGGCCTTTGATGTGAATGTGCGCGGCACGTTTAATGTGATGGAGGCTTGCACCAAGGCTGGCGTGCAGCGGCTGGTCTACTCGTCATCGGCATCTGTGTATGGCGACGCCATCAGCGAACCGATGACCGAGGAGCATCCGTTCAATAACAAGAATTTCTACGGCGCCACCAAGATCTGTGGTGAAGCGATGCTGCGCTCCTTCCACCATCGCTACGGCCTTGACTACGTGGGCTTGCGTTACATGAATGTGTATGGACCACGGCAGGATTATCAGGGTGCCTACATCGCCGTGATCATGAAGATGCTGGACGCCATCGATCGTGGCGAGAGCCCCACCATCCTCGGTGATGGATCCGAAGCATTTGACTTTGTGGCTGTTGAAGACTGTGCCCAGGCCAATGTTTGCGCCATGAAGGCCAGCAGCACAGATGCCTTCTACAACGTGGGTACGGGCACCCGCACCTCGCTCAAACAGCTGGCTGAACTGCTGCTTGAGCTGACTGGATCAGACAAGCCCATCAGCTATGCGCCGCGCAGCCAGGCCACCTTGGTGCGCAACCGCATCGGCTGCCCGCGGAAAGCCAGTGAAGAGATCGGCTACACCGCTGCCATCAAGCTGCGCGATGGCTTGCAGCGCCTGATCGATTGGCGCGCCTCTCACAAGGCCGAGGTGGCAGCTCGGCGCGACGCTCAGCGGGTGGTCGCATGACGGCACCCATGAGCGTGCCCATTGCACGAGCTTCGTTGACGCCCCAGGAAATCGAGAGCGTGCTCGAGCCCCTGCGCAGCGGCTGGCTGGTGCAGGGACCCAAGGTTCGTGAATTTGAACAGGCCTGGAGTGCGTTCACTGGTGCCGAGCACAGCATTGCCGTCACCAGCTGCACCACCGGCCTGCACCTGTCGCTTGTGGCCTTGGGTTTTGGTCCAGGCGATGAAGCGATCGTGCCTGCGTTCACCTGGATTTCCACGGCCAATGTGGTGGAGCACCTGGGCGGCAAGGTGGTGTTTGCCGATATCGACCTGGCCAGCTTCAACATCGATCCCTGCGGCATTGAAGCTCTGATCACGCCCCGCACCAAGGCGATCCTGCCGGTGCATCTGTTTGGCTTGCCGGCCGACATGGAGGCCATCAACGCCATCGCCCAGCGTCATGGCCTCTGGGTGGTGGAAGATGCCGCTTGCGGCTTTGGTGCCACCGTCCAGGGGCGGCATGTGGGCACCTTGGGGCACACGGGTTGCTTCAGCTTTCACCCCCGCAAGGCGATCACCACTGGTGAAGGGGGCATGATCACCACCAACGATGCCACCTTGGCAGAGCACTTGCGTCGCCTGCGTGACCACGGTGCGGCCATGAGTGATCTGCAGCGACATCTGGGGCCGAGGCCCTATCTGCTAGCTGATCACCCTGAGGCCGGTTACAACCAGCGCATGACTGATCTGCAGGCCGCGCTGGGCGCTGCCCAGATGCAGCGGGCCGAGGCGATCGTGGCCGAACGACGCCAGTTGGCATCCCGCTACGACGCAGCCTTTGCTGACTTGGCTTGGCTGCAGACACCGGAGGTGCCAGCCGGTTATGGCCATGGCTATCAGAGCTACCCATGCTTGTTTGAACCTGAGCAGGTACGTAAGGCCCTTAATGCCGGCGATCAGCAGCTGCTTAACGCGGTGCGTGAAGGGCGCAACACCTGGATGGAGCAGTTGCAACAGAAGGGAATCTCAACCCGCCCGGCCACCCATGCGGTGCATATGCTCAGCTACTACCGAGACAAGTACCAATTGAGGCCTGATCAGTGTCCTGCCGCCCAGGCAGCCAACGATTGCAGCATCTCCCTGCCCTTGTTCCATGGCATGCGTCGCGATGAACAGGACTATGTTATTGAAGTTGTCTGCGGCACTAATCGTTGTCACCCATGAATCTCGACTGGCATCGACTAAGCAAGGTTGCTGACAATCTATCCATTGTGAACGATCTGGTAGAAGGGTTTGCTGTAGAATCTCTTCAGACTCAGTCTGCTTTTGGTCAAAAGTGGCAGCAACTTGCAGAAGCAGAAAGTAATGATCGAGAAGAAGGCTGGAAATCTTTTCAACTTGACTGGTTTCTGAGTCTTTACGGATTTGCCACTGAGGATGCGCTCGTGGGCTATTTACATGAACTCTCAGAGGCTCCATCCGTGTTGGATGCTGGCTGTGGCAAGGGCTATAAAGCCGCCTGGCTTGGCAGTCTGTGCCCGAAATCTGACGTGCTGGGAGTTGATTTTTCAAATTCTGTTAAGGCTGCAGCGCAGCGTTATCAACGACACGTCAACGTCAGTTTCATGCAGGCAGACATTGCAGCCTTGCCCATTGTGGATGACGCCATCGATCTGATTCTTTGTGATCAAGTACTGCATCACACTGTTGATCCGTTAAATACTCTAAATGAATTTTTCCGGATCCTCAGGCCGGGGGGCAGATTGCTGACTTATGTGTATCGCAAGAAGGCTCTGCCCCGTGAATTATTAGACGAGCATTTTAGAGCCGCAGTCCATGGCTTGACGGAAGAACAGATCTGGGATGTTGCTCGAGGCATGACAGAGCTTGGAAAGTTGTTGTCTGAGCATGATGTTGAACTGGACTTTCCTGACATTCAGCCCCTCGGCATAAAAGGTGGACCGCAAAGTTTACAGCGGTTTCTGTACTGGAATTTTTTCAAATGTTTCTGGAATCACGATTTCGGTTATGCAGCTTCCTTGTCTACTAATTATGACTGGTACTCGCCATCAATCGCGTTCCGCTACTCCATGGAGGAATTTCTGGCCATGATCGCTTCAGCGGGTTTTGATGTTGAGTTCCTTCATCAGGAGGAAGCCTGTTTCAGTGGTCGATTTGTCAAGACCAAGACTTAGACGGTTATATGTGCGGAATTGTCGGTGTGTTTCAGCTTAATGGTGATCCTGTTTCACCGGTTCTGCTGAATCAAATGACTAATGCGATAGCGCATCGTGGCCCAGATGGTGAAGGCCATTGGATCGAAGGTAATGTGGCTCTTGGACATAGGCGCCTGGCTATTCTTGATCTTACTTCGGCTGGATATCAGCCGATGCTTAGTTTGGACAACCGCTGGGTACTTAGTTACAACGGTGAAATCTATAACTATCGTGAATTACGTGCTAATCTCGAGGCAGAGGGTATCAGATTCCACAGTCAAACTGATACTGAGGTTGTTCTGAACGCACTGGTGCATTGGGGCCCGGATGCACTTTTGCGGTTTAATGGCATGTTTGCTCTCGGGCTATGGGATCGTCACAGGCAACGGCTGTTGATTGCTCGAGATCGTTACGGCATAAAGCCTTTGTATTATTCACAGCAAGGTCAGCTGTTTGCATTTGCTTCTGAGCAGAAAGCTTTGATCGCAAATTGTAACTTTAGTAGAAAGCTAAATAGACAAGCTTTGTTTGAATATTGCACATTCCAGAATATCTTTACCGACCAAACATTGCTTGAGGATATTTGTCTTTTGCCTCCAGGTCACTACGCCACGCTAGATCTAGGGTCTTTTGGATCGCAAGGGCTGAACCGCTATCAGTACTGGGACTATCAGTTTCGTGAGCACACGGGCACCCTTTCCCGTGAGGTTGCAATAGAAGAACTTGATCGTCTATTTCAACAGGCCGTTCAGCGCCAACTTGTTGCAGATGTTGAGTTGGGTTCTTACTTGAGCGGCGGTATGGATTCCGCTTCCATAACCGCTATCGCGGTACGTCAGTATCCATATCTTAAAACGTTTACCTGTGGATTTGATCTCAGTTCCGCTTCGGGTATTGAGCTTGCTTTTGATGAACGAAATAAGGCTGAGGCTATGTCAGCCTTTTTCAAAACCGAACATTATGAAATGGTTCTTAAGGCGGGAGATCTTGAGCGTTGTTTGCCTTCCTTGTCTTGGCATCTTGAGGAGCCGCGTGTCGGTCAGAGTTATCCCAATTTCTATGCCGCAAAGTTGGCCAGTAAATTTGTCAAGGTTGTTCTCTCTGGGAGTGGTGGTGATGAATTGTTTGCTGGTTATCCTTGGCGTTATTATAGGGCTATTAATTGCCAGGATTTTGATGGATATGTTAATTCCTATTATCACTATTGGCAGCGGCTTTTAGATGCGGAGGAGCTTCGAAATCTATTTGCTCCTATTTGGCCCTCGGTTAGCGATGTTTCAACACTAGATATTTTTCGCGATGTATTTCTGGATCACGATAATCAATTAGAAACACCGCAAGACTATATCAATCACTCGCTTTACTTTGAGGCCAAGACATTTTTACATGGATTATTTATTGTAGAGGACAAGTTGTCGATGGCTCATGGCCTCGAGGCGCGTGTGCCATTCATGGATAACGACTTGGTTGAATTTGCGATGCGATTGCCTGTGGAATTTAAATTGAATAATTTGCAGCATGCGCTGAGGCTCAATGAAAATGAAGCAGGCAGTAAGCCTGAAGCTTATTTTCAGAAGACAAGTGATGGCAAGCAAGTGCTGCGGGATGCAATGCGACGTTACGTGCCTGACGTCGTTACAAGTGCGGTAAAGCAGGGGTTTTCGGCTCCCGATGCCAGCTGGTTCAAAGGTGAGAGCATCGATTATGTCAGGCGCACGCTTTACGACCGCTCATCGCCTCTCTATGAAATTGTTGATTATGCGATGGCATGTTCACTTATTGATCAGCATTTGAATGGTAGCCGCAACCGTCGTCTGTTGATCTGGTCGTTTCTTAATCTTGATGCATGGATGAAAACAATCCACTTTTAATCTCTCGCGGCGACTCAATTGTTTCTTGATTTTCCACGTCGACTCTCTTTTGTGTGGTGATGGACCGACTTTCTCGGCTGTTTCAAGATTTGCGCGATTTATTTGATCTTCGCTGGCTTGAGGTTAAGAAAGAGTGGCAGCGGGGTTTGCCTTTTGGAGATTATATTGTTGACCGCTGGGATAAGGCCTCCAGGCTTGGGTTTGGTGATGGATGCAGTATCTATGACAGCTCAGTTGTGCTCGGAAATGTGCGAGTTGGTTGCCATACATGGATCGGTCCCTTTACTGTGCTTGATGGGACTGGTGGTCTCGAAATCGGTGATTACTGCTCGATCAGTGCAGGAGTTCAAATCTATACCCATGACACTGTTTCTTGGGCTGTAAGCGGAGGAGAACGTCAGTTTGAACAGGCGCCAGTAAAGATTGGCAGCTGTACGTACATTGGTCCTGGAGTCATCATAGCCAAGGGGGTCACAATCGGTTCTGGATGTGTGATTGGTGCCAATAGCTTTGTGAACCGGAGTATCCCTGATCATTTTAAGGCCTGGGGAACCCCTGCCCGCCTCATTGGCCCAGTCGAACAGTCCTTGCGGCGGGCCCCGTGAAAAAGCGTCTTCCGCGAGTTTGTCTCGGGCCTTATGAAGTTGGTGGCTATTACGCTCTTTTGGCACAAGGGCTGCGCAGTTGCGGTGTTACCTGCCGCTATGGGGTCCTTGTTGAGCACCCATTTCAGTTTCATCTTCCTCCGGCTCGTGGGTCTCGTGCCCTGGCACTGCATCTCTACCGCCTACTGCACATTCAGCGCACCAACCGATGTAGTCGCTTGTTCCGATGGGCAATCTTGCTGGCCTATGGGAGTGCTGTGCTCTTGTACGGGATGCTGAGCCTGCCAAAAACCGATGTCTACATTATGGGTTTTGGCCATTCTTTCGCGCCCTTCAATCTTGACCTTCCTCTCCTGCGGTTGCTTGGCAAACGAGTGATCGTCAATGTGGGCCATGGTTGCGAATTTCGTCCGCCCTATTGCGACGGTTCTTACCAAGGTGCTGATGGTGTTGATCAGCCAAGCCTGCCTAGGCTTAAGAGGCTGGCCTGGCTGCGTCATTGTCGAGCACGGTGGTTCGAATGTTGGGCAAATGCTGTCATCGGTGCCCCATTAAGTTCTTCTCCGTTTAGCAGCCGGCCTTTTGTGAACTGGTTTGAGCTGGGTATTCCGCTGCAACTGAAGCCGATTCACGTTGACAAGGTCCCTAGGGAGGGTTGTTGGCGGTTGCTGCATTCGCCATCCCATCCTGCGCTTAAGGGAACGTTGTTGATCCGTGAAGCCGTTGCCAAACTGCGGGCTTCTGGTTTCCCCATCGATTACACCGAAATACATGCACGGCCCAACGCAGAGGTCTTGGCGGCCTTGCAATCCTGTGATCTCTTGATCGATCAAACGTATTCGGATACGCCGATGGCCGGGCTTGCGGCCGAGGCAGCCTTCTATGGCTGCCCAACTCTCGTTGCTGGATATGGCTTCGAGCAATTACGTTCGTTTGTGTCTCAGGGGCAGTGGCCACCCTCCTTCCTTTGTCACCCTGATGATCTCGTCTCGAGTTTGCAACATCTTCTCCAGTCTCCTGATCAACTCGCTGCGATGGGCGCTGCGGCCCAGCGTTTTGTTGGCCGCTGCTGGAGCCCTTCACGGGTAGCGGCCCGGTACTTAAGAGTTCTGCAGAATTCTGTTCCTGCAAGCTGGTGGGTTGATCCGAGGGCCGTGCACTACTTGCATGGATGTGGTCAAAGTGAAACTCAGACTCGATCTACTGTTAGAGCTTTGCTTACGCGTTATGGTGTGTCCGCTCTGCAGTTACGTCATCAACCTCTACTAGAGCAGGCCTACGTGGCCTTCGCCGCTCAACTGCAACAGGAGGGTTCTTGAATCTGCACTCTCTGTTGCGGGATGGAAGTGTCTATTCCCTGGCTTCGGTGCTCACTCGAAGCATGTCGCTGCTGCTGCTGCCTGTATACACACGTGTACTACGGCCTGCCGAGATAGGTGTACTGGATTTGCTGTTGCTGCTTGCAACGCTGGCGAATCTCACGGTGGCGCTGGAGGTCTCGCAAGGGTTAGCGCGGTTTTACCCTCAGGCACGTAGCCACCAGCGTCGACAGGCCCTAGCTTCCACAGCTTTTTTGTTCACCCTGGCCTGCTACGGCTTGTTTGCCGCCGTGGCGCTGCTGTGGAGCCGCCCCCTGGCCCAGTGGCTGCTGGGGGTGCACGATCGCCAGCTGCCGTTGGCCCTGGGGGTGCTCTATGCCGCCCTCAACGGGGTGCTGCTGCTGGTGCAGAACCAGTTTCGCTGGCAGCTGCGCAGCCTGCGCTACGCCGAAGTGAGTGCTGTGCTGGCGATCAGCACCCTGCTGCTGTCGCTGCTGCTCACCGCAGTTCTGGGCTGGGGGCTCAACGGCGCCCTGCTCGCCCTGGTGCTCGGGGCGGGCCTCGGCTTGCTCGATGCCCTCTGGCGGCTGCGCGGCACCTTCCGCTGGTGGTGGCACCGGCCCAGCCTGCGCCAGATGTTGCGTTTCTCGGCGCCGCTGGTGCCCTCGGGCTTGTCGGTGTTTGTGGCCGGCGCCATCGACCGGCTGTTGCTGCAGCACCTGCTGTCGCTCGACGCCGTGGGCATCTACGGGGTGGCGTTTCGCCTCGCCACGGCCGTGGGTGTGCTGATGCTGGGGGTGCAGGGGGCCCTCACCCCCTTGATCTACAGCCAGGCCCACGACCCGGCCACCCCGGCGCAGCTGGCCCGCTTGTTTCGTTTGGTGGTGGGGCTGGCCTTGCCGGCGCTGTTGCTGCTGGTGCCGCTGAGCCCGCTGCTGATCGCCTGGTTGGCGCCCCCCAGCTATGCCGCGGCGGCGCCGGTGTTGCTGCTGCTGGCGCCCAGCCTGTTGCTGGCTTCGCTGTATGTGTTTGCCCCTGGCCTTCCCCTGGCCCAGCGCACCGGGCTGATCCTGGTGATCAATGCCCTTGGTGCAGGGCTCAACACCGGCCTCAACCTGCTGCTGATCCCGCGGCTGGGCATCGCTGGGGCGGCAGGAGCCACCCTGTGCGGCAATGCGGTGGTGTTTGCGCTCACCATGGCCTGGAGCCAACGCCTCTATCCGGTGCCCCATGCTTGGCGGTCTTTAGCTGCCGCCTTGCTGCTGAGCCTGGTGCTGGCCGCGGCGCTGGCCTGGATGCCCGCGCCGGGGGTGCTGCCGCAGCTCACCCTCACCCTGGTTGCCCTGGGCTTGCTGCTGGCCGCCGAGACCCGTTGTGGCTTGCTGCGACGCGAGGACTGGCACGCCATGGCAAGGTTTGTGGGTGTGCCAGCGAGCTGAGGCCTCCCCATGTGCGGCATCGGTGCCTTGCTCTGGCCCTCGGCCGATCCGGCCGAGCTGTCGGCTGCCATCGACCGCCTGATGGCCCCGATCGGCCATCGCGGGCCCGATGGCCAGGGCCGCCATGTGGAGGCGCCGCTGGCCCTGGGCCATCGCCGGTTGGCGATTGTCGATCTCAGCGACGGTGGCCACCAGCCGATGCCCTGGCAGGAACGGCTGGTGATCAGCTTCAACGGCGAGATCTACAACCACGTCGAATTGCGCGCCGAGCTGGAAGCCGCCGGCCATCGCTTTCGCTCCCACAGCGACACTGAAGTGCTGCTGGCCGCCTACGACCAGTGGGGCACAGGCATGCTCGATCGCCTCAACGGCATGTGGGCCTTTGCCCTGTGGGATCGCCGCCGCCGGCAGTTGCTGCTGGCCCGCGACCGCTTTGGCGTCAAACCCCTCTACTGGGCTTGCTATCGCGGTGGTGTGGCGGTGGCCTCAGAGATTCGCCAGCTGCTGGCGCTCGGTCACCCTGCCCGCGCCCAGACCGACGAGTTGGCGGCCTTTCTCTATGGCGGCAAGGTCGATGCCGCAGCGCCCCGCACCTGCTTTGAAGGCATCCATGTCCTGCCGCCGGGGTGCCTGCTGTGGTGCAGCCCGGCTGGCGGCGAGCCCCGGCAGGAGCGCTGGTATGCCCTGGCCAGCGCCGTGGCGCGGCTGGATCCGGCCGCAGCGGTGCAGCGCTTCCCAGAGCTGTTGCGCCGCGCCGTGCAGCTGCGCCTGCGCAGCGATGTGCCGGTGGGCAGCTGCCTCTCGGGCGGGCTCGACAGTTCGGCCATCGTGATGCTGGCCTCCCGGCTCAGGCAGCAGGCAGGCCACACCGAGCCGTTGCAGTGTTTGCACGCCCGGGCTGCCGAACCCGGCCTCGATGAATCTCCCTTGGCGGCCTTGGTGGCGCAGCGCAGCGGCAGCACCTTGCACACCCTGGAGCCCAGCCGCGAGCAGGTGTGGCAGCAGATGGATGCCGTGGTGCGCACCCAGGAGCAGCCGTTTGCCTCACCCTCGATCTTTTTGCAGTACGCGCTGATGCATCGGGCCCGGGCCCTGGGGGTTCCGGTGCTGCTCGATGGTCAGGGCGCCGATGAAATCCTGCTCGGTTATCCCAAGTACCTGGCGGTGCTGCTGGCGCAGGCCTGGCGCGAGTGCGGCTTGCGGGGCTTTGCTCAGGCCTGGCGCCAGGCGCTGCAACGGCGTTCCCAGTTGGGCCCGCTGCAGCTGCTCCAGCTGCTGCTGGGTAGCCGGCTCGGTGGTCTGCGCCTGCGGCATGCGCAGTCGCGCATGCGCTTTGTGCAGTTGCCTGCGGCGTCCACCTCGCGGCTGTTTGCCCAGATCAGTGCTGCCTCCAACGACATGCTGCAGACGCAGTTGCTGGATCTGTTTCACACCAACCTGCCGGCCCTGTTGCGTTACGAAGACCGCAACTCCATGGCCCATGCAATTGAGACGCGCTTGCCGTTTCTTGATGTGCAGGTGGTGGAGGCGGCCCTGGCCATGCCCTTGGCTGCCCGCATCCACCAGGGCTGGTCGAAATACCCGCTGCGCGCCGGCGATCTGCTGCCCGATGCGGTGCGCTGGCGCACCACCAAGCTGGCCTTCAATGCGCCTGATCGCACCTGGCTGGCCGGCCACCCCCAGCTCCAGCAGCGGGTGTTGGATTCGCCCTTGATCGCCGCCATCTGCAATCGCCGCGGCCTCGAGCGCGCCTGGCCGGGGCTCACGCTGCTGGAGCAGTGGCGCTTGTTCAATGTGGCGGCCTGGGCCGAGGTGATGGAGGTGCGCCTGTGATCGACACCACCTGCATGTATGTGAGCAGCAGTTTTCGCCCCGACACGGCGGCTGTGGCCACCCGCTCGGCCGGGTTGGTGGCGGCGCTGCAGCAGCGTTTTGTGCGGGTGATCGTGCTCAGCGCGGGGCCAACGCGCCAGGTGGGGGGGGTGCGGGTGGCTGGCCTTGGCCTGGCCACGCCCAGCAACAGCTTGCCCGTGCCGTTGCGGTTGCTCCAGGAGCTCAGCTTTGCCGCCTGGGCCGGGGCGCGCCTGCTGCTGCTGATTCCGCCCCGTTCAGCCATGGGGCGGCCGGTGGTGGTGCTCTCCACGCCCCCCCTGTGGCTGGCCTTGGCAGGTGCAGCTGCCGCCCGCCTGCGTGGGGCGGCATTCGCCGTGGACGTGCGCGATCGCTATCCCGACGTCTTTTTTGCCATGGGCCTGCTGCGGCGCAACAGCCGTTTGGGCCGCCTGTTGCTGCAGGCAGAATCCTGGCTCTACAGGCAGGCCGTACTCACCACCACGGTCACCGAAGCGATCGCGGCGGGCATCGCCGCTGACCATGGCGGTCAGCCTGTGGCGCTGGTGCGCAATGGGTTTGATCCGGAGCTGTTTCAACCCGATCTGGCGTTGCAGCCGCCTGGGTCATCAGGGCAGCCCCTGCGCCTGATCATGCACGGCATGTTCGGCCGCTTTTTTGATCGCGATGCCTTTGAGGCCTTGCTGCACGGCATCCAGCGCCGGCAGCTGCCGGTGGAGCTGGTTGTGGTGGGTCACGGCCCCCAGATGCCCGCCCTGGCCGCCATGGCCTGTGCCCAACTCGTTGTGGAGCCGCCGCTGCCCCAGGCTCAGGTGGCCCGGCGGATCGCCGCCTGCCATCTCGGCCTGGCCCTTGGAATCGACAACGTCAGCATGCGCGGCACCTTTCCCACCAAGCTGTTTGAAGCCATTGGCTGCGGCCTGCCGGTGTTGGTGTTTCCGCGCAGCGAGGCCGGCCTGGAGCTGGCCAGCAGGGGCATGGGCTGGACCTTTGCCGGCCTCCAGGCCGAGGCTGCTGCCAACGTGCTCGAGCAGCTCTGCCGTCAGCCCGAGCTGTGGCAGCAGGCGCGCCAGCAGGTGCTCGACCAGCGCCTCAGCTACGTGCGCTCACACCAGGCTGACCGCTATGCCCAACTGTTGGCGGCGGCGTTGACCCCAGCATCCACAGCACCCCCAGCAGCACCCAGCCCAGCACGTTGATGCGGCTGTCAAAGCTGGGGATGTCGAGCACGTGCAGCCAGATCGCCGTCGTTGCAGCGATCACTAGGCTGCGGTCGACTAGCTGACGCTGAGAACCCTGCGGAAGGTTTTGGCCCCCCAGCGCGCGCCAGGCGCGTAGGAGAAGCCAAACCACCAGGACGGTGAGCAGCAGCAGTGCCGGCAAGCCATGGTTAATCGCAAACTGCATGGGCAGGCTGTGCAGATGGGTCAGCCCTGAAGGTTGCTGCAGGGCATCGGGGCTGCCAGGCAGCATGCGCTCACCGCCCCCCAGCCAGGGGTGGGCACTGATGAAACGCCAGGCTTTGGGGTAGAGCTCCTGGCGCAGGGGGTCATCGGCTGAACCGCTGCGATGGGAGACCATCGCCGCCACCTTCCAGTTGAAATTGCCTGTGGCCCATTGCGCCAACGTGATCGCTGGGCTCCAGGCAATGCCAAGCCCACTGCCCCACAAGGCCAGGGCTAGCAGCGCCCCAAGGCTGCCGCAGATCACCAGCAGCGGCAGCGCAAAGCTGCTCGGGCTTAAAGCCAGCAGGGCAATCGGCGTCACCAGCAAGGCGTTGCGCGAGCCGCACACATACAGGGCGATCGCGAGCAGAGCCAGCACGCCACAGCTCAATAGCGCCAACGGCCCTCCCCGCAGGGTGCTGGACGCCGTGCGCCAGCGCAGCACCTGGGCTGCCGCCAACGGCAGCACCGTGACGTACCAGGCGGCGGTGAAGTTGGGGTTGGGGAACGCACCTGCTCCGCGGCTCTTGTAGAGCTCGGGCAGATCCCAGGCCAGCAGCCCGCCCAGTGCTTGCCAAGGTCCGCTGAACCCAAAGGTCGCCTGCGCCAGTCCCAATAAGGCGATGGGTACTGTGCCGGCCACCAGCGCCATCGCCAGCCGGTTACGGGCTGCTGGCGTGGTCAGGTAAGGCCGCATGGCCAGAAAGAACCAGAAGAAGGGCAGCCAGTTCATCAGCCGCAGCTGCTGCTCCAATGTCAACGTCGGGGCTGCGGCGATGGTGGTGACCACCATCAAGGTCGCCAGGGCCAGCAACACGCGGGCCAGCGGGCGCTGCAGCGGCCTGGGTTGCTGCGCCGGCGCCCACAGCGTGAGGCTCAAGAACAGCAGCAGCCCACCGATCAGGGCGCTGCTCGGCATCCAGAACAGACCTGCCTGAAACGCGCACCATCCGCGGCGGCTGCAGTGGGCCGGGGCCTGCTCGCCCAGCCAGCTCCAGCCCCGCTGCAGGGCATGGTTGAGCGCTGTTGGATTCATTGCGGTTCGGACCCGGCGCCCCGCACCACCAACCGGATGGTTTTCAGCAGGATGAACAGGTCCAGCAATGGGTTGGCGTTGCGCAGGTAATAGATGTCGTAGCTCAATTTCATGCGGCTGTCTTCGACGCTGGCCCCATAGGGAAAGCACACCTGGGCCCAGCCACTCAGGCCTGGTCTTGCTAGGTAGCGCAATCGGTAATTGGGAATCTGCTGATCAAGTGCGGCGTCGATTTCGGGCCGCTCGGGCCGTGGTCCGATCAGGCTCATGTCGCCTTTGAGCACGTTGAACAGCTGGGGCAGCTCATCGATCCGCAGTTTGCGCAGCCAGCGGCCCGTGCGGGTGATGCGCGGGTCGTTGCGCTGCGCCCACTGGGCGCTCTGGGCCTCGGCATTGACCCGCATTGTGCGCAGTTTGAGGATGCGGATCGTGGTGTCGTAGATGCCGCTGCGCTTTTGGGTGTAGAAGACCGGGCCCCGGTCTTCCAGCCAGATCAGCAGGCTGCTGATCAGCACCAGCGGCGCCGTGAGCAGCAGCAGCAGGCTGGCCAGGCTCAGATCGCCGATGCGTTTGAGCCGCCAGCTCAGGCTTCCGGGGTGCAGCTCAAAGCCATCGGCCTGCAGCCGCCACTCGGGCGAGATCAGCTCGGGGGGCACGCGGTGCAGGTAGGTTTCGCACCAGCTGATCAAGCTGCTCACCCGCAAGCCCGCGGCGCGGCTGTTGGCCAGGTCATGAATCACGGTGCTGCCCATGCCGTGCAGGTCGCCCACCGCCAACCCGGCCCAGCGGGCTTCAGGGCTGTCCTGGAGCTCCTGGCTCAGGGCCTGCACCTGATCGGTGGGAACCAGTCGCACCGGCGGCCGCTGGGATGTGGGGTGCGGCTCCTGGGCGATTACTGCCAGATCCTGGGGTGTGCTCACCAGCAGCCAGGGATCCCGCCTTCGCCCCAATCGGGCCCGCACCAGTTGTTCGCTCAGGGTGGAGGCCAAAGCCACGCTGGCCAGCAGTGGAATCAAAAAACCCCGGAAGGTGCGCGGGTCACCGCTTTTGAGGCCCCAGTCGAACACCACCACCGCCAGCGCCAGCACCAGTGCAGTGACCAGCAGGGTGCGTCCAAGTTCAAACGGCAGATCGCTGCGCCGCCGCCGCCTGTTGGAGTAACGGCCGCCCAGGTACGACAGCCCTGTCCAGCTGCAGATCAGCAGCAATCCGATGGGATCCAGACCCGGAATGCGCAGCATGCGCAGTCCCGTGATCAGGTTGTAAAACGCCCCCATCCAGAACGCATCCAGCACCGATAGGGCAAACAGGGTGGAGCGTTCCTCAAACCACGGCGTGCGCAAAGCCATCGCTGCCCCTCAGTTGCCGTAGCCCAAAGGGTTCTGCTGCTGCCAGCGCCAGGCGTCGCGGCAGATCGTGGAGAGATCTCGGCGCGTGCTCCAGCCGAGTCTGTGTTGCGCTCCGCTAGGGTCGGCCACCGACACGGCTGAATCACCGGCGCGCCGCTGGCACAGCTCGTAGGGAACGGGCACACCGTTGACGGTTTCAAAGGCCTTGACCATCTCGAGCACCGAGTGGCCCTGGCCGCTGCCGAGGTTGAGCGTCAACATCTGCGGCGGTTCGTCCACCAGCGTTTGCAGCGCTGCGCAGTGGCCTTCCGCCAGATCCATGACGTGGATGTAATCCCGCACCCCAGTGCCATCGGCGGTGGGCCAGTCGTTGCCATAGACCTGCAGCCGCTCCAGCTGGCCACTGGCCACCTGGCAGATCAGCGGCAGCAGGTTGCTGGGGATTCCGTCAGGGTCTTCGCCGATGGCGCCACTTTCATGGGCGCCCACTGGGTTGAAGTAGCGCAGGCAAGCGATCCTCCAGCCGGGTTCGTGCGGGCCGGCGCTGGCGGCCAGATCCTGCAGCATCTGCTCTACAGCGGCCTTGGTCTGCCCATAGGGGTTGATCGGCCGGATCGGCTGGGCTTCGTCGATGGGCACTTGCTCGGCCATCCCGTAGACGGTGGCGCTGCTGCTGAACACGATCGTGCGGCAGTGGTTCTCCGCCATCACATCGAACAGCTGGCGGCTTCCGCCCACATTCACATCCCAGTAATCCAGGGGCTTGGCTACCGACTCGGCCACCGCCTTCAGCCCGGCGAAATGGAGCACGGCTGCGATCGGCGCGTCATCAAGGGCCTCAAAAGCGACCTGCAGGTCATGGGCGCGGCGAATGTCGCCTTCGATCAGGCTCAATCGGGTGCGGCGGTTCGTGGACTCCCGCCAGCGCCAGCAGCGGTTGCTCCCGCCCACCAGCCCCTGCCTGGGCTCGCTCTGCAGGCCTGCCAGCGTGGCCACGGCCCGCAGGGCATCGACCGAACCATTGGAGAAGTCATCCACCACCACCAGCGTGTGGTCCTGCTGCAGCAACGTGAGGCAAGCGTGGCTGCCGATGTAGCCCGCCCCTCCGGTGATCAGCAGATTGGCCATAGTGCGAAGCTACGCCCAGCAGCAGCCCTCTCCTGACTGCGATCAACCAGTCTGGCGAACAGCACAAAGCCCGCTCCCGCCCGATCCTGGTGACCGGCGTGGCCGGGTTTATCGGGGCGGCGGTGGCGCGGGCCCTGCTGCAACGCGGTGAGCGCGTGGTGGGGCTCGACAACCTCAACCCCTATTACGACCCGGCGCTCAAACGGGCCCGCTTGGCCTGGCTTGAGGCCGCCGCCGGCCCGCAGCAGTTTTGCTTTGAGCAGCTGGATCTGGCCAGTGGCGAGGCGGTGGGCGCCCTGTTTGCTCGCGAGCGGCCCCGGGCCGTGGTGCACCTGGCGGCCCAGGCTGGGGTGCGCCACTCGCTCGAGAACCCGGGCTTGTATGTGCAGAGCAACCTGGTGGGCTTTGGCCCTGTGCTCGAGGGGTGCCGCCAGCAGGCGGTGGAGCATCTGGTCTACGCGTCCAGCAGCTCGGTCTATGGCGGCAACCGGCAGCTGCCTTTTGCCGAGCACCATGGCGTCAACCACCCCGTGAGCCTCTACGCCGCCACCAAGAAGGCCAATGAGCTGATGGCCCACACCTACAGCCATCTTTACGGGCTGCCGGCCACCGGGCTGCGCTTTTTCACCGTGTATGGCCCCTGGGGCCGGCCCGACATGGCGCCGATGCTGTTTGCCCGCGCCATGCTCGCGGGTGAGCCGATCCAGGTGTTCAACCGGGGGGCGATGCAGCGCGATTTCACCTTCATCGATGACATCGTCACCGGTGTGGTCCGCTGCCTCGACAAGCCTGCCAGCCCCGATCCGGGCTTTGACCCCCTGCACCCCGATCCGGCCACCGCCGCGGCGCCCCACCGCCTGTTCAACATCGGCAACAGCCAGCCGGTCGAGCTGCTGCGCTTCATCGAACTGCTCGAAAACGCCCTGGGTGTGCGCGCTGTCAAAGACTTCAAGCCCCTGCAGCCCGGTGATGTGCTTTCTACCGCGGCCGACACCAGCCGCCTGGAGGCCTGGATTGGCTACCGCCCGAGCACCCCGATCGAGCAGGGTGTGGCGCGCTTTGCTGCCTGGTACCGCCAGTGGGCTGACCACGCAACGTCGGGATCCTGAAGCACCCTCGCATCGTCACAAGGAGTTGCTGCGGTGGTCGTGTTGGCCTGTTGAAGAGCAGGGCAGGGCGCCCTGTTCCTTGGCTTGATACAAGGGAATGCGGCCCTTCTTGTAGTTGACCATGGTCATGACCATGGTCAACTACACCAAGAGCACAAAAACATTGTTATCTGGAGCCGCCACACGTCTGAGGCGGCCACAAAAAAGCGGAGCCAAGACAGGCTCCGCAACATGTTGACCTGATTGATCGAATCAGCCCATCAACAGTTTTTAATCAAAGGAGATCAAAGGGTATTTGCGGATATTTGCCGGATCAGGCTGAACCCACGCCCACGTAGGAGCCGTAGAAGAACAGGCCCACCACAAAGATCACGGCCATGCCGCCGGCGGTGGCGACCAGCCACAGGGGCAGCACGCCTTCGGTCCAGCGCGAGCGCCAGGCCACGGCGGGGCGGCCGTCGGGCAGCCGGTCAGGGATCCGGCCGTCAGGCAGGTTGGATTTCTTGCCGCTCATCGGGAATGCTCCGGATCAGTTGAAGAAGTAGCTGGAGAACAGCACGCCGGTGACGAACACCAGCAGCAGCCCCAGGTAAAGGCTGGTGCGGTTCAGCTCGACCGGCAGGTTGTTCGGGTTCGGATTGCGCTGCATGATTAACGACGGATGAACTGCATCGCAGCCAGGGCGCCCAGAAAGAACACCGTGGGGATGCCGAGGGCGTGGACCGAAAGCCAGCGCACCGTGAAGATCGGATAGTTGCGCGGCGTGGTGGGGGCGGGAGTCTGGGTCATGGCTGGTTCTTATTGCAGGCGCAGATCAAGTGACGACTTGGCCTCGTAGCGCTGGCTCACCACTGGGGCCTTGCTTTCGCTGGCCTGGAAGTAAGCGTCCGGGCGTGGCGTGCCGAAGGCGTCGTAGGCCAGGCCCGTCGACACAAACAGGAACCCAGCCAGG
>Ga0169931_10005099_pt1 | contig 20160 bp, 17 predicted proteins | sample Kivu_15m_20L_FD_129675 | JGI IMG/M metagenome (GOLD analysis project Ga0169931, IMG submission 129675) | Freshwater microbial communities from Lake Kivu, Western Province, Rwanda to study Microbial Dark Matter (Phase II) - Kivu_15m_20L... | ecosystem: Environmental > Aquatic > Freshwater > Lake... | reverse complement strand
CGTCGGGTTCATCAGTAATCTTCCTCCTGGTTTGGTGGCCAGCTTCCGCTCCACATTAGAAGAGCTCCATCAGGCGGACCTCCTTTTGCACGTGGTTGATGCGAGCTCCCCTCAAGCAAGAGAACAGCACGATGTAACTGAGCAGATTCTCAAGGACTTGAAGTTGGAGGATAAGCCTCGGCTCGTTGTCCTGAATAAGATGGACCTTTTGAAAGACGCGGCTTCTCGTAACCTCGCTCGGACAGCTGCTCCGGGTGCTTTAAGTTGCTCTGCCTTGAGCTCCTCCGAAGTGAGTCAGGTTCGCGAGAGGATCTTGGAGCACTTTCGTCAAGGGATGGAAACTTGGGATATCCTCATTCCGTATTCCGAGAGTAAGGTCGATGCCCAGGTTCACGCCAATGGCGTGATCGAAAAAAGTCGCCACCTGGAGAAAGGTAACTTTTATCGGATCCGAATTGCCCCGGGGATGGCGCGGAAACTTGGCTTGGAACGTTTCAAAATGTAATCTTCGGCAGAGGCAATGGAGAGAGAACCCCACGCATGGAACAGCAGGTGAAAGTGCAACGATCAGCTCAGGTGGATTACAAAGCAGTTGTGGTCCTATTGTTCTCCTTGTCCGCGGCATGGGCCTTATCGCTCGATGCGAGTGCTGCTCCATCGCGCCGTTCTGAGGCGGCGGAGGGGAGTATTTCGCTGAAATCACGATATGAGGTGCGTGAGCACCGTGTGACTTCGGCTCCCGCAAATGCTCCTGGAACTTCTAATTCTCCCTTGGATGTCTGGGCTGTTCATCGGTTTGAGCCAAGGGAGCTCAATCCAGCACGGCGCCGGTTTGTCTTAGAGAGAACGCTCTCCCTCGCAGGTCTTCAGGTCGTTACCGTGTCGGACTCCTCCAAGGTCCCCGCCAAAAAAAATTACCGAGTTCGTCTCGAGGGGCTCGAGAGCGAAACAGTGACTCACATTCGTGAGCCGGGTCCTTGGTTTGAGGATCTCGGTGGGATTGCGTGTGAGCTCAAAGCAGAAGCCTTAGGCAAATCGGCTCAAATGCAGGATTTACTTTCGGTTTATGAGCGTTCCTCCCGCACAGGGCAGAAGGGCTATAATTACTCTCTGGAGCCACTTCATGGGACTTTGGATGGGACTCGGCAGGCTGCCCAAAAAGCCTCCGATCTCTGGGGTAAATACTTGGTTGATTCCTTGCCTCAGCTTTCCAAACGGCTCTCGCTGATTCGTGAGTCATCTGAGTCGCGGGCGCTGCTTCGAGCAGAAGTGGCGCTGGCGAGTTGGCGAGATGAGCTAGAGACTCTTTATGCCACTCGTATTTTGACCGAAGCTCGCAATCATCAGCGGGAGTGGGAGTGGGATCGAGTGAGGAAGGGACAGCTTTGTGAGGGAATAGGTGTGCCTCTGAGGTCTCCCTTCTTGATGGCTACAGCCTCTGCGGCGGAAATCCAGGCTCAACCGGGCGAAAACGATCCCTTGCGTCGTTTGCTTGCACGCGTTCCCGCGCGGCAGGTGGATGGCCTCTTCACGGTCAAAGTCACACTGCAATTTCAAGATCGAAAAATTGTTGGAAAGTTTTTGATCGACTCCAGTGCACCTGTGAGTTTGGTGGACCCGCAGTGGCTGGGGGCTCAAGGGGTCAACCCAGGATGGTTAAAAGACACTACTTCTGTTCCGCAACGGGTGACTTGGAGTTTTGGGTCCGGGCTTGCTGAGCCGTTAGTTGCAAGTTTTGGTTTGGAGTTGGGGGGAACCCCCCTTCCAACAAAACTTGGTTTTTATGCGCTCAAAATGCGGGAGGAGTTGGATCAACCTGAACGTGTGGAGCCATGCTGTGATGGCGTGCTCGGACTGGATTTTTTGAGATCCAACTTGGTCGAGTTTCAGGTGGGGGAACATCCTGCGGTTCAAGTTTGGGATCCTGTTTTGTATCGGGCTCCTGCAGACTACCAAGGGGTCGAAGTTTGGGTCACGACACGAGGTGAGTTGCTAAGTGATTGTGATTGGAAAGATTCAAGTGGCAAGCATTTGGGGCGCGGAGTGCTTTGGTCAGTGGGGCAGATTGCGCCGATCATGAACGCGCCTGGAAAACGCAGTTTTTCCGAACTGAAATGGAGCTGTGAGGGTGCTGCTGTGGCGCTTCAATCAGGACCTCGTGGTGCTCCACTGAGGGGACTTCCCCAATTAGGCGCGCCGGTTCTGGGAAGAGGGAGTTTTGTCTTAGACCTTCGACGCGGTAAGCTTTGGTTGGATAAAAAGATTTTCACTAGTCCGCTTCCCAAGAACCGCTCAGGAGTGACGATGAGCTACGGCTATCGTGAGGACGAAAAACGGTCGCTTTTTGAGTCGGATCGACTCATACAAGTTTCCCGGGTTGCTCCCGGGAGTGCTGCCGAACAACAACTTTCATCGCTTGGCTTTAAAGCCGGAGTGGAGTTACTCCGGATCAATGATCGCTCCACCACGAGTTTAGATCGTTGGGAAATCGATCAGTATTTTTCGGGTGAGTGTGGACAAAGGCTGGATTTGGAGTGGGCCCCTCAAGGGCTCAGTTCCGAAAATAGAAAGTCTCAAACTCGAAAGGCAACCTTAAATCTTATTTCAGGTTGAGTCAGCGAGAGGTACGCTCCGGAAAAACCCGTGCGTACTTCCAAACCCCTGATAAAGCAGGGTCGTGTCGAACAATCGCAATGAGCTCGTTGTCCAGAGAGAGAACCACTTCGGAGTGGGCTTGAAACTCGTTGAGTGGCTCATGAAGCCTGAGAAGAGCTTCTTGTTCTCCGCGACGAATCCTTTTTGCAGTCACCTCATCGATCGTGAGGTGAGGAAGTTTCCACGTCAGGGCATAGGGGCTAATCCAAAAACTCTGACGCTCGAGATCCTCTCGGTGATCGGGGGCTTCTCGCAGGTAGCCTTCAAAAGCCTCGGCCGAAATCGCACGATCTAGACTGAAAGGTCCTGATGCTGTTCGTCTGAGCTGAGTCAGATGCGCAAGCGATCCTGCTCGGGAGGCTAAGTCCTCGGCAAGTGTGCGGATATAAGTGCCTCCCGAAACACATGCTGTTAACTGCGCGGTATGGACCTCTGGGGGGGAGCCATCTAATGAATGGGAGGTAGCTGACGGCTGAACCTCGATTGACTTGACTTGGCAGCGAATGGGGGCGCGTTCGATTTCGATTCCCTGACGAGCCAGGGTATAGAGCGCTACGCCATCCCGTTTTTTGGCACTCACCATGGGAGGGACTTGCCAGTAATCAGAGCCCAAAAAAGTCTGGCTGGTGCTTTGCAGAGCCGAAAAAGAAGAGGGAACAGGTGCCGAACGAGTGACCTCACCCGTGAGGTCTCCAGTTGAGGTCTGAACCCCAAATTGAATCGTCGCTTGGTAAGTTTTGTCAGAGCCCAAAAGGTATTGGGAGAGACGAGTCGAGGAGCCCAAAAGCACAACCAAGACGCCTGTCGCAAAAGGGTCCAGGGTCCCCCCGTGCCCGATCGTAGGAAGCTCTCTTGATTTCCATCCGTATCGTGTGCGCCAAACGCGTTTGAACCGATCCAGCACGTGTGCGGAAGTGATCCCCTCGGGTTTATCGATCAGGATCGCTCCCGTCCAAGTTTGTGGTCCTATGAGTAAATCAGTCTGACTCATAAAGACGGATTATTTCGAGCTCTGATCCGAGTCTTCGGAGGAGTCGGATGGAGTAGATGCAGTTTCCGCCTTAGGCTGGGTTTCGTCGATCTGTTTGAGGAGATCATATACGCGGTTCGCGTTCTCTAATCCCCGATCTTCTCTGAAAACGAGCTTTGGGATCTGACGAACTTCCAGAACATCTCCCAGGTGCCTTCTCAAGAACCCCGACGCTGAGGTCAATCCCTCAATGCTCTCGTGGATCTGCTGTTCCGCTGCCTTGGCTTCCAGACCCATTCCCCCACCCAGGAGGGTGACGAAGATGGTGGCTTGGCTACCATCTTCGGTCACTTCTGCCCGAGTAAAAGTGAGAGGGCGAACGCGGGGGTCCTTCACGGAGCGAGGGACCACCGCAGCCAACTCTTGAAGAATCACAGAGGTCAAGCGAGCGCGACGATTGGCGTTCATGACAACTCCGGAGTGACCAATTCGATCTGATAGGCTTCGATAATATCTCCTGGCTTCAGGTCGTTATAGTTCTCGATTCCGATACCGCATTCAAAGCCGGTTGCGACCTCTTTTGCGTCATCCTTGAATCTGCGAAGCGAGGACATTTTTCCGTCGAAGATCACGCGGCTGTCACGCAGGAGGCGAACGTTCGCCCCTCTGAGCATTTTGCCGTCGATCACACCGCAGCCCGCGATCACGCCGATTTTTGGAACCGTGAAGGTCTGACGAACTTCTGCACGACCCACGAATTTCTCGACCTTCTTCTTATCCAGAAGACCGGTCATTGCTTTCTTCATGTCATCCAGCAGTTCATAGATGATGGTGTAGTTCTTGATTTCGATGTGTTCACTTTCGGCCAACTGACGAGCTTTCGTTTCTGGACGGACGTTAAAGCCCAGGATGATTGCTTTAGAAGCCGTAGCCAAGAGAACATCGCTTTCGGTGATGCCGCCTGGAGCTGCATGGATCACTTTTACTTTCACTTTGTCTGTTGAAAGTTTGATCAAGCTATCGCGAATCGCTTCGACGGAGCCGAACACATCTGCTTTCAAGATGACTGGAAGTTCTTTCAAAGCGCCAGTTTGGATCTTTGAGAAGAGGTCGTCCAAAGAGACCTTGCCGTTGGAAGGAGAACCAGGGGTTCCTGCGTTCTTTTGACGAGCTTTGAGTTGGCGGTTTTCCGCGATCTCGCGAGCATCGGCTTCCGTTGCGGTACAGTCAAAGCGTTCACCCGCTCCAGGGATACCCTCAAAGCCCAAAATTTCAGCGGCCATTCCGGGGGTCACTTCTTTTACAGAACGACCCAAATGATCCATCATGGCTTTGATTCGGCCAGAGTACATTCCTGCAACAATCGCATCGCCTACACGCAGAGTTCCTCGGTTGACGAGGACGCTCACGACGGGTCCCCGACCTTTCTCCAATCGTGCCTCGAGTACCGTTCCGGCAGCTCGAGGCGTTGGATTAGCTTTGAGTTCGAGAACTTCTGCTTGAATCAAAATCGACTCGAGGAGCTTGTCCAGATTCGTGCGCTTGATCGCCGAAACCGGTACAAACATCGTTTGTCCGCCCCAGTCCTCAGCCAGGAGATCAAACTCAGCGAGTTGCTGCTTGACCTTCTCTGGGTTTGCACCCGGCTTATCGATTTTGTTCATCGCTACGATGATCGGCACGTTCGCAGCCTTTGCGTGGTTGAGGGCTTCGCGGGTTTGCGGCATGACCCCGTCGTCAGCGGCAACCACGAGGATGACGATATCGGTGACGTTGGCTCCACGAGCACGCATCACGGTAAAAGCTTCGTGACCTGGGGTGTCGATGAAGGTGATTTTGTTTCCATCCTTCTCGACGGTGTAGGCGCCAATGTGCTGAGTGATTCCACCTGCTTCTTTTCCAGCGACGTTGGCTTCTCGAATGGCATCCAAAAGCGAGGTCTTACCATGGTCGACGTGACCCATGATGGTCACGATTGGAGGGCGAGCCTGAAGAGTTTCGTCTGCATCCTTTTCGGATTCAATGATCAAATCCTCTTCTTTGAACTCAACGTTCTTGGCTTCGTACTGATATTCCCCTGCGATCAGGCTTGCGGTATCGAAGTCCAAATTCTGATTCACGGTTGCCATCTGCCCCATGCCCATTAGCTTACGAATGACATCGATGGCCTTCACGCCGAGCTGAGAAGCCAGTTCAGAAACGGTGATCGTTCCTTCGATCTGAACCACGCGCTTAATGGCTTTAGGGGTTGTGATCTGGGTCTTCTGAAGTGCTTTCCCGGTCGGGAGGCGCTTTTTCTTCGGAAGGAAAACCATCTCTTTTTTGCGATAGTCCGCAAATTTAACGTCTTCAGGGCGAATCTCAGCCTCACGGCCACCGCCCCGCTTCTTCGCGTTTTCGTCCTCGGTCGCAGCATCTCCTTTTGGCGCGCGAGAGATCCGGATCGGCTCGCTGTCCGTAGTCTGAGGCAGACCTGGTCGGGGTGTGGTTGGGCCACGAGAAGCCGGAGCACTACCCGCAGGAGGTGCGGGTTTAATGATCACGGGTTTGGTCGGAGTCGCGGGAGCGACCACGGTCAAAACACTTCTTCTTGGCGCACTTGGCCTTGGCGGAAGAATGATTTGAGGCTTCTGCCGAACAGGAGAAGGGGTAACCGCAGGAGTTGCAGCAGCTTTTGGCGCTGGAGGAGCAGTTTTTTCAGGCTCACTGATTTTTGCAGAACTTAACATCTCGGAAGAACTCACAGGGGTTGGGGCGACTGACTTCGTAGGAGCACTCGGGGCAGAGGGCGTCACAGGTTCTGCAGACATTGCAGCTGGCTCCTCTGACGACTTTTGGGCAGAGAGGGGTTCGGACACCCAGTCAAGGGATTCGTTCGAACTCACGCTTTCCGGATTGATCTCGACTGAGATCTCTTCTTCAGTAGCCTGTTTTTCTAAAACGGATCTTTCGACGCTGGTTTTCTCGCCGGAGGTTCTTTCGAAGACCTGCTCGGTCGTCTCTTCGTGAGTAGTTGAGCGAGCCACCGTAACTTGAGTTTCAGTGCTGGCATCGCCTTTGGCTCGCCGGCGAATGATCGTCGAGCCCCCTGCTTGCTTAGTGGCAGCGGATGCAGCATCTACCGAAGGAGCCGGGGTTGCGACAGGGGCAGCAGGAGCTGCGGGTGCTGTTTCAACTTTCTTACGGCTGCGTGTAGCAGTGGCGGACTTCTTCGAAGATGTTGAGGAAGCTCCGTTAGCGCCCTTTTTTTTCTGAAGCGAATTGCGTGCGGCCTCAACTTGTTCTGCCGACAGTTCGCTCATGTGACTTTTCACTTTGATTTTCAAGTCGTTGAGCTTGTCGAGCAGGCTGAGAGGCGTAATTCCTAACTCTTTAGCGAGTTCGTATACTTTTGTCATTTCGTGTTCTGCCATTCAATCTTTCTCCCGAGGGAGCACTGAGGTTTTCGTCAATCGAGTCGTGTTCCGCTCACTGAAGAATCAGGCTTCTCCTGCCTCTTCGTTCGATGAAGAAGCTTCTTGTTGTTTGAACATTTCGCGCAGGCGCTGCTCTGCTTGGGTTTTTGCATCACCCGATGGGCGGCCTTCTGTCGCCGTTGCGGCATGGGCCTCATCTGAAGGTGCGGTTTCATGTGCATTTTGAGCCGCTTCTGCAGCACTCTTCTTGAGCTTCAGTGCGTCGCCCGGTTCGGCGAAGCCAGGGATCTCTTGGAGGTGTTCCAAATGAGCTTCGGCCACCTGGCGAGCATTTAAGTAGCCTGCTTGATAGATAGCGTGAGCCAAGGTGTCACTGACTCCTTCGATGTGTTGAAGCGCGAAAAGTGCATCCGAGTTGCGCTTTTGGAGCTTGGATTTCGAGATAATATCCAGTCTCCATCCCGTCAGTTGAGCTGCAAGGCGAACGTTCTGTCCTTTGCGGCCGATGGCGAGAGAAAGCTGGTTGTCTTCCACGATGATCTCGATGGAGTGGTTGCGTTCGTCCACTCGGATCGAAGAGATTTCCGCAGGGGCAAGTGCTGATTTGACGAATGCTTGAGGATTTTCCGACCAAGGAATGATGTCGATTTTTTCGCCGCGGAGTTCCTGAATGACATTTTGGACACGGATCCCTTTCATGCCAACACAAGCGCCAACTGGATCAACATCCCGATCGTTGGAGTGAACAGCGATCTTGGAGCGAGCGCCAGGTTCGCGTGCGCAGAGCTTGATCTCGACGATCCCTTCACGAATCTCAGGTACTTCCATTTCGAAGAGTTTCATGAGGTATTTTGGAGAGGTCCGGCTCAGGTAGATTTGAGGTCCACGAGTCGAGAGTGCGACGTCAGCCAAGTAAGCTTGCACTCGGTCACCTGGTTTGAAAACTTCCCCAGGGATGATTTCGTTCCGAGGCAGCAAAGCATCGGTCTTGCCCAAGTCGATGACGAGGTTTCCACGTTCAACGCGACGTGCGATCCCAGTGATGATCTCGCCACGACGATGGATATACTCGTTAAAGACGATCTCTCGTTCCGCATCGCGCACTTTTTGGAAAATCACTTGTTTTGCGGTCTGGGCATCGATTCGACCGAAATCTGGGCCTTCTACTTTCACACCGATTTCGTCGCCGATATCGCACTCAGGATCGAGTTTACGAGCTTCTTCGATTTTGATTTCTTCGGATTCCTCGAGCATGTCGTCGTCGCTATCGACCACTTTCTTAAACAAGAAGAGATCGATTTCGCCCGTCTCATCGCTGTAGTGCGCCTCGAGGATCGCGTGAGGGCCGTATTTCTTTTGTGCTGCCATGAGGACAGCCTGCTCGAGCGCTCCGATAATGATTTCGCGCTTAATGCCTCGGTCTTTACCTACGGTTTCAATTACCCGGCTGAGTTCTGAAGAGTTCATTTTGGATAACTCCTTTCGCTTTTCTCGATCGTTCTTTTGATCTTAGGATCGGTTAATCTGTGACATCGTATTCAGGTTCGAGCTGAACCTTGAGAATCCGCTCTAAAGGGATACTGATGAGCGGGTGGGGTTCTGCTTTTTTCTTCTTGCTGGAAGGGCTGGGTTTCCCGGCTTTCTTGCCAGCTCCAGCGGATCCATCGTCTTTGAGTACTTCTAACTTCAATTTTGCGGTTTCGCTCCAACCGCGGAGGATCCCCAGGAAGGAAACTTGCCGGGGATGAGCTTTTGAAAACTCTGCATTTTCGCATTCTTCGGCATTGAGCGCTGATCGAATGTGAATGCGGACTTCTCGCCCTTCAAAGCGTTGGAGGTCTGCGATTCGGTTGAGGAAGCGGTCGACTCCGGGGGAGGACACTTCCAAGTCATAAGCTCCTTTAAAGAGAGCTTCCACTTCAGGGAGTGATTCGAGCGGCTGATCCAGGAGGTGAGTGACCTTTGCGCAATCCTCTACTGTGATCCCTTCCTGGTCCCACTCTCTTTTTTCGATAAAAATACGAATGACCTTGTGGCGTCCGAGATGAAACTCCAAATGAACGAGTTCATAACCGGCCGATTCCAAAAGAATTGTGATTCGCTCCTCGATCGTCGTCTCTTGGGCGGATAGGCGGGAGTGCTTTTCTCCGATAGGGGAGACCGGATTCAATGTCGACGGAAGAGGAGTCCGTGCAGGCGGAGTCACCGAGCGAGAAGTCGAGTCGGCCTGAGGCTGTTCCACAGAAAATTCATGGTCTTCCCAGGTCAGTGGCTCAGTTCCTTGTTTTTGAGACTCGGGTATGAAATTCATTCTTTCTCGCTTAGATTCGGGAGGTTGCAATACGATTCAATCGGATTCACGGTCGGGCGCCGGGCAAAAAAAAGGTGGTATCCGTTCAGGACCCACCACTCGAAGTGAACCAGATGGGGTGGGGATAGCATAGAAAAGGATTTTCGGGCAACCCGAGAAATCAAACCCGATCTGGGCAGTTCCTGTCCTTGACACGAGGTACAGGGGGGGAGACTTTAGAAATGTGCGCTTCATGTTTTTATACACCTGGTTTGGACATCCTATGCGACTACTTTTTGACTCACTTTGGCTTCGCTTGGCGTTTTCAGCCCTCTTGATTTCAAGCTTGGGGCAGAGCTTTGGCGTGCAGTCCGCTCAGGGCAACGAGAGAGCCTCCTCAAGTGTCACCCCGGCGCGGGGGTGGGCTCCCCTGCAAGTGCGGATAGATCTGACTGGGCATCCAAACGAGTCCATTTATTTTGGTCGACCGGACTCTAAATCCCTGCGGACGATCCGTTTTTTGGACCAAGCCTCGGGTAAAAGTGGCCGTTGGGAGAGTCTTGCCCTTGGGGAGTTTGTAGAGAAGGTGTTGGAGAAGGCCTCCGTTGAGACTCGGTCAGAGATCGATCTAGTGTTTTTTGAAGGGCCTGAGGGGAGTCGGCTAGCGCTGGCAAGGGGCTTTCTCAGGAAGTTTCCCGAGATTTCCCTTGGGTTGCCGGTGTCCTCCCATCCAGCAGGCGACCTGGCTCCGAAGGGCTGGAGCCCGTTGTTTCCTGGTTCGCTCTCTCGTTACATGAAAGAGGGGCTTGCTCCAGGGATGTATGCGGGTCGATCGGTCAGCAGCTTGGTTTTGACCAACTCGCGCCAGCAGTTTTCGAACTGGGTTTTGCAGCGCCGAACAGATCCCTTGGCGGTCCGTGGGGAGGGTGTGTACCTTCAATCCTGCGTGGGTTGTCATGGCAGCCAGGGAATGGAGCAGTCTCCCTCTGTACCTACCGTGGAAGCCGCTGCTCGTTTGGTCACGGCCATCAGTGAGCGCAAAGCGCTCCTGGACAAACATTCGGTTACCTTTAATTCACGGCAAGTATTGAGCTTAGAGGAGCGTGATCATCGTTCCTTGATCCGGTACTTTGATGCTCTAGTTGCAGAGAAGAGTGTGAATTTAAAGTCTACGGTTTCACCTTCGGTGAGTGGAGATGGCGATCAGCCGCAATCCTCCTCAGCGGAAGTGGGAGAGGGTAGTTCTTCGCAGTTGTCACAAGGAGTAGTGTCGGCTGCATCGTCCTGATGAGACGTAAGTCCCAGTGAAACAGCGGAGGGATCCGCTAGGAGAGGTGAGGGAAGGGTTCGAATATGCGAGACTCAAGTGGGGTATTGATGAAGCGGAAGATGAGGAAATTGTCTTGGAGTGTATTTCTGGGCGTTTCTGCTCTAACCGTCATTTCACCGTTCATGGGAGCTCCATGGGGATATGCGGCTGAAGGTGAGGCGGTCCTTGAGTGCCAACATTTGCCCGTCTTGATTCAGAGTTTCTTAAAAAATCACTATTCCATTCACCAGTTGAGCGGGACTCTTCGTGAACGAGCAGTGGAGCAGTTTATAAAAGGGATTGACCCTTCCAAGACATTACTTCTCGATGGAGAGTCTCAAGAGCTCCGTAAGAGTCTGCTAAAAGTCTTTGATAGTATGAGGCAGGGCGATTGCTCTGCAGCCAATGCCGCTTACGACATCATTATTCGGCGTGCAGAAGAGGATGAGACACAAGTCAAACTCCTCATGGCAGATAAGGCATTTAAGATCGATGACAATACTGAGCTGGTTTTGAATCCTGATAAGCGAGGCTATGCAAAAACCTCCGATGAGCGTTAACCTTGCTGAAAAAAATGGTTCAGTTCCAGCTCACGAACTATTTGCTGACGGACGTTAAGTTGCCTGAAGCCAAAAAACAACTCGTGCACCGTTACGAGTTGGTCACCAAACGCATTCGTGAACGTCGGCAGAAAAACGAAGTTCCTACCATGTTTGTCGAAAGTTTTGCCGTCGCGTTGGATCCGCACTCTTCCTATATGTCCCCGGAGGTTCTCGAGGATTTTCAGATCCAGATGCGGCTTTCTCTCGATGGAATTGGAGCTTCTTTGTCCTCTCAGGACGGCTTTACGGTGATCGAAGATCTGATCCCGGGTGGCGGCGCCGAAAAAACAAAACAGCTTCGTCCGAAGGACAAGATCATTTCAGTAGCTCAAGAGGGGCAGAAGCCCGTCAACATCATGGATATGGATCTTCGTGATGTCGTGAAGATGATTCGGGGCAAGAAAGGGACTAAAGTGACTCTGACGATTTTGCGTCAGGGCGAAAAGACTGAGACTTTTGATGTCAGAATCATCCGCGACAAGATCGACCTTCAAGAGCAAGCAGCAAAGCTCACTTTTGAAGAAAGAAAAGTGGATGGCTCCAATGGTAAGAAAACCTTGAAAGTCGCGATCATTGATCTCCCTTCATTCTACGGAGGAGGGGAACGAAGCGGACGTTCGTCTTATCTTGATATGAAACGACTGGTTTTGGAGGCTAAAGCCAAGAAAGCAGACGGTATTGTCCTGGATCTCTCTCGCAACGGCGGAGGATTGCTCGAGGACGCAGTTCGTATTTCTGGTCTTTTTCTGAAAACCGGAGGAGTCGTCGCAACCAAAGATACTCATCGCCGTACTGAAGTTCTCGCAGACGAGGACGAGGACGTGCAATGGAGTGGACCGCTGGTCGTTCTCACAAGTCACCTCAGCGCAAGCGCGTCGGAAATTTTGGCGGGCGCTTTAAAGGACTATAAAAGGGCTATTGTGGTCGGAGGGGCGCACACCTTTGGAAAAGGCAGTGTCCAAGTGTTTAGCCCGCTGCCAGCTAATCTGGGTGCTATGAAAGTGACGACCGGAATGTTCTTTCTGCCTGGGGGGCAATCGACTCAGCACGCGGGTGTGACTTCTCATATCCAAGTCCCATCCGTCTTTAATAGCGACGAAGTAGGTGAGCGGTCGATGGACTACTCGTTGCCTCCCCAAAACATCTCTCAGTTCCTCTCGCAGGAGGCAAACGGCACGCCCGGCTCGGCGGCTCACTGGAGGGCGGTTGAGGATGGATTGATCCGTCAATTGGCCGAGAAGTCTGCTGAGCGCATCAAGAAGGATGAGCGCTTTGCGTCGGTTCTCAAAGAACTGGACGAGGCAAAAAAGGAGAAGGGGCCCGTGAAGCTGGCTGAAATCAAAAAGAAGGCCAAGAAGGACGAGGCGCGTCTCGGATCTCGAAAGGATTCCAAGAAGGATCGCGAAAAGAAAATGAAGGATCTTGAGGCACCTTTCCAGCAAGAGGGAATCAACATCCTTGTGGATTACGTGTTGTCTCAATCTTCTACGATTGGAATGCGATAACTGAGAACCCAATAGGAAAATCAGATGAACGAAGCAAACGCAGCAGGTTGGATGGTGGTTACGGAGTGGTTGGAGCGTGGAGTTCTCATCACTCTGTTAGGGCTCTCAGTATGGTCGGTTTCCATCATGCTGGATCGCTATCGCTACTTTAAGCGAATCAAAGCCCAGTTGGATCCCGGATTGGTGCGGCAATGGGTTTCGACCTCCAACTGGAAGGCGATTGAGGACTGGGCCAAAACCAGCTCACACCCAGTTGCAGGCACTCTCCAGTCCGCCCTTGCTGCAGCTCAGAGCAAAGAATCCCTGGGCGAAGCGATCGACCGTTCAGTTCGTAGCTTTCTGATCGAAGAGCGCTCCAAAATGGATCGGGGTCTCACGGTTCTTGCAACCTTGGGGTCTAATGCTCCTTTTATTGGTTTGTTTGGAACCGTACTCGGAATCATTAAGGCCTTTGGTGGTTTGGCAAGTGCCAGCTCGGGGGCTCAAACCGTGATGGCTTCGATCTCCTTTGCATTGATTGCCACTGCGATTGGCTTGTTTGTGGCAATTCCTGCTGTGGTTGCCTACAACTATTTTTCGCGAGAGCTCAAATCGGTTTTGAGTCAGTGTGAAGCGTCGAAGGAGTTGTTTGTTTCACGTCAGCTCAGTCGAGCGGACTGAAAGTAAACGAGGTCTCTGAGGCCAGTATTGAAAAGAAACGCGGAGTTCAGCTCCGCGCGAAGGAGGAGTGATCCATGGGAGCATCGGTGAACTTGGGAGAGGGTGGCGAAGACCTTCCTATTTCTGAAATCAATGTCACTCCTTTCGTCGATGTGGTCTTGGTCCTGCTCGTGATCTTCATGGTGACGGCTCCTGCTTTGGTTAAGGATGTCATCGGAGTGCAGCTTCCTAAGGCGACCAGTAGCAGTGAAAAAGCGATGCAAACCCTCGGGGTTGCCGTCACACGACAGGGACAAGTGTTGGTCAATGGAGCCCCCGTCGAAAAAGAAGGTCTAGAGCAGGAGGCGCGTCGGATACTTGCTCAGACTCCTGATGCCCAGGCGATCATTAGTGCTGACTCCGAAGCTCGCCATGGCGACGTCGTCAAGGCGATTGACTGGGTCAAAGGGGCGGGAATCGAGAAGTTTGCCTTGCAGATTGAGCGAGCCGACGCGGGTTCCGTCGGAAGGGAAACTTCGGGCGATGAACCGAAGTAGAGATTTTGGTTTTCAGACCTTTTGCTCGAAGATCTCAACGCCGGTTTCTCGGTCCGTTGAGATTCATATTCTCATTTACCTTTTTATCGCTTTTCAGGCTCGGCTTTGGCCGTTTCGGGTCGAACCCACAAAGGTAGATCTGACGGTTTATGAGGTGCCTGTCTTGGCGACGCAGGACCTCTCAAAAAGCCCTCCTCCTCCCGAAGTAAAAAAGAAAGAACCTCAGCGGCGAGCAGTGTTCGGGCTTTCCCGCAAGAGCCTCACCGCTTCAGCAGAAAACCAGGCTTCTCCCGAGGTCAAAGCAGGGAATACGACTGCAAAGGGCCCCGACCTGGAGAAGTTGAATCCAGACGATGCAGATAGTTTGCCGATTCCAGCCGATGAGTATCTGGTCTCGGAGATGCCGGTATTGCTCAATGACTTCCGCGCTCCGTATCCAGCCGAAGCCAAAAAAAAAGGCGTTGAAGGAGCGGTTGTTTTTGAGTTGCTCATCGACGCAACTGGGAGGGTAAGGCAGGCACTCCTGTTGGATGGGCCAGGTTCGGGACTCAATGAAGCAGCTGCTCAAGCCGTGAGTAATCTTGTATTTAGGCCTGCTCGGGTGGCCGATCAGGCAGTAGCGGTTAAGATTCGTTATGCCTATCGATTCGTTTTAGAAAGATAGCTCATGTGATTTCGCTCAAAATAACGTGAGCTTCGTAAGGCGAAGGCCAATACTCTCTCCATTCATCAGGGGGAACGATGAAGGTTCCTCGCACTTGGGCAATCTCTTGGAGTTGTCTCAGCGACTCTTCTTTCTCGTCGATGCCTTGATGGACCGAGAGTAAGAGGAGTTTTTTGAGGTTGAGAGACCTTCTCCAATCCTGAAGGGTTTTGACCTGTTCATTCCAATTTGCAAATCGGTCTGGCAGTCCCCAGCTCCGACAGGGGTCCGTAAACACAAAGGGATAAGAGCAAAAAGCGAGGAGTGAAGCCTGCGGCTCACATAAGTCGGGGGGAGGTGAAAGCTTGGTGAAATCAGCGATTTTGTATTGGATCTTACTCTGAGGAAAGTGAGCTTGCGCTGACTCTACCTGTGCTTGGATTTGATCACGTCGCCGATAGAGATTGAGATAACGCCTCCCACCGTCTGCTTCGATCAGAGAGATGGACTGAAACTGGGGGAGAGACTCGATCAATGCAGGGAGACTCGCACCGCTCCCACAACCGATGTCGATGAGATGGTAAGGTTCTAATAGCTCTGGATAGGTTTGTGCACTTCGGCCCAGGATCAGTCTAAAAAAACGACTCTCTTGTGAAGCGAGAGTCAGGGCCGCTGGAAGATTCCTGCGCAAGCGAACCTTTCCGAAAAAAGAGTTGCGCAGCCAGAAGGAGAGTTCACGAATCGAGTTCATTCTTTCTTGGATTAAACTTTGTGCGATCAGAAAATCCAGTTAGGGTTTTGTCTAAGATGAACTTTCAGAAAAATCAGTGGTGGATTCTCTTAGGTGTTCTGAGTCTTCTCTCTGCTTGTGGCAACTCAGATCTTTCTCAGACTTCGGAGTTGGGTGAGCTGCGGATCTTGGCGCTCCAAGTGGATGCTCCGGAGGTAAACCCTACTGTAGATGGAAGCTTTACCGTAGTTCCGGTGGTCAGTGACTTGAATGGCGCTGGAAGAACACTGAATTATCAGATCGAGATGTGTATCGATCCAGGTGTGTCTCGGGGAGCATCAGTGAGTTGTGATGGGGACAGCACTCGCCCTTCTGCGCGCACGGGAAGCTTCACTTTGAGTGGTCCGTATTACACGGGGCCAGTTTCCCCTCAAAACCCAGGTGATTTTGATGGCGTCGTACCGGCGACGATCCTGGTCGATCGTAATCCAATCGATGTCTATAATGGCGTTTCGTATTTGGTTATTGTTCGTGTGAGTGCTGAAGATGGGACCGAAGAGATTGCTTACCGCCGAGTGGTGGCAACTGCGCGGACTGAGCTGAATCAGAACCCCTCTTTGTTGTCAGTGAGAAAAGAGGGTGAGTCTGTGGATCTGCTCTCGTTTCCAGAGCTTGCTGTGGATGAAGAGCTGTCGCTCATAGCCGTGCTCGGAAATGGATATCAGGAGGATTACTCTGCTTTAACCTTGTTAGGTGAGGAAGTCTCTCGATCGGAGTTGGTCACTGTGAGTTGGTATGCTCCGCAAGGGACATTTACTTTTTTGAGGACTGACCCCGAAGGGGTGAATCGCTACCAAAAGGATGCGGATTCTAATATTGCGCCATTCTTGTTTGCAGTCGTTCGAGATGATCGAGGGGGCGTAGGCTTTCTTTCTCAGGTGGTGGGTCAGTGAAAACGAAGCAGAAGAGACAGAGGGCTGTGAGTCCAATGAGACGATGGATGCAAAACCGGGGAGTGCTGCTGCTGACGGCTGGAACGTTGGGAGTGGTTGGGAGTGTTCATGCTCAGTCGGACGCTGCAGAATCGGTGCGTCCTCAGTCCCGAATTCAGGGGGTGGTTCGCGAGAAGGGAACACGTAAGCCATTGGCTGGGGTCAGTGTCTTTATTCTTCCTCTCAAGCTCAAAGCAGTCACCGATTCACAGGGGCGTTTTGCACTGGACGGGGTGGACGGAACAGCCGGGCTAAACTTAGTGGTGAATCTTCCGGGATACATTCGCTTTGAAAAGTCGCTTCAGTTTGAGGATTTTGCGCGAGAAATTAAGGTTCCTCTTGAACGTGCCAGTTATCAAATTTACGAGACAACCGTCTTTGGACAAGGTGACAAGCGAGACGAAGCCAAGCGATCTCTGAAGGCGAGTGAGTTTCTACAAGCCCCAGGTGCTGGAGGAGATCCAATCAAGGCAGTGCAGAACCTGCCCGGTATTGCGCGACCTTCGTTTGGAGCGGGAACTGTGGTGATTCAAGGCTCTGCTCCTCAAGATACCATCTATCAAATCGACGGTCAGGAAGTCCCTATTGTTTTTCACTTTGGGGGGTTGAGCTCGGTCATTATTCCTGAAGCCATCGATCGTGTGGATTATCTCGCGGCAGGATATGGTCCTGAAAATGGTCGAGCCCTGGGAGGCTTGATCGGGGTGACGACTCGATCTCCCCAGACGGATCGGACCCACGGGTTTGCTTTTGTGGACACTTACAACGCAGGTGGAATCCTTGAAGGTAAGCTCGGAGAAAACTCAGGTTACCTGATAGGGGGTCGCCAGAGTTACGTGGGGCAAGTCCTTCGTGCAGTTCTTCCCGAGAACGAACAGTTTAACTTTACGGTCGCTCCGGAGTTTTCTGACCTTTTGGTGGTCTTGGAAAGTGAACCCTCCGAAAAAGATCGCTTCAAGATGACCAGTGTGGCGTCGCGAGATCGCCTTGAGTTTCTGTTTTCACAGCCGACGGACATGGATCCCTCCATTCGGGGGAGTTTTAGCAACACGACCCAGTTCTTTCGGTTGATTCCTCAGTGGGAACATCGGTTCTCCGAAAACGCCACTGGTCGGATGACCATCGGGGCGGGCAAGGATCTGCTTTCGGTGGATATCGGAGGGAACTTCCTGAATCTGGACCTCTGGCAGATGACGACACGGGGAGAATGGGAATGGAGGGCCTCGCCTACATGGACCACTCAGGTGGGATGGGACAATCGTTACACTTGGTCGGACGTGAGTTTTAAGCTTCCAACTGCATTCTCGGAAGGGGGAGTGACCAATCCTTTTTCCTCTGGGGATCTCCAGGAGGCCGCCATTGAGGATTCTCGCTTTCGCTTGATCTCGATGTACTGGCGCAATGAATGGAAACCCTCAAGTGAGAGTCCGTGGACTCTTTTGCCGAGTCTTCGCACGGAGTGGTATTCAGCGACTCAGGAGCTTTTGCCGGTCCCTCGCTTTTCGGTCCGCTATCAGTGGGATGATTCTCTGCTTTTGAAGTTTGCGAGTGGTCTTTATGTCCAGCAGCCTCAGGAGCGGGAAGTGGATGAGAATTTTGGTAACCCGGATCTCAGCTCACAGCGGGCGCTTCATCTCACAGTCGGATACAACAAAGATTTCCGAGAGGGGGGGAGTAGAGGCCTCTCCATTGGTAACTCGGTTTACTACCGATACTTTGATCAGCTGGTGCGACCTAGTGCGAGTCTCGTGACCCGGAATGGGAGTTTGGTTTTTGAGAATTTCGATAACTCCGGCAGAGGAGATTCTTTTGGACTGGAGACTCTCCTCAAGTTAGACCTCCAACCTTGGCAGGGGTGGTTGACCTATACCCTCTCGAGGGCTCGCCGTTGGAGTGTAGATGACCCGACCCGGAATCTTTTTGACTTCGATCAGACGCACTTGCTCACTTTACTGGGATCAGTGGATTTGCCGGGGAACTGGAAGATTTCGGCTCGTCTCCGATATGTGACGGGGAATCCTACCACTCCGATTGTTGGGGCCGTCTTCGATGCTGATAACGATGTTTATCAGCCCATTCGGGGTGCTGTTTTCTCGCAACGGCTCACCCCGTTTTTTCAGGCCGATCTCCGAGTGGATAAGAAGTGGGTCTATGAGGATTGGATGCTTTCGCTCTATTTAGATATTCTGAACGCCACCAATCGACAAAATCGTGAGGGGGTCTCGTACTCTTACGACTATTCGGAGAGCGCTGAATTGGCAGGAATTCCAATATTTCCGACTTTTGGCTTGAGAGCTGAGTTTTGATGGATAATCTAAAAGGAGAAGAGCAGTTAGACTAAGATTGATTTCCTCCGGAATAATGAAATGAGAGCTAAGACCCAATTTGTTGCAAATGTCCCTCCTGAGTTAGATGACCTGGCTGAACAGGTTGGTGAGTTTATTGAGTATTGGGGCTTCAAGCGAGTGCATGGCCGGATTTGGACTCATCTTTTTCTGTCCGAAAAGCCTCTTGATGCCGGAGACTTAGTGAAGCGCTTGAGGATTTCCAAAGCGCTCGTTTCGATGTCGATTGCAGACCTCTTGGAGTACGAGGTGGTCTTGCCAAGCGGACGTGGACCTGAAGGGACGCAGCTTTATCAGGCCAACACTAACCTAAGTGCCGTCATCTTTAATGTTCTCCGTCAGCGTGAGCGTAAGATGATCAATCGAGTGTCGACCTCTTTTGCGGCCCTTCAGGCTCGGGATTCCTCTTCGCTCGAAGAGTCGGGTGTGGATACGGTTCGATTAAAGGAGCTGGGTGACCTGGTTGTTGGCGCTCGAGGTGCGCTCGAGGGATTTATCTGGAGTGATCATTTGATTGGAGTCACCCTAAAGGATGGCGAAAAAGATGCGACTCAAGCGCTTCAAGAGCGTCTGAGGGGGATCTCCTCTTTTTTGGGACAGACTGAGTAGTTGTTGCTGTTCTCGGTTGTGGACAGCCGTAAAACGGATTGCTTTCTGAATGAGGGTCAGTTGGCTGGGGGCAAGAGTTGGTACCCCGCGCGATGAACCGTCTTGAGCCTGTGGTCGAACTCAGAGAGCTTTTTTCTGAGGTGGGCGATGTGAGTATCCACAGTCCGCTCGCTGACCACCGAGTCAGGCCAAAGGTGGGACAAGAGGGTCTTCCTCAGCACGAGTTCGCCCGTTCGAGTCAGAAAGAAGATCAGCATTTCGTATTCGAAGGTCGTGAGAATAATGGGTTTGCCGGCCACCTTGACGGCGCGGGAGGCGGGGTCAAGTTCAAGGTTGCCTACTTGAGTGGGAACGCCGTTGTCGGGAGATACAGGAGTAGATCTGAGTCGAGCATCAATGCGTGCACGGAGCGCACGGGCATGAAAAGGCTTCACGACAAAGTCATCTGCTCCCAGTTCAAAGCCGGAGACGGATGCTTCAGGTGAAGCGTCCCCTGTGAGGAAAATGATCGGGATCGACAGGGTCTTGGGTTGCTCACGCAGACGTTTGCAAACATCGAACCCTTTGAGGTCTGGGAGGTGGAGATCCAAAAGAATGAGGTCAGGAACTTCACGACTGGCGGTTGCGACTCCAGTCGTACCTGTGTTCTCGATGAATACCTGGAAGTCCGAGCGAAAAGCGGACTGAATGGCAGATCCCAGTGTCTTGTCATCATCGATGATCAGGAGCTTTTTCATGAAGTTCCTTTCCCCATTATTCGTTTCAACGCACGAGCAGAGCGATTAGGAGTTTTTCTTGCGTTGCTTGTCAGAGAGGTCGTGCGCCAAGGTCACCAAGGTGTGGACCATGCGACCGGCTGCTTTGTGAGGAGTTCCTCCTCCTGCAGGAGATCCGAGAT
>Ga0169931_10005097_pt1 | contig 20161 bp, 17 predicted proteins | sample Kivu_15m_20L_FD_129675 | JGI IMG/M metagenome (GOLD analysis project Ga0169931, IMG submission 129675) | Freshwater microbial communities from Lake Kivu, Western Province, Rwanda to study Microbial Dark Matter (Phase II) - Kivu_15m_20L... | ecosystem: Environmental > Aquatic > Freshwater > Lake... | reverse complement strand
TGGGTGACTTCGCCGTCGGCGGAACTCGTCGACGACCTGATGGCGTTGCGGACCGGCATGCGCCATCGGTGGCAGACGAAGCGCGGGGCCCCCGGCCGGCAGCACATCGTCGACTGGCTGACCGTCGACACGAACCTCACCTGGTTCCCCGAGGCCGGCCGCGACAACTTCGGCGCCGACTTCGGCCTGTTCGACTACGACGCGCGGTGGCATCTGGGAGACCGCTTCACCATCCTCTCGGACGGATCGGCCGACTTCTTCGGCGACGGGCTGTGGACCGCCTCGGCAGGCGTGCTCCTCAACCGGCCGACCCGAGGCAACGCCTATCTCGGCTTCCGCACGATCAACGGGCCCGTCGAGGCCAACGTGCTGACCGGCAGCTACAGTTACCTGCTCAGCGACAAGTGGATCACCTCGGCCAGCTCGTCGTACGACTTCTCGGCGGCGGGCAACATCGGCCAGACGATCACCATGACCCGCGTCGGCGAGTCGCTGCTGTTCTCGCTGGGCGTCAACGTCGACTCCTCCAAAGACAACGTGGGCGTGCGGCTCATGGTCGAGCCCCGGTTCCTTCCCAAGAAACGGCTGACGGCGCTGACCGGGATCGACGTGCCGCCGGCCGGAGCGTACGGGCTCGATTGATGGACGCGAAACAATCCCCTGCCGGGCGAGACATCCCGCATCCCTGGGGCCCCCGAGGCTGGCGCCGCAAGTTCGGCTGTGCGCTGCGCGGCCTGCGGCTGGCCGTGGGGGAAGGTCCGAGCTTCTGGCCCCATCTGGCGGCGGCCGGCGGGGTGGCGCTGGTCGCCTGGCGGCTGGGGGTGAGCGGCGTCGAGGCGGCCGTGCTGGCCCTGGCGATCGGCCTGGTGCTCGCGGCCGAAGCGCTCAATTCGGCCCTGGAGCGGATGGCCCGGGCGGTCACGGCGGAGTACGACGAACGGGTTCGCGACGCGCTCGACCTGGCGAGCGGCGCGGTGCTGGCCGCCGCGGCGGCCGCCGCCGCGGCAGGGATCGCCATTCTCGGACCGCGGCTGGGACTGCCGTGGTGACGCGGCGGGCTCAATCGAGCCAGTCCTGCTGCTCCAGCCGCTCGGGGACGTAGACCTCGGTCACGTAGCTGATGTCCTTGGAAATCAGCGATTCGACTTCCAGCTTGAAGTCGTTCTTGAGCATTTTCTGGATTTCGTTCTGCCAGGACTTTTTCTTCTCGAACCAGGGATAATGGGCGATCTGCTTCGCGCGGCGGCGATCGTTGTCGTTCAGGGCGATTTTGACGCTGTCGGACAACTCGCACCGTTCGAAGTCGATGCTCCGCAGTCCCAGATACTTGGCGTCGGGGATGGCCATCCGCTGCGACTCGAAGGCCAGATTGATCGAACCCTGCTTGAGGACGCTGTAGATGTAATAGCCCCAGGGATCGTTGTCGAGCACGCAGTACACCGGCAGGCTCAACTCGGTATGCATGCGGTGCAGGAGCCGCCGCACCCCGCGCGGCGGCTGACCGGCGCCGTGGGTCAGTATGCAGTTGTGCTTTTCCCAGAAGCGGTCTTCGTTGAACCGCTGCCAGACCGTTCCTTTTTCGACGTGCAGGATGAATTTGGCGTCGCATTTGCGGCGATCGAGCTCGATGATTTCCGGCTCGACGATCGACGGAATGCCGTAGCCGCCCGAACCCATCCGCGAGCAATCGATCTGATCGCCCTTGTCGGTCAACTGGATGGCGCCCACCATGGCGCCGCGGTTTTCGGCGTACAGGTGGAGTTCCTCGCGGATCGAGTCGAGCAGCACCTCGACGTCCTCGATGATCGTGTCGCACTCGGCCTGCTCGTCGAAGGTGTTTTCCTTGCTGCCTTCGATCGTGTGCTTGAGCATGTAGTACAGACCCCGCAGGCTGGTCGACTTGCCCTGGTCGATCAGTCGTTTGCAGCCGCTCGAGACCAGCATCGTCCGCATGTAGGCCTTGGCCTGGGACAGGTCGAACAGTTGGCGGCGATTCTTGCCGTCTCCCATTTCGATGATCCGCTTCCGCGTCGAATAACGGACGTTGGACAGCGTGCGGGACGGAATGTCGACGTACGGGTCGCGGCGGGCGTGGGCCGCCTCGACGACCCGGTCGGCCAGTCCGACGAGGCGGTCGATCGTTTTCTTGTCGCGCGGGGTCAGCGTGACCGGCCCCTCCGCGCGGGCGGACTTGGCAAGCCGACGGACGATTTTTTTCTTGGCCATGACGCGTGGCGGAACCGGGGGAAGGGGACGGGGAAACGGTTCGGGGAAAGGCTTGGGGGGAGCAGTCGCGGCGGTCGACGTCGCCCCGCCGCGCGGTCGAGGTCGACGCGCTACGCGGTCGAGGTCGACGCCGCCTTGCTGCGATGGATCAGCGTCTCGCGGCTGGCCGGCTCGACGATCAGCACGTTGTCGCCCAGGTCGAGTTCCTCCTGCTCTTCCGCGGAGATCTTCCGGCCGCGGTCGTCCAGCTGCAGGTCGGCGTCGGCCGTCCGACGCTTGGCGACGTTCACCAGACGATCGTACAGCGCGTCGATCGGCGCGCCGTTGATCGCGCTGACCGCCGACGAAACCTCCCGCAGGTACCGCAGGAAAATCTCCCGGCGATCCGATTGCTGGCGGGCCCTCAGCCGCCGCCGCAGATACAGGCCGAGCTTGCGTCCCACCGCCTGCAGTCCCAAGCGGATTTCCTTCTGGATCTCCGGGTAGCTGGCGATGGCCTCTTTGGATTCGCTGGTGAACGGCACCCACACGCTGGCGATGTGCACCATCAGCGACACCGGGCCCTTGGGCAGGCCGCCCCGCGATTGGCTCAGGCCGTAGCTGCGCCAATTGGTCCCCATCACGGTCTGGGTGATCGCGCACGCGGCGGTCTGGAATTGCAGCGGCACGCGGTTGGCGTACCGCAGCACTTCCATGGTCTGCCCCTCCGCGACGTTGATGTTCTGCATCGCGGCGTACAGCTTGTCGACTTCCTTGTTCTTCAGCTTGGAAGGCGTCTGACGCGTTCCCAAGCCGGACGTCTTGAGGATCCGATCGGCCGCCTCGGAGCCCAGCCCGTTGAACGTATGGATCAGAAACTGCCGCACGGTCCGCGCATCGGTTTCCTCCAGCAGCTCCCCCAGCAACTCTTCGGTCACGTTCTGCGTCGGCGCGGCGCCCCCGTACGCCAGTCCCACCTCGATCTGGAACGGATTGCCGCGGTACACGGCCGGCGGGCGCGTGGCCGCGGCGTAGAATTCGCCCGGCACCACCTGGTGCAGACCCGCGAGAATCAACTCTTCTCCGATGGGGCAGATGCAATCGGTCGCGGGGGGCGCGATCCGCGTGCCCTGGATCGCCGCGAAGAGCGCTTCGGCCTCCTGGCGACCCATTTTGCGGGCGGGCGACCGGGGCGAGACTCCGGCCGTCGCGCAAATCCGCCGTGCGACGGCCGGCGACACGCGTGAGAAACTCGCCGCGAAAAATTGCCCCACCGCGGTCCCCTCGGCCTCCGTCAGCATCGCCGCCAGACGTCCCACCTCGATGCCGTGCGGATGCGGCAGAATCTCCCTGGGCTCGGGAGGCAAGCGGGTCGCCGCCCGCGGATATTCCCGCACGTTTCCTTCCGGATCGAGGTAATGCAGGCAAATGTGCGGATTGGCAATCGCCGTCTGCTGCAGGTACTCGTCGACGCTTCCCCGCCCGCGCACGAATTTCGCTTCCAGCTCGATCGTCACCCGCGTCCCGTGCGGCTGCTCCACCCACTCGATGCCGTGCTTCTGGATGGCGTCGGCTCCCTTCTGCCCCGGCGGAATGTCGACCCCCTCGCCGCCGCCGTTGAGGATCTTCGGCTCGTTGCGCTTGGTGTCGATCTGGATCTCGTAGTAGTGCGCCGGCTTGCGCTCCGACACCTTCGAGACGATCTTGACCGGCTTGCCCGTCGTCTGCACCCCGTACATGCCCGCCGCGCTGATGCCGATCCCCTGCTGGCCGCGGCTCTGACGCAGGCGATGGAATTTCGATCCGTACAGCAGTTTGCCGAAGATCAGCGGGATCTGCTTCTTCAAGATCCCCGGGCCGTTGTCCTGCACGCCGACCTTGTACCGATTGGCCGCCATCTGCTCGACGTGCACCCACACCTCCGGCAGGATGCCCGCCTCCTCGCAGGCGTCCAGCGAGTTGTCGACCGCCTCCTTGATGGTCGTCAGCAGGGCCTTGCGGGGATTGTCGAAGCCCAGCAGGTGCCGGTTCTTGGCGAAGAACTCGCTGACCGAGATGTCGCGCTGCTTCTGGGCCATCGTCTGGGCCGTCGCCCGCCGACTGCCGCCCCCCGACTCCCGCGTCGGCTCCGCCGCGCCCGCGTCGTCCGCCGCCTCCGCGGCAGCAGCCGACGCGACCTCCTCCGCGCCGCCCTCGGCCTCCTCGGCGGCCCCCTCGTCGGTCGCCTCGGCGGCGACTTCGGCAGCCCCCGCCCGACGGCTCCGCCGCGCTATCTTCTTCTTGACCCGACGTCGGCCCGGCGGCGACGCCGGTGCGGCCGTCGGACCGCCGGCCCGATGCTTCGCTGTCTTGCGTTTCACTGACGGTTCTTCCCGGAAGTTGCGGTCCTCTGGCGCCGACGCGCGGGACGGCCCCGCGGTGCAGCCCGAGTCGACCCCGCAGAAACTGCCGCGGTCCCCGCCGACGGGCTCCGCCTCGGCAAGCCCCCGCATCGCGGTCGGGCCGCTCCCGACGACGTGCTCGCGTCGGGGCGGACTGCTCGTCGACCTGTTTGCTACGCGACCCGTTTGCTACGCGACCCCTATCCTGCGCGGCCCGTATCCCTGACGGCCCGTATCCCTGACGGCCCGTATCCCTGACGGCCCGTATCCCGTAGGAGAACCGTCGCGCGGCGCGGGCGACGCGGCAATTTGAATCGGTGGGGCGGATTATAACGGCCCGAGGCGAGCCCTCCCACCCGCGTTTCCCCCGCCGCGGCCGCCGCGGTCGACGCCGCGGTTGCGTCGTCTGCCGGTTCGGGAGCCGGCGCAACCGTTCCGGTTGGCGCAAGCCGCGCGGACGTTGCCGTCGGCAGGGAAAAAATGATTGTCGCCGCCGGCGTTTTCCGAAGAACACCACCGGAGCCGCGACCTCGCGGCTCGTTGCGCGACGCCCCGCGTCGCGCCCCCCAACCCCGCCTGGACGCCGTCCCCTTCCGGGGACGCGCGGTCCCGACGCCGCGGACGCGCGGCGGGCCACGGCCCCCCGCACCCCCCCGCTGCACCGCACGCCGCGGCTCCGGCATCCGCGCCGGAACGCACCGCGGCCCCCCCGCGCAAGGAGGCGCATTGATGAGGATCCCCGCCGTCGCCGCCGCGCTTCTGGTGAGCGCTGCCCCGCTGCTGGCCCCCGCCGGGGCCGAGGCCGTCGAAGGCCTGTGGAAACGCACGATCAGCTACCAGGACAAACGCGACCTGTTCTACAACTTCTACGAAGGTCCCGATCCGTCCGGCGCCACGGCCGGCATGTACGTGTCGCCGCGCCCCGTCCCCCCCCACGTCGGCCACACCTACACCACCTACCAGCCCTTCATGCCGCACGAGTACCTCTACCACCACCACCGCAGCCATTACACCTACAACCCTTGTGCGGGATGGACGCGGGCCAAGGTCCGGTACAACACCCACGGGCTGTGGCTCGACCACTGGTGGCACAGCCTGAAGGAAGAAGTTTGCTGCCATTGAGCCGTCGCTGCGCGCATCTCCCACGCTCTGGAAGCGCATCTCCCCCACTCTGGAAGCAAGGACGCCCATTCCGTGAGAACCCATTGCCTGACGGCGCTGCTGTTGGCCGCAGCCTGCCTGGGGGCCGTCGCCTCCGCCCGCGCTGAAATGCCGTACCTCAAGCCGCTGCGTCGCGCGCAACTGCGCAACTGGCACGGCAGCTACGCCTACACGCCCTACGGCTTGCCCACGGCCGTCGTCACGCCCCCCACGGCAAACCTCCAAACCAACTGGGGCTGGGGCGCGGCCAGTTCCCGAATCTCGCGGATCGACCACCAGTTCACGCGGAACTACCAGGGACCGGGCTCGCCCGGCCCCAACCTGGGAACGCCCTACTGGCCTCAGGACACGACGCAGTTCGGCCTGTACTACGTCCGCGGGCCTTGGTACCCGACGCAGCCCTGACGTCGCCCGCCCCCGGGCCCCGACGCGCCGGCAACGGTCCCTCCGCCGCATTCGGCGGCCGACTTCGAGGGCCCGTCGAGCGGTCGGGTTGGCGGCTGCCGGACGTCTCCGGGCGGAGGATTCCCCGAACGGCCAGCTCGGCGGCGGCGAGCCCGCCGGGTCAACCCGCGGGGCTCGCCCCACGGCCATCGCCGGGGCGGTTGCCCGCCCTGCCGCGCGTCGTCGCCGCGGGCGTGCGGCGGTCCTGCAGGAAGAGCCGGTCCCTGGGGCGTGCTCGGCGGGTCGCGCTCCGCGCGTCGGGCCGCGTCGACCGCCGCAGGCGCCGCGTGGTCGGCAGCCGGCGTCGCGCAGCAGGCCGCGGCGGACCGGCGGCGGGCCGAGCGGCCGGGACTACTGGGCGCCCGCTTCCGGCGCTATACTGCCAGAGCGCGGATCCCGCGCGGGCTGTTCCGACGCAGGCGAAGGGCGAGCATGGCGCTGCAGATCATCCACTACCCGCACCCGACGCTGCGCCACGTCTCGCGACCCTTGAAGCGCGTCGACGGCGAACTGCGGCGGTTGATCGCCGAGATGTTCGACCTGATGTACGCGCACCAGGGGGTCGGCCTGGCCGGCAACCAGGTCGATCTGCCCTACCGCGTCTTCGTGGCGAACGAGCAGGGAGATCCGGCGATCAAGGAAGCCGAGGCCGTGTTCATCAACCCCGTGCTGTCTCAAGGAAAAGGACAGGCCGAAGGCGAAGAGGGGTGCCTGAGCATACCGGGGGTCTTCGCTCCGGTCGTGCGGAAGGAGCGGATTCGGGTATCGGCCTACAATCTGGCGGGCGAGCCGGTGGAGGGGGAGTTCAGCGGCCTGTGGGCGCGGATCCTGCAGCACGAGACCGACCACCTGGACGGCCGCCTGTTCATCGACCGGCTCGGCCCGACGCAATTGGCCGAGTTGCGACCCGCCCTGGAAGAGTTCGAAGTCGAGTTTTCCAGCAAGCTGGGCACCGGCGAGCTGCCGAGCGCAGCGGCCATGCAGGCGCGACTGGCCGAGCTGGAGACGTTGAGGACCTGACAGGGCGCCGCGGCGGCGCGGGCGCGGCACGGGCCTCTCGCGGGCGCGGCACGGGCCTCTCGCGGGCGCGGCGCGGGCCTTGCGTTGCGGCTAGCGACGACGGGAGAGCGGGCCGTGTTGCGGGTCGTCATGCTGGGGACAGGGCCGTTCGCCACGCCCACGCTGGAGCGCGTGGCGGCGGTGCACGACGTCGTTGCGGTCGTCACTCGGCCTCCGCGCGGCCGCCGCCCCGAGACTCCCCCGATGCAACGCGTTGCCCAGCGGCTCGCGCGGCCCGTGTGGCAACCCGACACGCTCAACTCCGCCGAGGCCCAAGAGACGCTGCGCCGTGCCGCCCCCGAGCTGCTCGTCGTGTGCGACTACGGCGAGATCCTGCGGCCGGAGACGCTGGCCACCGCTCCCCGCGGCGGAATCAATCTGCACGCGTCGCTGCTGCCGCGGTACCGCGGAGCCGCGCCAGTGCAGTGGGCTCTGTTGCGCGGCGAGTCGGAGACGGGCAACACGGTGATCGAAATGACCCCCGGCCTCGACGCCGGTCCGTGCCTCGGCGTGCAGCGGGTGGCGATCGATCCGGCGGAGGACGCCGAACAACTCGAGGCGCGGCTGGCCACGCTGGGCGCCGAGCTGGTCCTCGAGGTGATGGCCCGCCTCGAGTCGGGGGCCTGCCCCCGCACGCCCCAGGATCCCGCACGTGCCAGCCGCGCGCCCCGCCTGCAGAAAGCGCAGGGCGCCATCGACTGGAGCCGTCCGGCCTGGGAGATCCACAACCAGGTCCGCGGCTTGCGTCCCTGGCCGCGGGCCTGGACCGATTGGCGCCGCCCTGGGGGGGCGTCGACGCCGCTGATCGTCGACCGCACGGTCCCGCCCCCGCGGCCGCTGCCGGGCTCGGCCGCCCCCGCGACGCCCCCCGGGACGGTGCTGGCGGTAGGCGACGCACTGGCGGTGGCGACGGGCGACGTGCCGCTGGAAATCGTGGCGGTCCAGCCGGCTGGCAAGCGGTTGATGGGCGTCGCCGAGTTCCTCCGCGGGGCGCGGGTGGCCGTCGGCGATCGTTGGGGCCCCCTGGCGTGACTGGGCGAATTCCCCTCGCGACCGGGTTGCGACGTGCGTTATCATGCCCGGTCCTGGGGCGGGGGGAGGTTCTCGGCGCGTGCTGTGCGGCCCGATGGCGACTCGGGCTCGGCGGGGGGCGGGCGGGGCACGTCGGGGCACGGCAGGTCGGGGCACGGCAGGTCGGGGCACGGCGCCTGCGGGCCGGGTTTCCGGGAGGTCGTTGATGGATCGCTGGGACGTGATCATTCTGGGCTTGGCGGCCTGGATTGCCGTGATGTCGCTGGTGCGCCTGATGGCGTCGCGGCGCGACGCGTTGATCGAGCACGTGCGCGAGCAGATGCGCCAACCGAGGCGCGCCCCGGTGCGCGAGCAGCGTCGGAGCCCCGCGCAGGGCGCGGGCGACAGGGACGCGGAGGCAGGCCGGTGAGGCGTAGCGGGCGGGGGCGGGCGGCGCTCCGCGTTCCCGCGGCGCTCCGCGTTCGCGCGGCGCTGCCGGTCGCCGCGTCCGGGCGGCCGTGCCGGTCGCCGCGTCCGGGTGGCGCGGGTCGGGCGGCTGTCTCGGGGGTCGGTCGGGCGCGGGGGTCGGTCGGGCGCGGGAGCGTCGGGATCGCGGCGGGGCTGCCGCCCGGCGCGGAAAGCAGGCCGAGAGATGGGCCCGTCGAGATGGGCCCGTCGAAATGGGCCCGTCGAAATGGGCCCGTCGAGATGGGCCCGTCGCCAGGGGCATGCCGGCCGCGGGGGCGGCCGGATCGTCACGCAGTGAGCAACCGTTTTCAGGGGAGGCGTCGCGGAGCATGGACGTCCGACGCGACGAGCACGTGACCAAGAAGCTGTACATCGAGACGGTCGGCTGCCAGATGAACGTGCTCGACAGCGAGCTGGTGGTGGCCAGTCTGCGCAAGCAGGGCTACGTGCTGGCGGCCGACGCCGACGAGGCCGACGTCGTGCTGTTCAACACGTGCAGCGTGCGGCAGCACGCCGAAGACAAGGTGTACAGCGCGTTGGGCAGGCTCAAAGACGCCAAGCGCAGCTCCCCGCACAAGGTGATCGGCGTGCTGGGCTGCATGGCCCAGAAGGACCAGCAGCTGGTTTTTCAGCGGGCTCCTTACGTCGACATCGTGGTCGGTCCGGGTCAGCTGCATCAGGTGCCGGAGCTGATCGCGCGGGCGGCGGCGGGCGCGGGTCCGCAGTTGGAGGTGAGCCTCGGGCGGAAGGACGGATCCCGCGCGGAGATCGAGCGGAGCCACGAGAGCTTCGACCCGCTTCGCGACCCGCAGATGCGACCGACGCCCTACCAGGCCTATGTGCGCATCATGATCGGATGCGACAAATTCTGCACCTACTGCATCGTGCCCAGCGTCCGCGGTCCGGAGCAAAGCCGTCCGCCGAGCGAGATTCTGGCCGAGGCGCGGCAACTGGCGAGCGAGGGGTGCCGCGAGATTACGCTGCTGGGCCAGACGGTCAACAGCTACCGGCGCCGCGAGGGCGAACGGACGTGGCGGCTGAGCGACCTGCTGGAATCGCTGCATGGGGTGGAAGGGATTGAACGCATCAAGTTCGTGACCAATTACCCGAACGACATGACCGGCGACCTGCTGGAGGCGGTGCGCGATCTTCCCAAAGTCGCCCGCTACCTCCACGTGCCGGCGCAAAGCGGCTCGGACGAGATCCTGCGGAGAATGAAGCGCGGCTACACGGTGCGCGACTATCTGGAGATGCACGCCGCCATCCGCGCCGCGGTCCCCGACGTTGCGGTCACGAGCGACTTCATCGTCGGCTTCTGCGGCGAGACGGAGGCCGATTTCGAGCAGACGTGCGCGTTGGTGCGGGCGTGCCGGTTCAAGAACAGCTTCATTTTCAAGTACAGCGAGCGACCTGGGACGAAGGGCGCGGATCTCTACCCTGACGACGTTCCCGACGAGGTGAAGCGGCGGCGGAACAACGACCTGTTGGCGATCCAGAACGCCATCAGCGAGGCCGACAACCAGCGTTTTCTCGGCCGGCAGGTGGAGGTGCTGGTGGAAGGCCCGAGCAAAGCCGGCAGCAAGCAGGACGAGCAGGCCTCCCTCGTGCAGCTGGTCGGTCGCACTCCCTGCGACCGGATCGTGGTGTTCGACGGCAATCGCCGCCAGGCGGGGCGGATCGTGCCGGTGACGATTTACGACGCCAACGCCCACACGCTCTTCGGAGCCGTCGTCACCCAGCATGTGGGACCCGAAGTGTTTTCGGTGCAACTCCAGGCGTGACCCGACCGTCGCCGCCTCCCGCCCGAGCCCCGCGGGTCCTCCGCGGGCGCCCCGCCATGAACATCGAACGCCTTCGCTCCCTGCTGGACGCCGCCGACGAGGCGGCCGCATGGTTGCGGCCGCTCGGTGTGGAAGACGTGCGGAGCGGGCACCGCAACCTGGTCAGCATGGCGTCGGCCGGCGTACCGCTCGATCTGCTGGGAGGCATGTGCGACCAGTTCGCGGCCGCCGCGGCCGAACTGCCCGATCCGGGGATGGCGCTCAACAATCTCGAGCGCTACATGGTTGCCGCGCGGAGCCCGATGTCGACCGCCGCGCTGTTCGAACGCGACGCCGACGCCCTGCCCAATCTGCTGGTCATGCTGTCGTCCAGCCAGGCGCGCAGCGACCAGCTGTGCCTCGACCCGGAGAGCTTCGACCATCTGCGGGTGACGGCCGGAAGGCCCGTCGCTCGGGAGGTGCTCATCGGGGAGTTGGTCGCCGAGACGCGGGCGGTCCGCAGCATGGACGAGGTGATGGCCGCGTTGCGGCGGTTCAAGCGGCGGGAAATCCTGCGGATCGCTTACGGCGACGTCGTGGAAGGCCATCTGGTCGCCCAGGTGACGCGGCAGATTTCCTACGTGGCCGACGCCGTGGTGGAGGCGGCGTTGGACGGCGTCTGGCGGTTCGTCGGCCCGAAGCTCGGGGAGAACGGCGCGGCGCGCCGCCAACCGCGGATCGCGGTGCTGGCTCTCGGCAAGCTCGGCGGCCTGGAGCTCAACTACTCCAGCGACATCGATCTGACCGTGCTGTACGACGATGCGGCGGGGTCGGAGGCGCAGCCCCGCGGGGGCGGTCTGGAGATCGCCACGCGGGTCGCGCGCGAGTTGATCCGCGTGCTGGGCGAAAGCACGGAACTGGGCTTCGCCTACCGCGTCGACATGCGGCTGCGCCCGGACGGCAAGCAGGGGCCCCTCGCCAGTCGCGTCGATCAGGCCCTGGCGTATTACGACACCCGCGGCCGCACCTGGGAGCGGCAGGCCTACGTCAAGGCGCGGCCGATCGCCGGCGACCTCGAGCTGGGGCAGACGTTTCTCGACCAGCTCGAGCCGTGGATCTACCGCAGGTATCTCAGCCTCGCCGACATCACGGGCATCAAGGCGCTCAAGCGGAAGATCGAGAAGCGGGCCGAGGACGAGGGCGTCGCCAATCGCAACGTCAAGACGGGCCGGGGCGGCATCCGCGACATCGAGTTCGTGATCCAATTCCTGCAGCTGCTCAACGGGGCCTCGGCCCCGGGTCTCCGCACGACCAACACGCTCGAGGCCATCGTGCGCCTGGAAGAGGCCGGTTGCCTGAACCATTCCGAGCGGCGGATTCTCGAAGAGAACTACGCGTTTCTTCGCAAGGTCGAGCATCGCCTGCAGATCATGTACGACCTGCAAACCCACGAATTGCCGCAGAGCGGCGAGGAGCTCGCCAAGCTCGCCCGCCGTCTCAGCCGCGCGGCGACTCCGCACGTGCCGTTGCTGGCCTCGTTTCAGGCCGATTTCGCCGAACGCACGCAGCTCAACCGCCGTATTCTCGACCATCTGCTGCACGACGCCTTCCGCGAAGATCCGACGACCGAGCCGGAGGTCGATCTGGTCAACGACCCCGATCCCGATCCGGCGACGATCCAGCGCGTGCTCTCGCGCTACCCGTTTCGCGAGCCCCTCGCGGCCTACGAGCACCTGATGTCGCTCGCCCGCGAGGGAATTCCCTTCCTGTCGACGCGCCGCTGCCGCATGTTTTTGGCCGCGATCGCGCCGCGGCTGCTCGCCGCGATCGCGAAAACTCCCGACCCCGACTCGACGCTCGTCACGCTCTGCCGCGTCAGCGATTCGTTGGGCGGCAAAGCCGCCCTGTGGGAGCTGTTCAGCCGCAACAGGCCTTCCCTCGATCTGTTCGTCACCCTCTGCGCCGCGTGCCCCTACCTGGCCGGCATCCTGACGAGCAACCCCGGCATGATCGACGAGCTGATCGACAGCTTGATCGTCGAGCGGCTCCCCGAGCTCAAGCGACTGCAAGCCGATCTCGACGAGTTGACGCGCGGCGCCGAAGACGTCGAGCCGATCCTGCACAGTTTCAAGCATGCCGAGCATCTCCGCGTCGGCGTCCGCGACATCGTGGGCCGCGACGACATCCAGCAGACCCACGCCGCGCTGGCCGACGTCGCCGAGACCTGCCTGACCCGGATCATCCGCATCCAGCACGAGCGGCTGGCCCTCAAGTTCGGGCGGCCGATCCTCGGCGAGCAGGCGTGCCTTGAAGGAGATCCGCCCTGGGCCCCGCCCCCCGCGGCCGCCGGCCAGCCGTGCGAACTGATCGTGCTCGCCCTGGGCAAACTCGGCGGTCGCGAGCCGAATTACCACAGCGATCTCGACCTCGTCTTCCTCTACGAAGGCGAAGGAGTCACCCGCAGCGGGGGACGGGGCAACGGCGAGTCGACCACCAACGCCCACTTCTTCAGCCAGCTCGCCCAGCGGATTATCGTCGCCGTCAACCAGTTCGGACCCTACGGCCGGCTGTACGAAGTCGACGCCCGCCTGCGGCCCACCGGCCGCAACGGACCGCTGGCCGTGCCGATCGCCGAGTTCGTCCGCTATTTCCGCGAAGGGGGCGGGCAGCTGTGGGAACGGCTGGCGCTGTGCAAAGCCCGCGTCCTCCTGGCCGCGCCGGCCGCCGCACGGCGCGCCGAAGCCGCCGTTCTCGAGGCGACCTTCTGCCGCCCCTGGACGGCAGGCGACGCGCTGGAAATCGCCGCCATGCGCCGCAAGCTCGAGGAGTCGGCCTCGCCGCAAAACCTCAAACGCGGACTCGGCGGGACGATGGACGTCGAATTCGTCGCCCAGATGCTGCAACTCAAATACGGACGCGAATTTCCCGCCGTTCGGCAATCAGGGACGCTCGACGCACTCGAAGCGCTCCGCGCCGAACGCCTCCTCGAATCCGACGACGCCCGACAGCTCATCCGCGGCTACCGCTTTCTCCGCAGCGTCGAGGCCCGCATCCGCCTGATGGATTCCGCCGGACGGCACGAGTTTCCCCTGGGCGGGGTAGAACTGGAGAAACTGGCCCTGCTGCTGGGCTACGCCGACCCGACGCTGCTCAAGGGCGAGGTCGCGACCACGTTCTGCAGCAACCGCTCGATCTTCGACCGCGTCTTCCAGCAGCACGCCCGCGGCGGCTAGCCCTTCGAGCAGGCCCCTGCCCGAGACCGCCGACGACGAACCTCCGCCCACAGGGGGGGGGCGAAAAGAGCGGGCCCGCCCACAGGGCGGCCCGCAAAACCCCGCAAAAAAGGGGTGGCCGCAGACAGGGGGGCGGCAGCGCGGCGCGTCGAGCGGCCGCGGCGCGTCTAGCGGCCGCGGAGCGCCCTGTCGGCGGTTGCGACGTCCACCGCCTGCTCGGGGGTCTGGGCCGACAGCACGAAGATCTTGCCGTCTCCCATCCGACCCGTCCGCGCCGCTTCGATCATGTTCCGCACCACCTCTTCGGCGCGGACGTCGTCGACCCAGGCCGTGATCTCGACCTTCGGCAGGAACGCCGCCGAATACTCGCTGTCGGCGTACTCGTCGAGATAGCTCTTCTGCCGGCCGAAACCTTTGACCTCGCGGACATGCAGGGCCTCCAGCGGAGCGCGGCGCAAACGCTCGAGAAGCTGCTCGGCCAGATACGGCTTGACGATGGCCACGACCTGCTTCATCGCGCGGACGCCTGTCGTCGAGGAATGCCCGCTCCGCGCCGATCGAGCCGGGCTAACTGAAGAAGTTCTCGCCGAACAAGTCGAGCTCCGGACCGGTCTCGACCTCCATGTCGCCGAGCACCTTCGTGCGGCAGGCCAGCCGCATCGTCGCCTCCTGGCCGATGTAGGCCAGGCACGGCAGCGGATCGACGCCGCCGGGCGTGAGCGGCGTCGGGATCGGGCACTTGAAACGCAGCTTCTCCAACAGACCCATCGGGCTGGCGTGCTCCATCCCCTTGACGATGTTCACCCGGCAGGTGCCGCACTGCCCCAGGCCGTGGCAGTTGACGAGCTTGTTCAACGAAGCCCCGATGCCATTGATCCCCTGGTGCGGATTCACGCCCGCCTTCAGGGCCTCGGCGCGAAGATTCGCGCCGACGGGAACCTCGATCTCGACGTTCTCTTTGACGAATTTGACGATCGGCATGGCGGGAATCGCAGCGTCGCCCGCGGGGGGTCGGCAGGTTGCGGCCGCAGCAACGCGCGGCCGCAGGGCCGACCCAGCAGGGGCGAGAGGTGGAGGGGCGAGAGGTCGAGGGACGCAGTCGAGGGATGCAGTCGAGGGGCGCCGGGCGGAGGCGCCAGGCGGAGGCGCCAGGCCAAGCGAACGCCGCGACGGTCGCGGTTGTCGGCCCCGCCTCGAAAACGATACCATACCGTACCACGGCCCGCCACGCCGCAAAAGTGGTTCCGTCGTGGCCCTCGGAAGAGCCCCGCGCGACCGCGCCGCCGGCCTGGCGGTCGGCACGGCCCGCGGCTCCCCGACGGCCGCGCGCCCCCCGCGCCCCCCCCGCGGCGCCGCCCCGGCGGCACGCGAGGACCGCCTCCGCCGGGCCGTCGGCCCCGGCAGAGCCTGCACCGCGCTGCGCACCTCCGCCGGGCGACCGATCGCTTCGGAGGAAGGCGGAGACCCGCGGCAGTGCGGGGCGACCGAGCGTCGCGGAACCGCTGGGCGGGGGCGTGCCGTCACTTTCGCCCAGGGCCCCCCAAGGCGCCCGTCCTGAGGACATCGCACTGCCATGGATCGTCAGTACACGAAGTACCAGCAGAAAGCCATCAAGAACTTCTACGACAACCGCGAGGCGATTTCGCTGCAGCGTCTCGGCGAGCTGGTGACCGACCTCTATCTCGCCGAGGGCAAGAGCAAAGCCGCCAAGTGGAAGCAGGTGCAGGCCGCGCTGGAGCGGTTGGGAGTGCCTGCTGCCGAGGTGGCCCACCTCGTCAAACAAGCCGACCCCGCGCTGCTGGCGAAGAAAGTCGCCGAGCTGATGGACAAAAAGTAGCGGCCGTGGCGACGGGCGGCCGTGGCGAAGGGCGGCCGTGGCGAAGGGCGGCCGACGCCGCCGGCGGCCCGTCCGCTGCCCTGGAACCCGTCCGCTGCCCTGGAAGGAGTGCGTCCGACCATGCGCGAATACCTCGATTTGCTGCACGACGTGCTGCACCACGGAACGGTCAAGGAAGATCGGACGGGGACGGGCGTGCGCAGCGTGTTCGGACGGCAGGTGCGGTTCGATCTGGGCGCCGGATTTCCGCTGGTCACCACCAAAAAGCTCCACGTGAAGTCGATCATTCACGAGTTGCTGTGGTTCCTCCGCGGAGAGACCAACGTTCGCTCGCTCACGGAGCAGGGCGTGACGATCTGGAACGAGTGGGCCGACGACGAGGGGGAGTTGGGGCCGGTGTACGGCAAGCAGTGGCGCAGCTGGCAAGCGGCCGACGGCCGGACGATCGACCAGATCAGCGAGGTGCTGGCAGCCATCCGGGCGACGCCCGATTCGCGGCGGCTGATCGTCAGCGCGTGGAACGTGGGCGAACTGGCGGCGATGGCCCTTCCGCCGTGCCATCTGCTCTTCCAGTTCTACGTGGCCGAGGGTCGTCTGTCGTGCCAACTCTACCAGCGCAGCGCCGATCTGTTTCTCGGCGTTCCGTTCAACATCGCCTCCTACGCGCTGCTGACCATGATGATCGCTCAGGCCTGCGACCTGCAGCCCGGCGACTTCGTGCACACGTTCGGCGACGTGCACCTGTACCTCAATCATCTCGAGCAGGCTCGGCTGCAGCTGTCGCGGGAGCCGCGGCCGCTGCCCCGGATGGATCTCAATCCGCGGGTCCGCGACCTGTTCGCGTTTCGCTTCGAGGATTTCTCGCTGGTCGATTACGATCCGCACCCGCATATCCGCGCGCCGGTCGCGGTGTAGGTCGCCCATGCCGCTGCTCTCGTTGATCGTCGCCGTGGCCGAAAACGACGTGATCGGCCGCGAAGGCGCGCTGCCCTGGCGCCTGTCGGCCGACCTGCAGCGGTTCAAGCGGATCACCATGGGCGCGCCGCTCGTCATGGGCCGCCGCACGTGGGACTCCATCGGCCGACCGCTCCCCGGGCGGACCTCGATCGTGGTCACGCGGCAGGCGGGCTGGCGGCCGCCCTTCGCCGCCGTGCGCACGGCCGACTCCCTGGAAGACGCGCTCGCGCAGGCCGCCGCGTGCGCGCAGCCGCCGCCCGCGGAAATCTTCGTCATCGGCGGCGAACAGCTCTACCGCGCCGCCTTGCCGCTCGCCGACCGGATCCACTGCACCCGCGTCCACGCGCGCCCGCCGGGCGACGCGTTTTTTCCCCCCGTCGACTGGCGTGCCTGGCGCCCGAGCGACGTCCAGTGCGTCGCCGCCGACGAGCACAACCAGTACGCGACGACCTTCGCCACCTACTGCCGCCTGCCGCCGACCGACCCGCCGCCGGCCGGCGCATCCCAGCCAGCGCCCGCCAGCCAGCGCATGCCGCCCAGCGCCTGCCAGCCCGGCGCAGGGCCGCGGGCGGATGGATCCTGGCGGCGTCCTTGACCCGCCGCTCGCCTTGCGCTGCCGGCTTTTCCTCCGCGACGAGCGGCGGCACGAGTCCGTTTGCGGCGCAAGAATCCCTAGGCGGCCGTCGCCCCGCGCGGCAGCCCCGCGCGGCGCCTCCGCCACCCTGAGCTCGCCGCGAGAGCGAGCAGGACGAGCGACGCGGGTTCGGGGAGGGCCGTTGCCGACGCCGCGGCTCCCGCACGGCCGAATTGATGTTCCCAGTCAGCGAGGTCGCCCCCGTCGTAAGCGCCGCCGAACCCGCGTTGCCACGCGAGCAAGTCCCAGCCATCGACGCTGCCGTCGCCGTTGAAGTCGCCGGCCGACCCCGGCCCCAGTTCCGCGACCAGCGTGTAGCTCCAGAAGCCGATCTGCCCCCCCGTGTTGGCCATCCATCCCGGCACGTCCTGCTCCACGAACGTGGGCCAGCCGTCCAGGATTTCGATCGTGAAGTCGACGAACTCCGCCTCTCCGATCGCATGCCACGACCAGGCCGGCGCTCCCGGCGCCCGCCAGTCGCGGTTGATCCCGTCGGCCCCCGGCGCGATGTCCGTCACGACGATCCGCCTGTCGGGCGAGGTTTTCTCGTCGCCGCCGCCGGCGATCCAGTCGACCAGCCGTCGCGCGTGCTCCAGCCGCGGGGCGTCCGCGTCGTCGATCGTGACCACGAACGAGTCGTTGTAGAGGATCGCGTTCGGGAACTCGGCCGCCAGAAACGCGATCCGCCCGGCGTGGGCGGGCGCAGCCGTCACGCACAGCCATGCCGCCAGCAGGCTCTCGGCCCGCACGACGCGGCGGCGCGGCCGCAGCGGCCGCGCCGCCTGCCGCCGGGGCGCGGGAAACCGCGGCGAACCGCAGGTCGCCGACGCCGCACAGGTCGGGCGGGGCGCGGGACGACAAGCGGGGCGAGACAGACGGCAGGAGGGGGGGGGAACCACCGAACGCATGGCAGGATCGCTCGCAGTCGTGGGCAGGGGCTTGTCCGCCGATCCGCATCGACTTCTTGCCGACAGGGGCGGGCTCGTCGGGACGGGTCTCAAGGGAGCCTCCGTGCGGGGGTTCGGTCGCTCCCTCTTGATCCTCGCGCCGCGCAGGAACCCTTGCCGCCGCTGCTGACGGAGGAAAAAGCCGGAGGCGAAAGTCGGGCGGCGGCTCATGGACGGCGCAAGGATCACGACAACCATTCAACGCGGCGGCGCTTCGGCCAGCGGGTCGCGCGGCCCGCTTGGCGGCGACGCCCGGGAGCCTCTATTCGAACCGCACCTCGGCCAGCGACGCCGCCCCGGTCGCCGTCATCGCCAGCCGGTCGAACCCCAGGGCGCACCCGCTGCACGCCGGCAGCCCCGGGTCCCGCATCGCCGCGAGGAGGCTTTCGGGCATCGGCAAGGCGGCCCGTCCCGCGGCCTGTCGGCGGCGGTTCGCCTCGGTCAGGCGTTTTTCCAGGGCGTCGGGGTCGGTCAATTCATCGTAACCGTTGGCCAGCTCGACGCCACGAAAATAGAGCTCGAACCTCGCTGCGACCGGTTGTCCTTCGCCGCCGGCGACGATCCGCGCGAGGGCCGCTTGAGTGTCGGGATAATGGTAGAGGATTTCCGGGCGGCGCTGGCCCAGGCGGGGTTCGACGCGGAGGGCGAGCAGCAGGTTCAGCCATTCGTCGCGGTCGTCCGGCGGCAGAGCGTCCGGCAGGGGCGCCTCGAGGCGTCGGGCGGCGTCGCGCAGCTCGGCGATCGAGGCGGTCAGGGGATCGACGCCCGCGTGGGCGCGGAACGCGTCGGCGTACGTCGTCCGATCGACGGCGTCGGCGTCGAGCAGTTCGGCGGCCAGGTCGGCGAGCAGGTCCATTCCCGCCTGCATCCCGTCGCCGCGTCGGTACCATTCGACCAGCGTGAATTCGGGGCGGTGGAGTTCGCCGAATTCGCGTCCCCGAAAGGAGCGGGTGACCTGGTACACGGCGTCGCAGCCGAGCGTCATCAGGCGTTTCATGTGCAATTCGGGAGACGCCTGCAGCCACTGCGGGGGTTCGTCCGCCGATTCCGGGCGGACCTGCCGCGGCTCGATGTGCAGCTCGGGAATGACCTCCGCGGCGACGAGGGGCGTTTCGACCTCCCAGAATCCGCGGACGGCGAAGAAGTCCCGCAGGCGAGCCAGCAGTCGGGCGCGCGCGGCGAGCCGCTCGAGCGTGGGCGCGGGGATGCTCACGCGCGATCCTCCGCAGCGTCAGCGGGGAGGGGTTGCCCTGGCAGCAGCGGCGGCAGGGGGCAGTCGAGCATGTCGCAAACTCCCCGGAACAGTTCCGCTTCGGCCACGGTCACGCGTCCGTCGGCACAGATGCACGCGGCGCACGCGTCGATCAGCCGCCGGCGCTGCTTGGCCTTGACGCAGGCCAGCGCGTCGAGGGCCTGGTGCAGCCGTCGGAGATTGCAGTCGGCCGGCGCGAGCAATTCCAGCTCCAATTCGGGCAGCCGCTCCGCGGCGCGGGCGATTGCCTCGGCCGCCTGCGGCGAGCGCGCGTCGGCGAGGGCCAGCGCCGAGAGGAGCACGGAGCATTCGCGGCGGCACGCGCGCAGCGAACGCGAGGGGGGCCGCGGCGGCGCCGTGCGGTCGAATTGCGGGCGCAGATGCCGCAGCAGCACGGCATGGAGCATCCATTCGAACAGTCCCAGACGCCGGTCGGACTCCGCCATCGCCTGGAAGCCGCGCGTGAAGTTTTCGTATTGGGGCCGCGACATCGCGCGGAGGGCGGGCAGGGCCAGGTCGACCAGCGGCAGCCGCGCACGGACGTCGGTCGCATCGACCAGCGGGAGCAGTTTCCAAGCCAGCTCGACGACGTCCGCCGCGGCGACGGCCGACAGCGCTTTCCGCTGCTCGAGCCGCGCCGCCGGCTGGCGGTCGGCCAGCAACGCGAACAGCACCGCACGGGCCCCGTAGGGCTCGCGGGCGGCCGCGGCGACTTCCGGAGGGAGCGCGGCCAGCAAGGCGGCGGCGTATTGGCGGTGGGCCAGCGTGGGGTCGCCCACCTGCGCCGAGGCGCATGCCACCACGCTCACGTC
>Ga0169931_10005096_pt1 | contig 20163 bp, 19 predicted proteins | sample Kivu_15m_20L_FD_129675 | JGI IMG/M metagenome (GOLD analysis project Ga0169931, IMG submission 129675) | Freshwater microbial communities from Lake Kivu, Western Province, Rwanda to study Microbial Dark Matter (Phase II) - Kivu_15m_20L... | ecosystem: Environmental > Aquatic > Freshwater > Lake... | reverse complement strand
TAGAGGCGGGACCCAACACCAGCACCCAGCCGATAACTTTAAAGGTGTACAGAAAAGTACAGTATATCATCCATGTTAAGAGGGAAATCTATCCTTTTACCATTCGTCTTTCTTTCTATTGCCCATGGTTGGATTCCAATCATTCGGAATGCCAAAATGTTGATAAAGAGCCACTCCATCTTCCATCCCGCACATTATCCATTGAATCTGAGCTCAAAAGGTGTACCTGACTATGATGAATTGGACAACGAAGGAGAGGAAGAAGAAGTTGATGCTGGAAGTATGAGAATCTCAGAGATTAAGGCAGAGTTGAGGTTAAGGGATGTTGACTTCTCTGATTGCTTCGACCGTGAGTCGCTTGCCCAAAAATTACGAATTGCTCGCACACGGGGAAGGGCTAATCCATCGATTGTTGATAAGTTTAATCGACAAAGGGTGAGTGCAATCGAATAAACTATAATGCTTATAACTGACCTGTTTAGTGATTTAATATGCTTGATTTCAGCTTGACGATACCATCACGGGAAAATCTCTAGATGTGAACGATGAAACCATTAAAAATGTCGTTGCAGCAGATGGATCGTTACCAGGAGGAATGCATCCGGACGTCTTCAAAAAACTCGTCTCAAATCCTGAGCTGATGGTTCTACTTCAAAACTCTAAAATGCAAGATGTGATGAAGATGATGATGACGGGAGGTCAGCAATCGATTGAAAAGGCCATGAGAGATGATCCGGAAATTTACACCTTAGTAACGAAGCTGAATCAGATAATGAGTCAGACTTTATAGCGTTATTAAATAACTATTATTAAAAATCTATCGTGACGACCTTTTCCCGCTTTGCTTCATCCACGCTCCGATGATTTCAAGTCCACCTGTCGTGATACGATCGTGTCTATCAAGGAATTCATCAGTAATTTGAGCGTTACCCCATATCTCCAGTTTACTGAATAGATGATCGAGTTTTGACACCAAGTATCCCAGTCCTTGGTTGGAAAGATTTGGACAAAAGTTGACTCGTAGAATTTTCAATGAGGAAGAACATGTTTCAGCCAACTTTTCCAACGTTTTATCTGTGATGAGACTGCCACTCACGTTCAATTCGACAAGACCAGTGGAACCGTTTGCATCATTGCGATTCTTGCATGCTGAACAAAATGATGCTAAGCCAATTATATCATCCGTAACGGCGTTTCGTTCGCAGTTGGATAGATCTAACATTTGTAAGGCAGGTGGTTCACATAAATTATCAATGCCACGGGTGAAAAATGTCTCTAAGCCCGCCGCAGTAATACCTTTGCTACCACTGATTTGTAGAGATTTCAGATTCGAATCACTGTTGCATCGGCGTATACTATTGAGAGTTTCATCGGAAAGGTGTATTAAATCTTTAAGATTCAAAATTTCCAAGTTTCTAGAACAAACCTGAAGTAGTGTATCCATTACTTCGTCATCAACCTCTTCGATCCGGCACAAGGAAAGGCTTTTGAGATTCCGGAATGCGTCTGATCCTTGACCAAGGTAAAGGAGGCTACTCTTAGAAAGAGATAAGGCCTCTAAAGATAGCTCAAGTAGATTATTGATTCCAACCTTACTTGAAAAATGTGTGCCAAGAGCGAGACAAAACTCGGGGCCTAGCAATGAGCATGCTTTGAATTCAAGTGAGGAAACCGATTTTGATACAGCGGCAATCATTCGTGCACTATCAGCATCCTTGAGTAAATAAGCGCCCCCAAGGGATATAGCAAATAACTGTGATGAGTTCGATTTGTTACACTCTTTTACAATCGCATCCACAACCCTAGTACTGAACGAACGGCCACAATGATTCAACAGAAGTGCCTTCAAACCAGCGGGAATAAGTAGCTCTAAAGCCTCAATTAATTGATCTTGTGAAACTTCTACACAATCAATAATCTCTAATGTTTCTAAGCCCTTTTCAGCTAAGGTATCAAAGGCTGCACCATTCATTTTTCCAGCAGCTACCAACGACTCGCAAATCGCAGTACGAATTGAACTATCAACTTGTAACCCGAGTGACTCCACATATTCAAAGTTTTCTACAATATAATTAACACACATTCGAAACAGCGTAGGAACGCCTACTTGAGTGATTCGTTTATCAGACCGAAGACCTTTCTGTTGAATAAGAAGTCGTCGTTTACGTTGTGAATACAAATTTTCATTTGTCGATTGAAGTATATTGCCTTGCCCTTTCCATTTCATGGATGGATGCATACATCGTTTTTCTTCTAGTTCTACTTCTTCAACTGCCTCGTCTAATGGATGACGCGCAGCACCTTCCTCCTCGGTTGATTCCCTCTTCCTTCTAGCCTCCTCACGTTGTGCAATCATTTGCCGAGCTACTGTAAACGGTCCACACCAGGCCGTAGTGGTCGTTGTATTCTTGTTAGGAGTGTATGACTCATTCTTTTGAGTGCCTTTCGAAATGATTGCATTTATACCATATCCTGCAGGTGTAGAGGAGACGTTACTTCGCTCTTTTGGAACATGATGGAGGGTCGTGGAAACGACTGGACGATCAGGTCTAGCCAAACGAGATGCCTCACGTTCAGCAACTGCACGTTGACGATCTCTTACACCGCGGCGGACGGATCGTCTACCTTCTTCGGGAGCATTGGGACCATTGGGCTCGTCACTCATGTGTACACGATATTGTTTTCGACGAGAAATGGTGACCTTTTCGTTTCGGATTTCGGTGAACTCTGACTCTGAAAGATGACGAATGACTAATACCGTACTTATCACGTACATACAGCGTAAAACTGTATGTGGTACACAGGTACGTAGGTGTGATTACCCAGCCATATCCTGAAAACTACAGTACGATTAAAAGCAGAACTCGGTATGTAATTTTCTTAGGGCTTAGGGAACTGCTGAACTGCATCCCAAATCAGCTACTGTAAGGCTGTTCCGCTACCGCTGCGACGTTAAACAATAAGTCAAGGATGCAGTGACACTGCTATGAAGAGAATCAGCCATGGCTTCTGATAACATCACTCCACCGTTAATCATTTTCGTAACACAGAGTCTCCATGATGCATGTCCGTTCAACTTCTATTTCTAATTATTCTCGTGTCACTGGATCATTTATTTGATTGTAGATCATGTTGAACGGACATAATGTAAGGAGACTCCGTGTTATCAGAAGCCATGGTTACTTTAGTGTAGTTGCATCCTTTACCTATCAACCTTGCAGCGATAGCGGAGTAACTATTAAATTAGCTTCGTTGTGAATGCAACCGAGGATTCACGAGATATAGCGTTCTTGTAATCGTATTATTTCTCAGGAAAAGTATGTGCATGTATAAGGAGTCCTTGGTGTCCCCATAATTTTCTTACCGAAGAAAATGAAAATGCAGCCATTGCCAATACAATTTTCTCGACGAAACTACTGCACTCGTACAAAATGCAGCGGGCTGATACACACGACTCTTCAATGGAGATGTCAGAGACACGTTGAACATAATGCAACACTATTATTAAGTTATTTGTTTATCATAATTCCTCTCTCGTGTTCTATTTAGTAATTATTTATCCAGTCGTAGAGCTCTACAAAGTGCAAGTGTCTCTATTTCTCGCTCCCTCAATTCATGCCGCATATATGATATCTCACAATCTATGCAGGTACAATTACCGATAGGGCTGTAAATACCATCTACCATTAACTTTATTGTGGCCTTGCGTTTCACGAGGACATGTCTCTCTCGAGCATAAGATCCCGAATTCTCCAAACATCCATTACATTCATGACAGATGTAGGCTAATTTATTTGACTTCTGCTGGATGGAATTCAATTGAATAAGAGCCGCGAATGAAGAATCAGAGTTGAAATATTTGCACGCGTCGCATACCACCACTCTCTCGACAGCGTTGGAATGGCACTGACTGTTACATATGGCGCAAGAATCACTACCAAAGAAAAATGATATCATAGAACCATGTCTAGACTTTGAAGATGGCCAGTAATGGATGGGCTTTGGAACCTTTGGAGATGCTTCATACCATGAATCGATGTCGCAATAAAATGGAGCTAGGCTAAAACAGCGTTTTAACGCTGCATTTACGTGCCTTGTGATGTAGTATCCGCAATGAATGGTGAATGAGTCCCAGTGCTCGAGGAGTTCATTGGGGGTTAACACGCAGTCTCTAAGTTTAAAGGTATGGCCAGGTAAGGCCGCGATGACGTATGGTAAGCGTTCTTTGTGTAAAATACGTCGAGCGGGATCACTCTCTGCCAGTCTCCGAGCTAGAGCACTTTGAACGGGCCCTATTTTTCCTCCTCTATACTCGGATCTAACTCTACCAGTAAGAATAAAGTCAGACACAGGACGACGACCTGCATGAATCAAAGCCCATTGTCTAGATAAGTACATCTTTACGTTTTCAATACTTCTGCCACAGAAAAGTATCATCAGGGCATTTCTCAGGACTTCTTGGGTTATTCTACATTGGTCTCGTCGAACAGTTTCGATTCCTTTCGCCTCAAAAACAGGCTTTAGCTGATCAGGGCTCTCGTACTTGAGACCACAATACTTCTTTTTCTATGTTGTAGATGAAACTATGTAATGAGAATAAATGTTAGAAAAAAATTATAATTATGATAACAATATCTCACCGTCTGCAAAAGCGAAACAGCATATACCTTTTCAAGTTTTAGTTGGACTGGAGGGGGGTTTACATTTGTGACAGCTTTACAAAAGTCTTCGCCAAATGAAAAGGCCTCCTTTATCGTTCTCCCGGGCAGTTTCAAAAATATTGAATCGGTGTCGCCGTATACTACCTCGCATCCATGCCACATATGATCAGGATCTTGTCCCCATTTATTAGCAAGGTTGATTGCATTAGTTAAAGTTCGTCGTCCGCATTCCACAATAGTGTCAGCCAATATTGGCATAGCGCATCGACCGGAAAAAGTCGCCGAAGTATATCCATCTAAAGGACAATATGAAGCTAAGGAGAAATCGGTGATGCTGAGTATTGAGTATAAATAATCTAAGCGACGTACATGTCACATTGGCTACGTATTTCAGTGCAAGTTGGCGCGCCTCTAATTGCCTTAAAACCGCAGGCGAAACTTCGTGAAAGCGATGACGATATTCTTTGGCGACTTTCTTAAGCATTGATCGAGTAGATAGCATTTCATCCAGGATTTGCGGTAAAACACCTTTAAGTACATTTTCTGTCACAAATATAGACCCTGTGGGAAAGACGTAAGCTCTATCGCTGCAGTTGTCCTCGATATTTTTCAAGGATTTCATATGATGCGCTAGGACAGTTGCAGAGCGTCGCTCACTGTACTTGAACGGACCCAAGCGATTCGTTGACCGTCCTCGTGTACACATCTCGGGTCTTGTTGAGTGATAATCTATTTTCCCGGAAAGAGTAGAATAGCATAGGTTGTACGCTATAATCAGAGAGGGGTATAGTGACTGAAAATCTACAACCTGAATTTTTCACAATTTCCTACAGCACTCAGGAGACTATTTAAAAAAGGAGTAAATCATATTCCATTAATTCACAAGGACGCACCACTATAGGATCAAAGTGAAACCCTGATTTGGGTTCTAATGTCATTGCCTGACATTCTAGCGCTTCTTGGAGTTTGCAATCATCTCGCGATGGAGAAAAGAAAAAATACGATGAGTCCATCTGTATATCATCATGATAGAACCCTATCCTCCTGGAGCTGACGCGCCGGATCTTCCATGGACTTTGCGACTGCGATTCGGAACGAGCGCTAATACTGAACGACGAGGATTCGATTGCATTTCTGCGACCATATTTGGATCCTCGTTCGGCGTTGCTTATGCTTTTCAAGGCACGTAGAAGAACTCCTTCGACTTTATATTGCGAGCCTCGAATTCCTGGGAAACTTTGAGACAGCTCCACCCCACTCAAGCGAGCAGCCTCTCCAGCCCTTCCGAAAACGTCAAGAGAATCAAATAACATCGTCGTCGCAAAGCACTGTATCACGCGGTACTTAATTACGCGATGTCTCTGAGTTCCACCATCTGCGGCGTACCAGAGCGTCAATATCAAATCATCATGGAAAGGCATCTTCATTTTCATAATACTGGACACCATCGCTGGTTGATATGATCCGTTAGGGTGTTGAACTTCTTCCGATATGATTTTCCAGCCACAGAGAGGGATTCTGCCAACCTGTTGCAACGGGCGGAGTCACTTATTACGCGTCGAAAATGAAAATCATATAACAAAAATGTGTGTTGAGTAAACGTACTATTGAGCTAGCTAAGACACCAGCTCCTACTAGATCATCCCAATCGGTGCCGAGTCCACTTCCAGTGATCTTATTATCGTCTCCCTCCTCTACGGCAGAGCCGTTCATAACACAATCAGACGATTGTCGAGAACGAGGTGTGCGACCAAGCAATCTTATCATGTCTAATTGGTATTGCTTATTCGCGAGATCCAACTTCCGTAGCTCCTCCCCTCTACTTATTATGTATCCAATACCTGCACTTTGAGTATCCCAAGATATCAAAATGTCAGGGTCTTTTAGTTGTACAATCGATGAAAATCGAAGAAGAAGGTGGCGCTCGTCCGCGACAGCTTCTATGTTTAATTTCGAGGAAACTCCCAGAGCCTCTATGTCACCTAGTTCATCATGTTCAAGCGAAGAACCCACCTTCTTAGAGATCGGTATGAATATACATCCTTGCTCAAGTATTTGAATCCTCTCTCCGTTTCCAGGGTCCAGTGAGTATAAATAGGCGATGGCGAAGATCGGATCCTGCGCTGGATCCGGGAATAATGCTATATCCTTAGTCTTATTCAATGATGATTTACCAATGCGGCATTGTACATGTATTTCAATGGACATGAGTGACAACCCACCAGAAGTTAACGCTTTCGAAGAAGATGTCGCTTTCATGTCAAAACTCGTTCCATATGATGCACTTGATGCAACATCATTTGGGCCTACTACACTCGAATGAGCCGATTTCTTCATTGGTATATGACTATTTGTTCGACAGTTTCGCCTTGTTTTTCCTGAAGTATCATCTTGAGTCGAACTTAACGACGCTGTTCCTTTTGCGAATTGCGTTGCCTCATCAGTATTCGAGTATAACTCCTCATGCCTATCTTGAAAATTTTTCACGGATGTATGAGAAGTGCTGTTTGATGATCTATAACCAGATTGATTATGTTGCCTATTTTTATTTTTTTGATAAAGCGGATCCTGAGACTGCCATTGTAGGACAGAGATGGTACTCGGAGGCCCCATGGTAGGCGCATAGTATGAAAGTGTTTCATAATTTCTACCAGTTAGAGATGATGCCCATTCCATTTCATCGAGTATCGGATTGGAAAAAAGATTGCGATAGTGTTTAGATGACGATTCCTGAAATCTAAATAAACTGTTCATCACTTCACTACGGTTCGGGGCTTTGACACAAATTTCATAAAATGACCCCCTCAATAAGGGCTTATTCGAAGTTCTCGCAATACGAGTTTGCGGTGAATATTCATATTGCTTATTGTAAATGGATGGAGATGACTCTTTATTCGAATGCCTTTCAACGTATGTTTCTTCAACTGATTTAGGGGGCCGGTCAAACTGTCTACAATCATGATCATTATTCATTAGCACCTCACTTACATCAAGGTCTGCCATATGGAGGGATTTTTCTGTAGATTCACTAAGACTTCGTTCAAACTCTTCTTCATTCACAAACGAATCCTCATCATCATCATCGTTACGTTCCATGGTCAAAGTTAAAGGATTTAGAATAACATCTTTCGGGTCATTTGACGAAAATTCCTCCACTAAATTACAACGATCCACGCTTTTTCCAAACTCGATATCAGCGGATAATTTATGGAAGTCCATAGATGCTTTTTCCTGTTTCTTACTTGATGATATCCTAGGTGTCAGTGCATCTGGAGTAGTCAAGCTTCGCATTAATACTTGATCAATTTTTGAATGGGAGTAGTTTTTACTACTTTCAATGACAGGTGAGTGTTGTGCAGCCAGAGCTCGCAGCATGTCAAGAATATCGGTGTCTTGGTCTAAATCCTTACTATTTTCTATATCCTGATTCACTTTTGTCCTGATAGATTGAAAACGTTGATCTTCTTCACCTACTTCCTTGGCATGGAAATTTGTAATATCTGTCAAGGCTCTTAGAAAATAACCGTATATTTCTGGTGTGGACTCAAAAAGTCGTTGAGCTCCAGCTATGGCTAATTTGGTTCCTGATTTTGAAGTAGGTGGTGCATCGAAATTATATACCTCATTGGAATCTTTGGTGCGACTGCACAAATACTCCATGCGACGCTTCTCTTCTTCCCAAATTTCTCGAAGACTCGGTACAGCTCGCCAATGTATGGTATGATCTTTTGCATTATCATCGTCAGGTCGGAGTATTTGTGTTACATTACTTATATTATGTACTGTAGTATCAGCCTCAATATCACAAGACGTTTCTCTACGAGTCCAGAACTCGTCCATTTCGACACAGCTGGAGGACGAATTTTCCATATTACAAACACTCTGCCAGAGGAGATTGTCACTGATATTTCCTTTTAAGAATAAGTGACTCAATGACGATATAGACTGATTATTTAAAACTTCATCATCTCTATGCGATACTACTCTAGCACGTCGTTTTCGAGGCAACGGTGTTCGAAAACGACAATCTCGAACGTGAACAGGCGACATTCCAGAAAGATTCAAATCTTTAAAAACTTGCATGGTGTAGGGAATATGAGCTTCAAAGCAATGAAATTTTAGTCTCCCAACCGTGGCGTCTACATCACTACCTTGTTCATATTGATAAGGATCGGGATGAAGAGATGCGGGTACATCCAAACCTTGTTCCAATAAAGCCTTAACAATCCAGCGCATTTTGGGATTATAATACTCTATTCGTAGGAACGGTGCAGCTGGTCCAAGAGAAAATGAATAAAAACCACGACCCATCACAATAGAAATCGATCGAATATATCGTATGGGTGCTTTGGAATGCGATGATTCACCAAAGGATGTTGATTGCTGTCCCGTCGTACGAGAAGAATCTTGATTTCTCTGACCCAAGGTACGAAGTAACTCCGCATCAAAATAGGCTTTCAGTGCTCCTTCCAACTGGATATGTAGCTCTGTTGTAATAGCATCAACACTTTCAGGGTCATCCCAATCTGTAAATATTATATTATCCTCGCCTCCTTTAGATTCCTTGTCGTAAGTAAACGGAGATCCGTCAATACCTGCCACTACCGGTCTCGCTAATAAGTAAGGATAAGCTCCATGTATGTAAAGACAACCTGATTGTCGATTCAAAATAGCTTCAAAGTTCTCAGATGTCGCTTTGTTGTCAATATTGGCATTGTTATCATCATGAACCAAACTAGATTGTGATTGTGATGCAACATGCGATAATGGACGAGAGATCGGACCAAATATTCTAAGGACAGGAACTTGCACCTCTTCATCATAGTCTGATTCTTGATCCAATATATCGGCTTTGCTTCGGGGCATTTTACGTTGAAGTTCCCAACTGAATTCATCTGGCTCCAGTGGCGTTGGTCTGACCATCACGTAATCAACGACAACATTCAAAATAGATAGAATATCTTCATCACTCGTACTTTCATCGTTGGAGTACCCTTCTTTCTTTGGAAGGGGTTCCACGAGAACTTCCTCCAATGGCATAATTTTACCAGATGGAGGGGATCCGTCGATATGACTCTTCATTTTGCTGAGGCCAAATGACTTGTTTATTGCAATTGACAGAACAAAAAGTGGAGAGGTGACACTCTCAAAACTCAAGACTCAAAATGCCTCTGATTATGCACGAATAATTCTATCCTTGCATGTTGCATGTTGTATCAGCGACATCAGGAGTTGAGATCGGTATTCCTGGAAGCTTCTTCGACCTATAATAGAATTAAATGAATTAAATGAACATGGACGATGATAATGCGCTAGTGGTGGGCTTAAAACTGATTGATCCGATTCTACAGTTTCTCCTTAAGGCCACTGGTAAGATAGATGTTCCTTTATCATCGTTGGTAAAGGCGTTTCCCTCACAACATCGACAATTATTAAAACACATTCCTGCATTGATGAGTCGAGGTGTGATTCGTTGGGAGGTTATGAGTAAGGCTGAGCTTATCCATCGAGGTTTGGAGGGTAAAGTCAATCGATGTACAAACGATAATCATAGCGATCTTTCCAATATAACGCATAACGACGATTCCTTTTTTCATAAATGTCTTGAAGAATGCCTTCAATCCATTTCTGATAGCAATCCATCGCCTACTAATGTTACTACTTCAGTCGAAATAGTGGTAGGATTCCCTTACAGACATAACTCTAAATCATCTTTGAAACCCGATGATGCCAGTCAAAGTTTACATGGTTGTACGAAAGCTGCTGCCAACAGGCGTTTAAAACATCTCCAAGGAAACGTCATTCGTCTCACGGTAGAGGAGCCAAAAGCGCCAGCATACGATTCAGGCCAATGTCCTACACAGGAATCCAAATTAGGAAAGAGTATTGGGGATCAAAAGAAGGAAAACGTTGCAGTTGTCGAGCTTATTGACTTGGTTTCTTCTCATTCATCTGAATTTGGTGAGACTTTTCATCCATCTCATTCAGCAACACATGCAGTGCCTGAAAGGAAAGGACATCATCAAACAATCGCAGCGTCCACATATGGCTTCCAGCAATTTAAGGAAACAAGGGAAGAATACAATTACCAAACCAATTCTGCTAAAGTAGTCATGCCTTTGGATTCCCAAAACAAAATAGAAAATATACACTTACAAGGAGAGGTCCAGAGAAATCTACAGCCATGCCTTGACATTAATACATCCGAATCCCATCGAAGTGATAGCATGACAGAGACTATTATTGATCTCAAATCATCACAATATAAGAAACAATCATACAATAATAGGAACAACGTTCCTACCTCCTCAGATGTATTCAAATCGGCCAAGAGCGATACCGACCATGAAAAATCTGATTATGAAAAGGAATCAAATCATGCAATAGCTGCATTACTTGAACTATTTTCTTCTGACTCTTGTAATACTTTAGATCCAAAGCAAGCATCGTATGCAGGATGTAGACCTGAGAGAGAAGCTCAATACCAAAAGCTTTCAGCTTTTGCGTGTTCAAGGATTCCTTCATGTCTTGGAGATATTTTGAAGCTGGATCTAAGTTCATCATTAGATGGTAAACCAATTACAAATGATTGTCAATTCAATCGTTTGTACACACATCAAGCTCAAGCCATTGAGTCTATATTCACAGGTTGTCATACCTTAATTTCTACAGGTTCGTATCAATCGTTACGAAACACGTGCCGTACTAAAGTTTAAATAATCGATATTTCACTCGTCATCCTATTTGGAATAAAAAGGAACTGGATCAGGAAAGTCACTCTGTTTTTTGATCCCTGTATTGAGTGATGTTATACAAAGTGATCAACTTAAGGCATCTACTGGATGTGTGTCATTACTTTTGTTTCCTACAAAAGCTTTAGCTCAAGACCAACTTTCAAAACTTCGAAACCTTTTGGCGATGAATGAACTAGCACAACAGCATTGTCGACCAGGAATAATTGACGGTGATACCCCGCTTGAATGTCGGGAGGCGATTGTCAATGAATGCAATATAATACTTACCAACCCCGATACATTACATTGCCATATCCTTTCGAACTGGAAGAAGTACAAAGTCTTCTTGTCACGACTACGGTATATTGCCATAGATGAGCTTCATATGTACTCGGGCATCTTTGGTTCCCACGTTCGTATGGTTCTTGCTAGACTGGTTAGATTATGCTGTTGCTCTAGCTCCAAGGTCGAACCGTCCTATGCCATATCTAATACACAACATAGAGAAAGACAACGCTCTTCGGGAAACGCGACAATTAAAGAGAAGCCAATGAACATTGGGGCCTGGAAAAGTCCGATATTCATTGGTTGCTCTGCAACTGTCGCGTTTCCCGAGGAGCATTTTCGTTTTCTCTGCCCTATAACTGTGAATGATGATGTTTGCATATTAGATAGTGCAATAGACGGCTCACCCTGCCCGACAAAATACTATTTCCTCTGGAACCCCCCTACTATTGAGCAAAGGAATAATTTATCTCGTCGTCATGCTGCCGATGAAACAGCTATACTACTCGCTCAAGCGGTCAAGTTGCGTATTCGTTCCGTAGCCTTTTGTGCCACTCGAATGATTGCTGAATGGGTTTACGAAAAATGCTATTCATTTTTGGAAATGAGTGATAAATCTCGATTAGAAATTTATAGAGGTGGATACAGCACTGAAGTTCGGAGACAAATAGAACAACGCTTATTTCAAAATCAAATTATTGCAGTTGTCGCTACATCCGCATTAGAAGTTGGTGTCGATATTGGTGTAAGTGACCGATGTACAAACAGTTAAGATGCTTATAGTTCTAAATTCGTAACATGCACCTTATTTGATGGATAGGGAATTGATTTGACATTTCATTGCGGGTACCCAGGAAGTTATAACTCGTTAACTCAACAAGCTGGTCGTGCCGGCCGTGACAAGTTGACAAATAAACCATCATTTTCAGTCATAGTCTGCTTTAACTCTCCGGCAGAGCAGCACTTGTGGCAAAATCCAAGGTCATTGCTTACGAATAATAAACTTCGGCCATCTTCCCTACCCATGAACGCAAGTATAGTTCAAGGGCACCTTTTATGTGCATCTGAAGAATCACCATTGACAGGATCACATCCAGCATGCATTCTTTATGGTGACAACTCATCCTGCTTACAATCGGACAAGACCCTGTTTGGAGGGGACCCGCTCTATGATGAAATCATAGAAAAGCTAATGGTACAAGGATCCTTAGTTGCTAACAAATTTTCTACAGCTTCTTCGGTGGCTTTCGATGTCTTCAGTGCTCATCCGGTACGTTTTATTCGTGACGTCTCTTTTTCAATCTTTTTCCGCACGAATTCACCGCTATTGCGGGCTCGTTTTATATCCAGTCTACAAATGGAGCCTGGAAGAATGTATCTATACGGTCGATAGAACCTTTGAACTATTCAATCGTTGATTTACACCATCCAATGCAATCTGAAAGAACGGATCGCATACATCACCAAGATGCTGTCCTTGATACGATTCCATATTCAAGAGTTTTTTATCATGCCTACCCTGGTGCAATTATTGTTCATCGGTACGTATGTCTCTTGTTTTCTTTGTCCATGAAAGAGTATCCGCCGAATATTTACTGAGCATTGAAGAGACTATTTACTTTATCTGTCTATGTAAAACTTACTCAAGTGGTAAAAAATATGAAATTGTTGGTATCTCCAGGCCTCCAAGACCGGGATCTACTTATTTCGGTGATCTCATGGCCTTCGCCAAAAAAGTTACAGCGAAGTATTCCACTGCGGCCCTCAGTGTGACGACGTTAACAATTGTAAAATATCTCGGTCGACTAGAAACGTCCTGCGATAAGACGACCGAATCCGGAATCGTTCAGACGATCAGCCCAAGTTTCTTAGCTGGACACGGCATTGTAAACGTGAAGAAACAAGTACATGGATACAAAAAACTGTCTCTTGTAGATCGATCAGAACTCTCTCGTGAAGAGATAAAGCTTCCACCTATGGAATACGACTCGAACTCATTGTGGATTGATGTAGATGCCACAAAGCTCCGTAGTGAAATAAAAAACTTTGATGAAGGTGTCCACGCTTTATCACATGCTATAATAGCGTTGGCTCCAGTTTTCGTGCCATGCTCGTACTCTGATATAGATTGTGACCACAGCCATTATAACTGTTCTAGAATTATTGTTTATGACACTAGGGCTGGTGGTTCAGGGACATCCGCAAGGCTGTGGGATCAAATATTTGAACCGAATGGTTTAATTGAATCTGCAATCGGTCTACTCACGCATTGCCCTTCAAGATGTCATCATAGTGGCTATGTAGGATGCCCTGCGTGCATTCAAGCAATCCCTTGTTCTGATTTTCAAAATGGATTGTCAATACCTGCAGCTATTGCCATTGCAAGGCACCTGTTGCGACGTATCAAGAGTAATATTTGCAGCTATCAATCGGAGAGTTCCTTGGTCAATTCTCCATGCACCTCTATAAGCCCGAGGCGAAAGAAGCGTTTAGTTGATGCTGCCGACCTGGAACGAGCCCGAAAACGTCACATTCTGATAGGACGTCCGAGCTGGCATACTGATGAGTAGCAAAGTCAGGCAAGTTACAGCTGGCGCTTGATTACTATGTTGCTGTCTTCTTCATGCGATCACTTTGAATGATGCGACTGTTACATGGAATTTGTCAAAGATGTGATAACAATTAATATATGGAAATAAGCTTGCATGCTGCCGAATTCGAACAAGCCATTCATCTGAGCAAGGAGCAAGGTATACACATACTTTTGATCAATTTTCATCGACCTTCACAAGGCATGGCTGTCCGCAACTAAATACAGTTACATGGAATTATAGAGTCTCGCAATCTGGCCGATTCCCTCGGATGCATCCACTAGGAATCCTGCACCCATTCTAAAGTTTGATCACCTAAATCTGAAAAAGACTAAAGGATTGATCACGGTTCTCGGTAGATTATACAAAAAGGCTACACCGTTGATTGCGCCTACCATAGTCAATACGAACAATCCTAATGAATGAATTCATTCTATATAGTAGCCACCCATACGATAGTGGACTCATATTCTGTTATTAGGTTTAACAACTAACTACAGGTGCAGCATATAAATGTTTACAGTAAACCCGTCAAATGACGTTTTTCATTGATTCGGATGACGTCCACGTGAGGAATCTCCAAGTTAAAATCTGGTGGACCTGAGCCTCCTATGAACAAGTGGGATTTTTTACTTAATCTAGTGGGACTTTTTGACGGGTCTAAATCTAATACATTTATACAACAATTGGCCTGAGGTATGGATGCTACTTCTAATAACGGCATGTCCATCGCCAGAGACAGCAACGTCCTTATAAAAACTGAGTGAGACACAGCAACAATAGAGCCACTATTTTGCTCTTGCGCTTGTCGCATCAGACTTGTAAGGGCTGTAGCAGCACGTTGTAAAACTACCCTTCCTGTTTCTCCAGGATCTAAGGATGATTCTCTATTTTCATCGCTGCACATGTTCGTTGCATCAACATGACCCATTGCCCAGTTAGCGTAGTTTCTGTATATGCTTGAACGTACACTGTATGTTTGTGTTTTGCCATCGCAGCTCGGTCCGAAATCGACTTCAGCCAACGATTCTAAAAGCGATAGTTGAACGGCCTGCTCAGATCTATTCAGTGCCTCACTAGCGATAGACGCTGTTTCTTTCGATCGTTGCAGATTCGAGTGGAAAAAGACTTTTGATAGGCCAGTACTTTTATCATTCCAACCCTTTGATAAACTTTGATTCAGGGATGCAAACTCTTTTCCCAAACGAGCCGCCATAAGTCTACCTTTATCGTTTAGAGGTGCATCAATTCGTGAGCCCTGAAGAATTTTCAATCGATTATACTCAGTCTGCCCATGCCTGCACAGGAAAACCCTTACAGTATCCGGTTTTTGAGGTGGAAGATCAAGTAACACATTTCTTGACTGAGTTTGATCTTCAAGCGATAGTGATACTGAAGGATACAGAAGGATTGGTGCAGTCGCGACGGCGTTTGATATAACGTCTCTTCGACTTAGAAGAGGATAGACATTGAAGCTGTACGATGACGATTTGCAAACAGCAACCAGGACGAGAAGAACAGGAATAAGGATCATTTACGCTGGTCGTAGTAATTTTCCCACATATTGTAAGACGAATCGTAACATCATTCCATTCTGTAAAAAGGTGATCACATCAATACATCTAGAATCATGATGTCATCACTTTGTATTAGTGTTTACGTCAGCATAGAATTTGTCACGCAGAAACCGTTGGAGTTCTTATTTCCACACATAGGGAAACGTGTAACGGTCGTCTGCATGCTCCGTACGTTGCCCAAATTCCTATAAATACATACTGTAACTCTTTATGAAAAATGGAAAAATGGGTATCTGAGTCGATTATCGTTGCTACAGATAATGAATCAAGTCAAGACCACATGAAACCTCTTGGTCGCAAAGCACAACGAAAGAAGGCAAGATAGGAGAAGCATTCCTAGACTAAGAGTATTGTTTTTGACGAAGATGGAACCTAAAAGTCCAATGATCAAATTAGCATGTTGATCAATGACTTCTCATCCTCATCCATTAAACAGGAAGAAGCGATGGCAACTGAGGTACAGTAAAACCTTTTAATTTTTCACATTGCTACCACAAGAAAGAATTGGTTCGATGATCAAAAGCACAGCATGTACGATCAGGTTTTGTCGAAACCTGGGGTGGATCATGAGTCAAGAGAATTAATGAAGTGATTATTGATTTTTATTATTAAGTTCTTATTCAATATTCGACTTTATTCATCTTAAACTGGTAGTAGTAACGGTCTACCAGAATACTCGACAGTAGCATGGAGGGGATTTTTTTTCCTGTTTTTGGCACCGGATCGTAAATGCTGTACTTTTGGACATCGGACTAATCGGAATGTAAAATAAATAGGGTTTTTGCAACTCATTTGCCGTCGCTTCTTCCTGTTTTAACGATGATAGGTCATTGATCAACACGCTAATTTGATCATTTGACTGTAAGGTTCCATCTTCGTCAATAACAATACTCTTAGTGATGGAGCGCTTCTCCTTTCTTGCCTTCTTTCGTTGTGCGTTGCGACCAAAAGGTTTCATGTGGTCTTAACTTGATTCATTATCTGTAGCAACGATAATCGACTCAGATTTCGCCCCGTTCGTACCAGGATACAAAAACCATCTCTGAGATAACAAATCAGTACTTTGTTTAAGACAGCATTGATTGTGCATGTGAAACTTATAAAAATCGTCTTGTTACTCACCTCTCCATAGATTTTTAGACCGGTAAATAAGCAATGATCAATCTTGCTCTGTTTAAGCATGTCGCATTCCAACAGATGTTTAGTAATTTCGAGGTTCCACAATTTGCAGATTCTACCAGTCCTTAGATGCCACCATCTACACTCACCAACACAAAGCCGTCAGCTCTCAGTTAAATCTTCATTTCGGGATAATTCTCTGCTAACACCTGAGCGACTTCTGGATAGAGAATCATATACACTGGAGGTAACTTACTATTTCTTCGGAATGCAAGAAAGCTGTCGTTACATCCATTAATGCACAGAACCACTGTTTGAAGGCTATGGTTGCACCAACAACCAAGATTGTTGGGAAGTTTTCGGTAGGCACATGTTTGCGTCCATCGGCTACTAGCCTGGCTTTGAGTTCTCCCATAGCCTGCAACTTTAATAAGATTTTCGAGGGAACAATTTTCAACTTATCAAACAGTCACTGAAATAGCTCTGTTACCCACAGGTGATGGTGGAGTGATGTTCGCCTCACTGTTGACTGAACGGATTTTACATCGTAACCAATTCGTAGAGATCAAAGACATTCTTTATGAATGGCTTGTAATGGTGAATCATCTTCAGGAGCGAGGAAAGATTGGCGTTGAAAACATCTTGGAAGAGGTAAATATTGTCGACGAAGTCAATATATCACGATAATTGAATGATGCTGACGTTTCAACCACCCCTAGGGGTACATCGTCTTGTTGACAACAGAATCATCTAACATGCCAATCCAAGAAGCCAAAAAAGAAACGATATGGGGATATGTTGTTGACATGGCGGTTAACGCTGAGCTTTTAAGCATGATGAAATTAAAACGTTTCTGCGGGGTATTACCTAACAGGAAAGTTGATAAGTTGAAAATTGTTCCTTCGAAAATCTTATCTTAAAAAGTTGAAGGCAACGGGAGAACTGAAAGCCAGGAAGTAGACCGCGATCAACTTCAACCGAATCACATTTTGGTGATGAGAGTATGAGAGTCGTTACAATAGGAGCCAGGTTGATGCCGGCAATTTCAGGAGTGACCGAGTGAAATATACTTTTTTACGTACTCTTTATTTGCAACCCCGTATCGAAAGTCGAATAATTACAACATTGGATACATATCTACAGCCTAGAGCAGTATAATATAATTTACAGTAGTCGTATCACTTGTCTCACATAAGTATATTACATTTTGACGCTAAAATTTTTTCCAATCATATTCTGTTTACGCCGATGAAGCCAATCCAATGCGCTTTTCACCGTAGTCAAATATCGTGTAGTAAGGTCGCATAAAAACATCACCTAGTATCCACTTAGGCCCAGGTTCTGAGAAATCCATGCCGATTAGAGCAAGTAGACACATACCCGAAGTTTGAAGAACTAAGTCCTTTCCATTCAAGGGATAAGGTTTACCATCGATGGTAAAGGTTAGCGTTGGAATATTATCAATAGCATCACAATTGATTGTGTATTGTCCTAAAATAGTCGCTTGCGCACCGATCGAGGTTGCGATGGAACGAATATCCGACGTTGGGCCAGTAATGAGGGAGGTACCACTATCTACTATTGCATTAGTAGCTGACCTCAACGAACCATTACCCAGTTTCCAACCATCAATCTTGATTTTCCAGTAAGCTGCTTCAGCTGCATGTAAAATAAAAAAAGATCGAAACTAAGTTTTGAAATCAAAATAAGTCCGTTGCTGTACTATAATGCAGTCTACACACCTAAGGGAATCCAATGAATATCACCAACGAACTTTGATTCATCATAACCTCCAAAGGTTAGTTCACCATCCTGATCGTCACCAAGAGAAAAAGCAAAGACGGGCTTCTCAACGACACCTTGTTCAATAGCATTATGGAAAACAGTTTCCACTCCACCCACAGAAAGGACATCAAAGCCTAGACCGAGAATACCATCAAACATTCCGAAAGCATATGCAATTCCCATTCCAGCTGCATCATGAACAATAGCAAAGGTTTGGCTGGTAACGGTAATATCCTGTGCAAGGATGACCGTGTCTTTCACATAACGTCCGGATACAGATCCAGATCCATATTGAATACTAAAATCCGATGCATTTCCTTGAATAATTTCATAGGACGCGGAAGCTTTTGGATCAAACTTATTCTTTCCTCCATGAAAAATTTTGTATCCACAATGGATACATCCTACTTCAGGTACCCAGAGATTACTTGAACCTGTATCATAAATGACTTGAAACGATTGTGGTGGTGAACCAATCTGTACAATTCCATAATATTGTGCGTTAGAATAGTCCTTGATAACTTCACTTTCTTTTCTCGAAGGTCCTCTAAGGAGATTACGACGCTCTGTTGCTACCATCAACTGTTGTTGTTGTTGCTGTTGTGAGAAAGTTTCGCCTTCCACAACCTTCAAAGACTGGTATTGCTGTAGTAAAGCATCTCGTTCACGTTGCATAAAGTTTTCGACGAAAGTTTCATCTGGTATTTTCTGCAAGGGTATACGTATCAAATTTGGTTTCTCTGCATGCTCCGTTTTGTGTGCGGAGGAGACAGGACCACCAGTAAACGCTAGCAAAAAGAACAGGAGGAAACTCCATAAATTAGGATTAGACAATGTTCCTAAAGAAATATCTTAAAATGAGATGAAGTTGGTATAAAATGGAACGCATTTCGCCTACAGTCATCTTTGAACGTACGAGAGAGACTCATATTCGCAGTACAGTGGGTGAATTACAATGAGTCCTATTCAGGTTCAACACAACAAACACTGTATTACTATTGTGTGCATCGGTGTCATCTGAAGAACATCAGAAAGTTTTTGTTCGTGGGAACACACAAACGCGGAACGGAGAGACGCCTCTAGAATTCCGTGGAAAGTAGCTGCCGTCTCGCTCGCACGAATTAGACTACCAAACCTCAATCCGATTTTGAGGTTTTGAATGTCATCATTTTATCTATTACATATATGCGAAGACAAAAACGATAACAGAGTTTACTTATATCATGTCTATGTCTATAGTGGGAAACAAGGATAGCGTCAACTGCCGATGTGGTCATCAACTTCATCTTTTACCAAGTTCTTCAGAAAGCAAGGAAGACGTTTTAGGAGCATCCTTTGTACATTTATCAAAACCATTTTTGCAATATCCATCCTCCGCCTCCTCTTTGTCCACATCAGCACAGTCTTCTTC
>Ga0169931_10005095_pt1 | contig 20164 bp, 31 predicted proteins | sample Kivu_15m_20L_FD_129675 | JGI IMG/M metagenome (GOLD analysis project Ga0169931, IMG submission 129675) | Freshwater microbial communities from Lake Kivu, Western Province, Rwanda to study Microbial Dark Matter (Phase II) - Kivu_15m_20L... | ecosystem: Environmental > Aquatic > Freshwater > Lake... | reverse complement strand
TTGAGATAGATGAATTTGAAATTGGGTTTAAATTTCGAAACGTACGTGTATTTAAGGCTGAATCGGCGAGCCAATATAATTTAATTTAGATGAAGCAATCAGTTGAAGAAGCACATCAACTTGAGTTTTCCGATCTAAATGCGACTGATGTAGGGGCAGGCATTCAGTTGGCTCCTTCAATCAACGAAGTCCAGACCTAAGGGATCATTCCCCCTACAGGCTAGGCGCAATCTATAACGTCAATTTAGCTAGCCAGAAGCCAAGAAGCTAACTACAGTGAGCACGCAGAGCTCCGCTCGGTCATCAAGGACAGCGACACCAACATCATGCACCACGCAGCAAGCTAGAAACCAATCCTAGACTCGTCCATGCTCCACTCCAACTCACAAAAAAAGCTATCCAAAATTCTAACCAAAAAAGAGCGGGAGCAGTTGGACATCCTCGCCAAGCACACGGAGCGGCTTTCCGAATCAGAAATCAAGCAACTCCACGCTCAGGAATACCAGCAACTCATGAGCTCTACCGAAGACTTTAACCCATCGGCTAAACCCTCTGCTGAGCCAAGAAAGGAAAAATTTAGGCAAATACCCTAGAAAATTATTGCGCTGCCCGATGAAGTGAATATGACCTTGCACACCGTACACATGCAAAGCCCGAAAAAGACTCAGTCTCCAGTTCTCTCAGTAAGATCACAGTCTCCGGCCAAGAAAATGCTTAGTAATGCCTCCACAAACTCGATTGGCATGAAAAGATAGCATAACCAAGAATCGGTTTTAAGTTTACAGAAGCTTCTGCCCTAACAGTTTCCTGGGGCTTTGGACGACCTTGCCGGCGATCCTCATGGATTCCTGTCAAAGATTGGGTTTACAAAAAAAGCAAGGTCTCCGCAGCCGGGCCAGGCAGAAATGAACTTCACTCCTGGCGGGGTTGCCGACAGCTCGGACCAAGACCGCGTAAATAAGCAGAATTACAATGACTACTTGCTGAGCAAATAGCACACCAACAACCTTGGGAGCAGACAGAGCAGCATTCCTCAGGTGCAATTCAAAAATTCCCAGCTTGACATTAAAACTCGCCACTCAACCATTCAAGATAATCCAAACTAGTTGCATCTTGGTTTAAGGGCAAGCCATGATCGGTCGCTTACTCAGATCATTGAGGGTATCCGACAGGTCAACCCATCGCAAAATATTGGAGATCTACTGAGTATTAGACAACAGGAGCGAGACGATATCGTTGACGAAATAAGGGCAGACTACTTCAACAAGGTAAAATCAGTTATTGGCGATTTCATCCAGAGCAAGCGCACAGCTGACACCATCGATTCAACTGAAGAACAAATGAAGAAACACATCATTAAGAACTCTTATTAGATTTTCCGCAAGCAAGATCGTACGATCTCTCCTTCGACCCTCCGCAGGCAAGCTGGTGGCCAGGCAATCAGAACGTTAAGACCCGAAGGCCTCGAGCCATTCTCAAACGATACGATGCCTCTTTATACGGGTACTCTGGTGAACCAAATCGAAAATGAGGAAAAGCCAAACTGGAGCGAAGTTTTCAAGAAGCCGATTCAGCCCCTCGAGCAGGTGGTCGTCCCAAAGGACCTCATTATTTTGAAAATCGCCCAAAAGCAGGCAGAGCTTGCAAAGCGCGCAAACAGACAGCAGCGGGAGAGAGTTCATTATTCAGTCATCAATGACTCTGTCCACGGAGATTAAAGCCCAGCGCTGTTCCTGCCAGAACTCCCAGGAAGTGTCACTTCGAGGCACTAGTCGCAGGGAATATCAATGGGAAGCCGCTCTGCTCGCAATGGGTACGACATGTTTTCGTCGATTTAAGATCCTCAAACTGAAAGACAAACACGGCTTAGGAAAGAGTAAGCGCTCCAAGACGAGAGTATTTTCAAGTCTAACATCCTGCATCAGTCCACAATCGTTGGATAGCCAACTGCAGGATCAACCCAAGGAAATGTGACTTTGGAAAACATAGGTCAGAGCATTTCTTTCCACATCACGGACCTGCTTGAGAAATCGATCACGCAACCCCGAGAGATTAACGCAACTAAAGCAAACATCGACTTTTATAAGCGCTCAATCAAGCCGTCGGATGTCCTCAATCAGGACAAAGAGGTTATCATAAAGAACTACAGGCTGAGGGTTATTGATGCAAAAATTGATTTAACTGAGCGGGACAGACGAATAATGAAGCTCAATAAGGGAACGAACATTTACGTTAGCAACTCGTTGATCAAACCTGAAATCTACCGCTATTCAACCAAAGTCAGTGACGCTATTGTTGAAGTATTTGCGGAGATGCAAGGTGAGGATTTCGGCAGGCCACCACCTGTCCTTGCGGCTGACGATTTCGAATCTCTTACTTACGCTGATTAAATCGAGCTCGAGACTCAGATGGCAGAAAAGTATTACAACAAGGAAGATCTTTCCGAGATGCATCGCCGCATTACCACTGTTGACAACGCAGGTAAATCCGAAGGTGATGAAGTTGGAAACATTTCTACCGCGAACAAGGAATAAAATATCGATAACTAAAGAGACTCAAAAACCGCAACAATCAAGGTGCGAACAGTCAAAGACAAGATAGCAATTCGTGACAATTCTCGAAGCAAGAACGAGACTTCTTAAGGTGTCCGTGAGGACCAGCCAACCTTGGTCACCGCCAAAAAGTACTCACTCGATTTTACCACACAACAAAATCGTAGAAGTATTGCTTCGAGCAGCCATCAGCATCCGTAGACTGTCATTTACTCTTCAGAAGGCCAAACATAACAGACAGCGTTGACTTTCGATCAAGAAGAGCTTAGAGCCGTATAAGCAAGCGAATAATTATTCGATAAATGGGTTAGAAACATTATGACCGCCTAAACTGCGCCACTTATCGAGCCGGAACGGAGGCTGAATTCCTACGGCTAGAAGTATCCACCAAGTATCAAGGACATAAACTTCTAAATATTGAAAAACGAAGGAAAGGACAGGCTACTAAAGGCAAGAGAGTTTCCCTTGGAAAAACTTACAGCAATTAGTTAGATTACGGACCGGCCTTATTATCACTTATTAAGAGTCGTCACAGTCCCTGAAGTGCGCTTATTCCACAAGAAGTTTTTGCTTCAGACCATTTAGTTTACAGACCGATAGACCAAAGCCCAACCTTCCCATGTCTCTCCGGTGATTCAAAACATGACCCAGACGATGGTTTAAACCGCCATCAAGTTCACTAGAGAACAGTTGACCCATCTGGACCCACCAATCATAAACGATTACAACTTGCACCCCGAGCTGTTCATCGAATACGATATCGTGCAAAAATTGGTCGACTAGGTCGAGGAATACAAACGGGCACTCAATAACGTCGATGAGCTCAACCCACCTCATAAGATCTACGGCTACATCGATTACTTTTTTAACGATGGTATTAAGCGCAACATCCGGGTCGAAGTATATGACTTCGAGAAGGCTAGCGAGAGATTCAGTTGCTACTGCGAAGATTATAATGTTAGCACCATGCGCTCTCGAATCTATATCTAGCTCGAGTCAGACCACCCGAGTGAGTAGCAGCAATACATGAGACAGATAGTTTCCCTTCGTACGGAAGCTTAGCAGTACCTTAGAGTAACAAGACTGATTCAAAACGAGCTGCTTAAGCGGTACAGCCATATTGTGCTCCCAGAGCCAGTCAGACTTGGAATCTTCAAGTACATCAATCTAGACCTTAACAAGAGCACGAAGAAAAGCGTGCACAAAGCCATCTTATAAGTTGAAGCCCTCTATGTGTACTCGATCCTTAAAGCCACAGTCTCCTCTCAGCGAGATGACCCATTCATCAAAAACATGATGCTCAATTTTAAAGTAGCAACTGACTCTCCAGCGCTAGAAATATACAAGCAGCCTGTTAAGGATAAGAAAGATATGAAAGGAATCCGGTCATTCAAAATTTAAGCTGTAAGGACAGAGCTCAGTGCAAATGCCACGACGATGATGAACCCAAAGTACATCGAGCTACCCAAGCGCAACTACGAGCTGACTATGAATGCTATTGGCAAAAACTAGATTTTTAACTCGCCAATCGACGTCAACATGCTTGTCGTCTATGGTGGAAAAACTTACTAGTCAGGGTGGTCGTTTGCAGAAATAGAAAAGGCAGTCAACAAGTACCCTCTAAATCATGAAGACTGGGTAAATGCCTAAAAAGTGGTTTCTAAGCACTTCAACTCCCTAATCAAGTCTAAGTGGGCGGCTTAGCTCGCAAAGTCGGTCTGGCAAGCCGTCGAGGACGACTTTGCCTTCAACCCCGACAAGCAGATCACGGAGGACGAAATTGATCCATTCCTTTCAAAACTGTTCTCTCAAATCAAGCAGTTCTAGCAGACATTGCTATTTACTTTGTTTGAGCGGGGTCTGCGTGACTATATCCGTTTCTTGATTGGGTTCGCGATCAGGAATGAAGAGATCCGCAAGTCAGCAATTTTCAGGCACTTTGCAACGACGCGGGACATCAAGCTGATCAGCGATGACCCAAACACAAACGAGGAAGGGGAAGGTTCGGAAGTAAATGACCTTAATCTGATTCCACGCCATGCCGCGCCTATGATCAATTTAAAAGCTGTGCTAGCAGACGTCCAGGGCAAAAACCGCATTAAAAAGAAGAAAATCGTGACTGAGCCCGTATTAGACGATATCTAAAAAGACATGCTTTCTATTGTCAAGTCTATGCACGACGCCACCAAGGAGGTAAAGAGGGTCGAAACAATCGTGTTCCCAAATCTCACCCTAAAAAATCCAAACCTAATGCAGCCCGACATCGGCTAAAACCCTCGCCTAAAGAACGTAATCAAAATGATATCCAAGTTGTTGGAAAATTGCATGAAAGGCGTCAAGGGTCAGATTTCCATTTTTTAGCAATTCATAGTCATCTTTGACAAAAAGACTGAGACTATTAAGGGTGAGCTCTAAAAAGCCTCCTTTGCACTAGCTAACGAGGGTGAATAGTCCGTAAAGGAAGGAAACTAGATGGCTAATGCAGAGCAAGACGCAACCCCTTCCCCCGGAGCTGACTTCGATCAAGAAAAAGAAGTGGCTGAAGAGTCAGAGGAGGAAAGCGGTGAAGAGGGCGAGGGAGGCGCGGGCAATAACAACAACGCGTTCAAATCAGAGCCCATAAATCCTGAACTTATGAAAAAGGAAATCGAGCTCATTCGCAACCACAAGTGGAACACGATGTTCAATGTCCATGAGAAGTACGACTTCGGTCTGCTTGTCATCGACTGCAGACCGTTTAAGCAGGACATTATTGACCACTGCACATTGCTTGAAAAATACCTTGAAGAGGTCGTGCGCACAGAATTCCTTGAACTGATGAAGCGCATACAGGATGACATCTAGACTGTGAAGGGCCGGCTGGACGAGCGTGCTGAAAGCATTGATGAGGTCATCTCTCTACTGGACTATATTGACAACCTAAAAGGCTCAGATAACAAAGTTGTAGACATCAAGGTAGACATCGACAGGATGGCCGAGCAGATGAACTTCATATTCGAGCTCCAGATTAAATTTGAAGACGCAGCATTCCATGAATTTTTGAATATCCGTAACTGGCCGCGCACTTTCAATAAATGGATTCAAATCCGCAAGGAGGAGCTCCTCATGCAAAAGCAGAAACTTATTGATGAGATGAATGAGCAGCTGGATGAGGTCTTAAGACAGGTGCTTGATTTCAAACTAGAGATTAAAGACGTCAAGTCTAAAGGTCTGATTAAGATCAAGCCGAAGGAGCGCGACTAACGAGTGTCTAATCTGTAGACTATGTTTGACAAACTAAGACATGTTTAGCCGCCTAAAAGTGCAGGTGGCTAGTCAAACAACTCAGGCACAGGCAAGGCACCCGCTGCTGCTGAGGAAAAGAAAAAAGTCGAACGAATAGAGATCCCTGACATGAATGTATTCCCAGAAAACGCCACATTTGAATGGCTAGCACAGGAGATAGGAGTCAACAAACACCGATTTGACCCGGATCTAATTGACCAAACATTCCAAAGAACTGAAAAAATGAAGAGCGAATACGAACGAGTTTAGCGTCTGACTATCTTGATCAACAAAAGACAACAGCTTCTTGGAGTCGAGAAAACAGAGTTCGGTGAGCTTAAGAAGATTCAAGACGACCTTAAGCCTATCTACGAGCTGTGGGCAGTAGCCTCAAGGTTCAATACAACTTTCCCATAATGGATGGAGGGAATTTTCGAGGCAATAGAAGCTGGTGACGTTGAGAATACTCTCGAAGAATGGCTGATTGAGCTTAAAAAACTCCAGAAAACAAACCTAATCATCAACGACAAAAAGGCCTAGCAAAAGGGTCTGCTTATGTACATGTACGATGTCATTCAGTACTTCAGACAGTACATGCCCATGATTAAGACTTTACGCACTAAAGGTCTCTCAATAAGACATTGGCGCCAAATCGGATCGCAGCTTGGATTTTCAATCGATCCCGCCACGGTTACGCTGTTTAAGATTATTGCACTAGACCTTTTTAAAGAGGAAAAACTAAAAACGATCAAGAACATCTCAGATATTGCTTAGAAGGAGTTTTCTGTCGCTTAAGCCTTGGAGACTTTGGAAAAAGAAATGAAAGCTGTAGAGTTTGACTTTGAGACGGCGCCTGATTAGATCACACCGCTTTGTAAGGGCATACCTGACGTGAACTCGCGTTTTGAGGAATTTTACTTAAGAGCTAATGTGCTTAAGACTAATCCTCACATTAAGAACTTCTTTGACAAACTATTTGAGATCGAGAAGACAGTCAAGAGCGTGCTTGAGATCTTAGTTGATTGGACTATATTCCAACGAAACTGGCTGTACCTAAACGGAATTTTCAGCAAGTCAGAAATCTCTAAGCAGCTCGCTACAGAAGTCCGCGCGTTCACAAACCTCGACTCGACTTTTAAGGCTACCATCAAATCAATTGTTCAGCAGCCGCAAGTCTACAAGATTTCCCAGCGAGAGAACTTTTTAAACGGGCTAAAGAAGATGAACTCCGATTCAGACACGATCCGAGCAGGTCTCACCGTTTTCCTCGAACAAAAGCGAGACTCATTCCCAAGACTCTTTTTCATCTCAAACGAGGAACTCATTGAGCTCTTCGGAAAGGCTGACAAAATTATCGAGCAACTCATCCAGGGAAGGCCATAAGCTTTCTTACAACAGCTTTACGAGGGCGTAGAGAAACTTAAAGTTGACCCCGCCTCAAAACGATTGACTGCCATGGTTTCCAAGACCGGTGAAATCGTTCAGTTTAAATAGTAGCTAGAGACGGTGGGCAGCACTCCTGAAAAATGGCTAAAGGACCTTGAGACCATGATGGTGCTTACCCTAAAGCACTAGATATTTAATTGCTATGAAGACATGGACCTTGACGCTCCTCACGTTCCTGAAGAGGTAAAAGAGTTCAAGAAGTTTATGGCGACCAAGATTAGCCATGAGCGCCAAGTTGACCCCCACACGCTAGCTGACTGGGTCTGCAAATACCCAGGTCAGAGTGTCTATACTTGTTCGCAGATTTGGTTCACTTAAAAGATCGAGAGCATATTCGAGTCTGCTGAATAGCGCAAGGTTAACTTAAAAGAAGAACGTCGCAAGCTTAAGCTCAAGCTCGGCTCAGAGTATGATCACTCAGACAGCGACTGCTATGCATCCATCGAATACTCCGATTAAGAGGAAGAAGTAAAAGAATAACAGAACGCAGAACAGGTGCAAAACGAAGAGCATGAGGACGAGGAAGAGGAAGAAGAAGAGCTCAATGAATAGGAACAAGAGGAAAAAAGAGCCAACGAAGAGCAGCGACGCAAGGAAGAGGCGAAGAAAGCCGCTGAGGAAATCGTCGAGCGGATCAACGTGAGTCCTTTGGACAGGCTCATGCGCTTTAGAGACAGATTCCTCGTTAACCCTTCAAAGCATCCTAATTACCATATCGGCGACATCACGAAGACTGTAAAACAAAAGACTGAGATCTTGTCTTAGATGCTTAGAGGCAGACTTACCGTCTACGTGCGGGCGTCCGTTGTCGGTCTGATAACGACGCTAGTCTACTAAAGGGACTTGAGCATGGCGATGAACAAGAATGAGATCTTTAAAATCAGCGATTTCGGATGGCAGATGGCGCTTAAAATGAAGTTGCAGGGCCTAGAACTAGCGGCGGCTAGGCTTTAAGGGGCTGTCAGGCACGATACTGACATGAAGCGGGCTGATATCTAGGCGCGTAAGGACACCCAGAAGATAGAGTTGGTGTTGGATGTTCTTCAGTTCAAAAACGACTACGGATTCGAGTACCTGGGAAATTGTCAACGGTTGGTGGTCACACCACTGACTGAGCGGTGCCAGCGTGCATTGCTTGTGGCTATGCAATTCTAGTATGGTGGTGCGCCGGAGGGACCTTTCGGAACCGGTAAGACTGAAACAACCAAGGACTTAGCCCGCATACTCGCAAAACTTTGTTTTATCCAAAACGTTTCGACATCCATAGAGTACGAAAATGTACTCAGATTCTTCAAAGGAATTGCCTCATCGGGCTCATGGATGATCTTTGATGAGTTCAACCGACTTATTCCGACTATTCTCTCGTTCCTATCTCAGGTAATCATCAATATTCAGAATGCGATTAGGAAGAAAGTAGCTTTTGTGCATCTAGACGACAATAAGATCAACCTTAACTTCAACTGTGCTGTCTTTATCACGCTCAATCCAGGGTACGCGGGTAGGACAGAACTCCCCATGGATCTTAAAAACCTATTCAGATCTATCTCGATGGTTGTACCTGATTCCTTCTTTATCACCGAAATCCTCTTGTTTAGTGCAGGCTTTAAAAATGCCCAAGTGCTCGCTAAACGCGTATGCGAAGTCTAAAAGCTAGCGAACATCCTAATGGCCCAAGCATCGGTCGTCAAACTCGACTTCGGTCTTAGAGCAATCAAAGCGATTATAAGTATTGCCGAAAATCTCAAGCAGCAGGCCCAGAACATCTGGGAAAGTGAGCTTCCAGACCTCATTAACGACAGCTCACTTGATATTATCCCATCAAAACAAGCTGCTATGATCTAGGATGTGCAAAATGAGGTAGATCCTGCATTGGATGTAAATGCACCTAATCTCGGCCTCGATTTAACCAACGCTTTAAGAGAGTCACAAGATCCGGCCAAAAATAAGTAGCAGGCTAACTAGCAGCAGACTAACTCAAGCTTCAACAAGACCACGCAGTCTAAAAGTTTAAATAAGTCGTTCCTCACCCCGGCCAAACGCAGTTAGCTAAACTCGCGGTTTTTCAAGATGATTTTCGGTGAATAGAACCCAGAGGTCTCGGAACCACGCCAGACTTAGATAGTCATGGCTCAAATCGGAATGGGGGATTTGTTCATCGATGTCGATGAACTGGCACTCGAAGAGCTGATCATCATCAAGGCAATCAAAGATTTCAATTGCTCGAAGTTTTCACGCGAAAATTTGCTGAGTATTGAAGGAATCATCAGCGACGTCTTTAAGACAAAAGAAAATATGATAGGGTAGTCCGAGTACAGCTGTCTGGGAGATCTTGTTCGGGCAAGCTTTGAGACCAAGAGGCTCGATTTTAACCAGAAACTTGAGCAAAAAGCCTTCTAGCTCTATGAAATCACCTAGGTTAAGCAGGGCTGCATTATTCTGGGAGATGTCATGAGCGGAAAGACCACGCTTATCGAATTGCTGGGCGATGCGCTAAACAAGGCCAGCTAGAATGAGCTAAAACTTAGGATTGCGGAGTGCAGGCGTCAAAAGTTGCTCGAAGTAGCTATAAAGCATTAAAAAGACTAGGTTGAAGAGGAAGCCAAGGAGAAGAAGCGGGTTAAAGTCAAAGAACCTACAACTGGCATTAGTTTTTAGACGACAGAACCCAAGGTGGTTAGTAAAAAGGTCAAGCCTAAGAATGAGACTAAAAGCAAGAATGCACTTTGGCAGGACTTCTTCAAAAAGTCAAAGCTGACGAAAGAGACTATCGATTTGCTTAAAGAAGACCTCTTCATTAGAGGAGTCGATATCAACAGGATAAACCCCAAGTCAGTTAACATCGTGCAGCTTTTTGGAGAGGTCAATAAAGAAACCTACGTCTGGAACGAGGGGGTATTCACTTAGCAGTTTAGGCAGTATAGCAAGGACAAAACATCCAAGAAAAAGTGGATCGTGCTGGACGGACCCATTGACTTTTACTGGGTAGAGAACCTAAATTCAGTGCTTGACGACAACTTAAAGCTCAACTTGCCAAACGGTGAGTCAATTGCCATGACTCCTGGGATGTGTCTGCTTTTAGAGACAGACAGTCTTAGAAATGTCACGCCAGCGACTATTTCGCGCTGCGGACTTGTGTTCATGAATAGGCAGGAAGTGAATCGACCAAAACAGATGTTCAATCAGTACTTGAAACAGCTTCCACCTAATCTAAATGAGTCTCTCAAGGACATGGAGTTGCAGGCTAACTGGTTATTCGTTGACGCATTGCAAGTCTTTAATCACGAGAAGGCAAGAAATAACTTGCTATTAAATGAAGTCGACGAGCACTGGATCGTTCACAATTTTATTATGATGCTGGACTCCTATCTCCATGGGTACTGGATTGAATTCATCAACAATAATTTGCTCGAGAGCGAAGACGGCAGCCAATAAGTTCATCTGGCGAAGACCGCGTGGGCTTACGGTGTGGACCCTAAGGACATAATGCCAGAACACGATGAAGACCACATCGACCCGGGATTTATAAAAGATTACTTCGAGAACATGCGTCTAGTAGGACAGATCAGACTTAACGCACCTCCCCCAAAAAACGAGGAACTCCGCCTGGCTTGTAATGACTTCAATAATAAGATCAATAGGAGTGAAAACTCGCTCAAATACTTGCCTAAGTGGAGTGAAGCGTTCATCATCTTGTCAGTAACCTGGGCGTTTTCACTTGTGCTTAAGAAAGAGGCGCGTTAATATTTGGGCAAATTACTGTAGAAGCGCATTGAGTAATGTTAGTCAGACTTCGCGACGTACTAACGATTAAAGAAAAAGCAATAGCAGGCAAAAGAGGAATCTCTTAAAGCTGCTTCAAAAGTTGATGATAGATCAAAAACTGATGATAAGTCAGACAAGCTTTCTCAGTTATCGCCTGTTAAAGTCTCACCTACACGAGGCTTGAGTGTCAAAGTCGATGTGGGTATGTCGTTTACAGAATCTAATGCCCGATTCCATAGAATGGAAAGCTCAAAAACCCTTCAATAGGAGGTAGAGATTCAAGATTCAGGTTTCACGGTAGAATGGAATGACTCGGAAAAGCCACTTTTCATTTCTGAGTTTCCGTTCGAACAGGGAAACACCGTTTTTGATTGTTACTTCAACATGGAGAATAGCTCATGGTTTAAATTCGATATGACTAAGGTCACCTCCCGAATGCTTCTAGCTTATGGGGAGCAGATACCATCGATGCGATTGATCTAAAACATCTACGTGCCAACTCTGGAGACTGTAAAAGTTACACACGTGATGGAAAGTTTGATAACCACTTAGAAGCCAATTGCAATCTGTGGAGAAGGTGCATGCGGTAAGTCTTCGATGATCAAGGACTTTGTCTTCAATCAAATTTTCCTTTTCACTCAGGGCACTTATCTAGATCACATCACATGCAGCCACTACACAACAAGTGATGTCTTAAAAAACAACGTAGAACGCAACCTGGTGCCCTTGTTCGTTCGAGATAAAGTTGATACACCGGCCGAGTCCATCAAGCCTTAAGTGCAACCAGAGGTAAAGCCAGGTACCAAAACTCCCGACGAAGCGATGGAAGAACTTATCAAAACAGCTACGAGTATGTCAAACAAGAAGGAAACTAACATCCTAAAGCCACCCGGTCAAGATACACGGCTTATTGTGTACCTAGAAGATCTTCACATGACTTGGATTGACGAGACAAAAGACTAACCTGCTATTGAGTCAGTCAGAGACTTTTTCATGCAAAAGTAGTGGTTCTCGCCTAACAAAAAAGCTACCCGCAAAATTCAAAGCACGAACTTCGTGACTTGCTTCGACTCTGTTGCGGAGCAAAAGGAAAGAATGAGCTTGCGCACTCTTGAGAAGTTTTTCATTATTGGCTTGAACAGCTATGATCTTGAAACGACGAAAGGCATCTTTACGCAGCTGTTTGATCTGGCATCGCAAGAATGGCCATCAGCAGTATCAGGCACTATTCCTAAGTTAGCAAAGGCAATCATGCAGCTCTATGATGCTTGTTTCACCCACCTGAAGCCGACGCCGATAAAGGTACACTACACGTTCAACCACCGTGAGTGCTTTAAGATGGTCACTGCGATCTGTAAAATTGAGTCGAGTTATCTCAAGAATGAGGTGAGCATGATGAAACTATTTTACCACGAAGCCATGCGCCAATACGCGGACAAAATATTGATGAAGCATGATCTCCAGTGGTTTATGAGCACTTTGTAGACAGTCTGCATGGAAAATTTCGACATGAATGAGCCCGCCCCTTCTGTAAGAACCACAGAGCTGAGTGAAAACGAAAGCCCGGAGAAAGCAATTGAAGAGTTCAAGATGCTATCGAATAAAACGAGTCCTTTAGCACAATCACCTTTGATGTCCTAGATCCTTTTTCCGATTTAAGAGCCAAGCGAACTTTGGTTCAGCATAATGAACGACGAGGCAGAAGGGTATTATTTCTAGATAGACCTTAAAAAGACTGAAAGTTTAATTGAGTCGTGGCTTGATAAGTACAACGAGTCTTAGGAGCGACAACGTATATCACTGATCCTTTACATGGAGATTAGCAAGCATTTGCTTAAAATTCTGAGGGCAATCAATATGCACGACGGCCACCTGATTACTGTTGGTCTTAAAGGATTCGGGCTTCAGATAATCATGAAACTGGCTTGTTTCATCTCCAATATCCACTACGTAAAAATGGAAATGAGCCAGAATTATACTGATGAGGACTGGCGTCAAGACTTGCGCAAGAACATCGTTTACTCAGCATCGGAGGATAAGCCGCTCGCGTACGTATGCGACGAATTCCGCATCACAAGCGACAAGTGGTATCTGGACCTTGAGTGTCTGGTTAAGTCGAATATATGTTCAGAAATCACTCGCAAAAACGATGTGTTCTAATGTCTAGTCCAAATCGCTTAGCAGAAGAAGCGTGCGCTCAAAGCGCTGCAAGGTGTCAGCAAAGAAAAAGCTAAGAAAGAGGCGAAAACTGAGATAGACCATCATTACTTGACTGAAATGAAAAAGTAAATCGAGGACCACCCCCAGGAAAAGGCTGATTTATATTACTCGTTCCTCAAGCGGATAAAAAAGAACTTCCACCTGATATTCAACTTCACTCCATCGGGAGCGAACTTCCGAGAAAAAATGGAAAAGCATAAGCAGCTCATGATTTGCTCCCAGATGATTTGGATCTAGAACTTATAATAGGAAGACCTGTCGGCAATCGGCAACATAGTCTTCGTCTAGAAGATTTTCAAATCTCAGGAGGAATAGGCTAAACAGCTCCAAGACGTTGACAAGAATGCCAAAGAGGGCAAGTAAACTGATGCTAGTGCTTACGAGATCCAGAAGAATTTGCAGCTTAACCAAAAAATACTGAAGGCAGTGACTACCATCTATCTTGATACGATTCGGTTTGCAAAGAAGTACTAAGACGAGACAGAGCATGTGCTCACTTACACACCAGTTTTCTTTATTAGAACATTCAAAACTTACCAGAGATTGCTCGAGGAACGCAGTCGCAACGTAAACGAAATCCAAGCGCGCTATGAAGAAGGCTTAAGAAAGATAAAAATGACTCAGGATGCGATCGGGAAGTTTCACGTTGAGCTAGCTGCTTAAACGCCAGTATTATAGGAGCAGCAGCGCAAACTGGTCGCAATTGTCGTAGATATAGAAGAAGAAACCCAAAAAGTCAAAATCTAGAGGGAAACTATGAAGAAACAAGAGACAGACCTAACTAAGTAGGTCGAGATGGCGGTCATGAACAAGAATGAATGCTAGGACCAGCTGGACAAGATCGTGCCTCTCATTAACGAGGCGGTCAGCTCGATGAACTAGATTTCTAAGTATGACGTTGCCGAGATTAGATAGCTTCCCCATCCGCCCAAGGCAATCAAGCTGGTGCTTAAGGCGGTCTGTATCCTGCTTGAGGTCGAACCGATTGTCAAGAAAAACAAAAAGGGAGATTACAAGCCGAGCTACTGGCGCGCTGCAATCAGTGAGAAAGTTCTTGGTGACCCGAATCTGCCACAGATATTGGTCTCATTCGATAGGAACAAACTGACCACTGAGATTATGGGTCATGTTGAGGACATCCTTTCAGAGGCAGATTATACATATGAGAACGCTCACTTTGCATCAAAGGCGGCAACTGGCCTTTTCCGATGGGTAAAAGCTATCCGCGACTATTACTACATCTTCTAAGAAATGCAGCCCCGACGTGACGCTCTCATGGAAGCTGAGAAACAATTGATTGACAAAAAGGATTTGCTAAGAGGCAAATAGCGAGAGATCAAGGCAATTGACGAGCAACTTGAAGGTCTATCGCTTCATTAAGACCAAAAGTAGAAAATTATTGATGAGCTCAAAGATTAGATCGATACCACTGTTACAAGGAAGAAGCGAGCAGAGTAACTCCTTAAAAGTCTGAGCCAAGAGCGCCAAAAGTGGATCGTTTGTTCACGTATGCTTAGCTCTAAATATGAAACCGTGCAGGGTGATGTCGTGCTGACTGCCTGCTACATCACTATGGGCAGTGGGTTTACCGCTAAGTACCGGAAGTAGCTGATCAATCGGTGGCAAGAGTGCATCCGAAAGGCTGACATAACCTACAACAACATCTTTGAATTCCAAGAGATGTTTGGTGACAACTTTAAGATAAGGGAATGGCACGCGAATGACCTGCCACCTGACCATTATAGCACGGACAATGCACTTATCATGACTAAGTCAAAACGATTTATCTTTTTCATCGACCCTGACTCGCTTGCATAGAACTGGATTCGAAAGTAGTACAAGGGTGCCAACATTCGGTTCACAAAGATGACTGACTCCAATTTTAAACGCACGTTAGAGATTGGTATTGACCTTGGTCAGCTTATCCTGGTTGAAAACATGAGCGACAACTGGAGCGTCGAGCTTGAAAGTCTCGTAAAGAAAGAAATCTCAAAGTTCGGAAACACTAAGATGATCAACTTCTGTCGGCGAAAGGTTAAGTATGACTTGAACTTCAACTTGCTGCTTGCTACGAACAACTCTTAGCCGAAGCTTGACGCCAACATTACGAATCACATCCAGACGATCAACTTCTTCGTCAGCGTCGAAGCCCTTACTCAGAACATCCTTTCGATCGTCGTCGCCAACGAGCGCCCTGACCTCGAGCAGAGCTTCAACGAAAACACCAAGGACACCTTTGACAACATTAAAATCCTCAAGGAGAACGAAGAAAAGATTCTCAAAAACCTCGGCGTTGACGGAGAGCGAATACTCTCTAACGATAAACTGCTCACTTGCCTTCGTGAGAGCAAGAACTCAGCCGAAATAGTTGCCCAAAACCTTAAGAAGATTCACCAGACCAACCAGTTTTTGCAGAAGTCTAGAAATCTCTACGCGCGTGTAGCTTTGCGGGCGGCTAACCTTTACTTTTCGGTGAAGAATTTGCGTAAGATCAACCAAATGTACAGGTACAGTCTGACGTGGTTCATGAACGTGTTCATGCAGTCCTTAAATAAGGCAAATATGCCAACGAAAACAGAAGTTGTCATTGACGACGAAGAGTTCAAGATGCTTAACACTAAGTTCTCGGCGGACGAGCGCATAAACATGCTGAACTCAGTTTTCACGCAGGAATTGATCCGTAAAGTTATCTTCTCGGTCTACTAAGAAGACCGGCAGCTTGTAACCTACTTTATTGCGGTATCAGTGCTGTCTGCAGAGGGCTTGCTGGACTAAGAGATGCTGGCGTTTTCACTAGTAGGAAGCAAGTAAGTGGACATGCGAATCGAAAACCCAGGCGTGCTTCCCTGGATGGACAACGTGATGTATGCGGAGTTAGATGCATTGTCTAAGATCGCACCTTTTTCTCACGAAAACCTAATCTAGCACATCAAAGAGCAGCCCGAGCAGTGGAACAATGTCTACCATGGAAATAATATCATTTTCACGGAGCTTCCGAACAGGCAGTTGATTGACTTTGGCAAATTTTTGAGCGAAGATATTGTACTACCTAAGACAGCTTCTGTTGCACTAACCAAGACTAGCCAGCCTAGGACTGGAAGTCATACTGCTTACGGAAAACCAACTGACATTTAGTAAGTCGCACTAATCAACACAGCTTCTGGTTCGTTAAGCGGAGTGGACGAAGATTAGAATAACTAGCGCTTAAATATCGTGGATCAAGAGTCTCGCAAATAGACCGCTCAGTCGAAGCGCTCGGAGAAGTCCGGCCGCACGAGGATCGAGGAAGGTGCTTCCCGTGGTGGGTCTTCGCATGCAGTAGACGATAAAATTTGGACCGAAGAAGAACTACTTGCTGATGAAGAGCTTTGGCGTGTGAGTGATAGCGATGAGGATAGTGAACCAGAAGTGGTCTCAGATCGCTCAAAGGCCAAGAATTCGAGGAATTAGATGCGAGATAGCAGAATGGCTTCCCGACAGACGTCTTAACGTGCAGACTAGACCTCTCGTAAAGTCAGTGACTATGTCCCGTATGACCCTAACGAACGTAACAAGGAGTACTATGAAGACGAAGCTGCCATGAGGGACGAAGAGGAGCAGATGGCTCGATACCTGGTGGAGCAAGCGCCTAACTACGACGGCGACAAGAACAGGGACAATTACAAAGAAATGGTGAGAATGACCCGGCAGGAAAAGACCTAGCTCTAAATCAGAGAGAAGATGTTGCGTCTCCAAGCTGAACTCTGTTTAATCAGATGTCTGCGTCCTGATCTTATTAAGAAGTGTCTTCACTAGATCGTTGGTTAGATATACGATTTCGGGTACAATAGCTTCGAGTAAGACGTGCTCTCAAAGTTCATTGACCACGATGCCACCAATGCAGCCAGAAAGACCCGTATCTACAATCCTAATTCTGAGAAGAACAAGAACAAAGGGAGTACATTGACCAACAAGAAGAAGATCGAGAACAACGTCTAATTACTCATCAAAGAAGCATACAAGGAGTCGAAGAACACTCTTCCGATTTTCTTCTTAGTGACCCACTCTGTAAACGTGTTCAACGAGCTGCATTAGTTCCATCTCAAGAATGGAGCTACATCATCAACGAAGCTGATTAATATGTAGGTCGGACGAGGCTTGGACAAAAAGATTGAAGAAGCCATCAACAAAGCAGTCAATAGCGGCGACTGGCTCCTTATCGAGAACCTGCACTTGGCTGACAACTGGCTGTACGAATTGGAAATTATTATCCAGAAGCTGCCCTACGAGAAAGTTAACTCTAAATTCCGCCTTTGGATGAGCTCAATACAGTACGACAACATGCCTGCGCAGATCTTGCGCTAGTCTGTAAAGATTGCGTTGCAACAACCGACAGGCGTCAAGCTTAAGATGGAACGACTCATAGAGAAGATGGAACAAGAAACCGGGTGGCGCAAACTTCAACAGCGCAAAATTTTCAAGAACCTTTACATGTCCTTGTGCTACCTGCACTCAGTACTCGATGGTCGCTCAGAATTCGGCAGTCTTGGATGGAACATCTACAGTGGCTTCGATGCAAGCGACTTCGAGATCAGCGCTGAGCAGATCAAAGCGAGTCTAACTTCAGAGGAACTCAAGGACCGAGACTCGATCCTTTACATTTTGAAGTACCTCTTCGCGAACATTAACTTTTAGGGTAAAATTTCCCGCAAAGAAGACCAACGAAAGCTAAATGCACATATTGAAGATCTATTTAAATCCAAGATTGCATTCTGTGAAGAGCTCCCAGCTGACCTTAGTTCATCACACTACGGTTACCCTCACATCGAGGAACAGGACCTAAATGATTGGATCAGGCTAAACTTGCCGACAGCAGACAACATCTTGATCTACGGCTTCAACCGGAATATTGAGAGATACGTGCTCAGCAACAAGGCTCTTGATACGTTGCAAAGGCTTTACAGTCTCAATAAAACCCGCAAAGTCAAAGAGCTTGGCTACGTCGGACTTGACCTGGATCTTGAAAACGTGTCGATAAAGATTAGTCTGATTAAGACAAGTCAAGAACAAGCTTCTCACGATAGCTCCAACAAGAATATTGTTGATTTGCCTGAGATTGAAGGAGAATCTAGCATGCGCAGTTTACAAAGGAAGACTTCTGAATACTACAACCCTGATGCCATCGAGGACGTTAACGTTGACGCCCTGCTCCCGCTATTCGTCTAAATTTAAAAACTTATCGCGAATAGCTCTCTCTCCGCAGAAATCAAGGAAGATAGTGATCGTTTTGACGAGAGAATTGACAGCAACATTTTGGTTCAAAGGGACAAAACGGACAGTCTAGTGGCTGTCCAGGCCCAGAAAATTCTTACAATCCTTCGCAACTTGTTCAGCGAGAAAGTTATCGACATGAAGCTGCCTTAGTCAAACTTGAAAAAGCCGACGCTCATCACTTTTAACATCGAGATAAAATGCTTAATTCGCTTGATTAAGGCCATTTCAAAATCATTGGAAGACCTACTGCAGCACATTTAAGGCGTCTACACGAAGCCGATTGAAATCGAGCGGTTGTGGCACAAGATTCAAAACAACTAAGTGCCCAAGGCATGGCGGAAACATTCCTTCCAGACCTCATGCAAGATGTTTGCGGACTTTATGCTTGAGGTAATCCTGAGGGTCAAGTTCTGGCAGAGGCTGCTTAAGTTTAACGCATAGGTGCCTGCTGTGTGGCTGCCTGCCTTCTATGACCCCAATCAGTACATCAACTCGTTGGTCCAGAAAATTGCCCGCGCTTAATCACAGGCGACCAGCTTATTCAAATACCGGTTGGAAGTCACGGACTTTATTGAGCCAACTATTGAGAATTGCCCAGAAGATAACAACTCTAGTTACATATATGGACTCTATCTGGAAGGCGCCTCCTGGGACATTGAGCGCAAGATGGTCGTAGAATAGCAGACGACGGCGTTCTTCGAGAAGTTCCCAGTTGTGAGGATCGTAATCGAAAAGAAAGCCGAAGACGAAGAAGATAAGCCCTCATCAGAGTACGACGAGATCGACAACCCCCAACCTACCAAGCAAGAGCTCAAGGAGTTGCAAGAAATCGAAAAATTGAACGAAGAGATCTAAAAGTAAGAACTCCAGTCCCCTGGACGATCTAAGGAAATGTCAGGGATGAATAAGAGCCCGTCCAGCAACTCCCAGGTTTCGAGCGCCAAAAATCTAAACAACAAGGACAGCGTGAGCGCATACAACTTCAGGATGGGCGGCGACCCCAAATTAGACAAGCAATCTTCCAAGCTGAGCAGCTAATTGGAAGCAAGCAAGCGCACGCTCAACACCGACTCAAAGATCGAAATGCAGACGGACAACTTGGGGCCATAGAACGAGGAAATAACTTAGAACAACCAGACTAAGACATACATTTACCGCTGTCCGGTCTTTAGGGTAAGTTTAAATTCAAATTCAGAAACGCTCACTAATCATTCAAATCCGCCCGCTAAAAGGCGTTGACATAAGACCCTTTTGACTAAGGGGCCTGTTCAAAAGTGGATATAAAACCCTTATATTGCTTGCAGGATCTGCTTAGCGTGGGCTGAGAGGTTAAAATGGTTCTAATTTGTTTGTTTAGACGACTTTGAGACTTGCAGCGGGAGACATAAGTTCGGATAATAAGCCGGTGACTTACATCGACTTGCCGACGAAGTCTCACCCGAGGGTCTGGGTGAAGCGCTCCGTCGCACTGTTGATGGAGACGAGATAATGATCCGAAAGTCGTTGCCACCAACCCGTGCTAGCCAGCCGATGAAGAACATACAACAACAAGACTTTACGGAATTCACTACTCGATTTAAGGTTGGCGAAGTTTCCAATTTAAATTTACAATCATTCTTTCTTCCCTCTCAATCACATTCTACCCACGGGGTTTTGGGGTTTTGGGG
>Ga0169931_10005094_pt1 | contig 20171 bp, 19 predicted proteins | sample Kivu_15m_20L_FD_129675 | JGI IMG/M metagenome (GOLD analysis project Ga0169931, IMG submission 129675) | Freshwater microbial communities from Lake Kivu, Western Province, Rwanda to study Microbial Dark Matter (Phase II) - Kivu_15m_20L... | ecosystem: Environmental > Aquatic > Freshwater > Lake... | reverse complement strand
GCGCGCGTGCTGGCCACCGAGCACCAGATCTACCCACGCGCCGTGCGCTGGTTCGTGGAGGGCGCGCTCGAGGTCGCCGGCGGCCGCGTCAGGCAGCGCGACGGGCAGGCGCAGTGGCTGATGGCCGCGGACTCTTCGCTCCCGGCGCCCTGACCGCGCCCTCGGCAGGTTTCCACCCCCGACCCCCGACCCCCGGACCCATGCACCCTTCGGCCCTGCTCGACCTGGCGACGCAACTGCTGCAGGAGGTGCTGCGCCTGGAGCAGCCGGCCGACCGGGTGGTCTCTGCCTTCTTCCGCGCGCACCGCATGCTCGGGGCCCGTGAGCGCCACGCGCTGGCCGAGACGGTCTACGCTGTGCTGCGGCGGCGCCTGCTGCTGCAGCACCTGGCGCAGGGCGGCAGCGGCCCGCTGGCGCGGAGCCTCGCGCTGCTGGGCTGGCAGGGGGAGCCCGGTGCGCGGGCGCGTGCGATCACGACGCAGGAGTCGGACTGGCTCGCGCGCGCGGCGGCCATCGACCTCGCGAGCCTGCCGCCGCGCCTGCGCCACAACCTGCCCGACTGGGTGGCGCAGCCGCTGGCCGCCGAATTGGGTGACCTCGAGTTCGATGCGCTGGCCGCGAGCCTGTTGGAGCCGGCGCCGCTGGACCTGCGCGCCAACGCGCTGCTCGGCGACCGCGCGGCGGCGCAGGCCGCGCTGGCGGCCGAGGGGGTGCAGGCCGACCTGACGCGCTGGTCCCCGTGGGGCCTGCGCTGCGCGGGCAAGCCGGCGCTCAACCGCCTGGCCGCCTTCGAGCGCGGCCTGGTCGAGGTCCAGGACGAGGGCAGCCAGTTGCTGGCGCTGCTGACCGGTGCCAGTCGCGGCGAGATGGTGGTGGATTTCTGCGCCGGCGCGGGTGGCAAGACGCTGGCGCTGGGCGCGATGATGCGCAACACCGGCCGGCTGTATGCCTTCGACACCTCGGACCACCGGCTCGCCGCGCTGAAGCCGCGTCTGGCGCGCAGCGACCTGTCCAACGTGCACCCGGCGGCCATCGCACACGAGCGGGACGACCGCGTGCGGCGTCTGGCCGGCAAGATCGACCGCGTGCTGGTGGACGCGCCCTGCTCGGGCTTGGGGACGCTGCGCCGCAACCCGGACCTGAAGTGGCGCCAGTCGCCCGAGGCCGTGACCGAGCTCGCGGCAAAGCAGCAGGCCATCCTGGCGGCAGCGGGGCGCCTGCTGCGCCCGGGCGGGCGGCTGGTGTATGCCACCTGCAGTCTGCTGCGGGCCGAGAACGAGGACATTGCGGACGCCTTCACGCAGGCGGGGCGGGGCGGCTTCGAGCCCGTGCCCGCGGCGCAGGTGCTGGACCAGGCCCGCGTGGCCGGGGCCGAGGCGCTGGACGAGGGCGGTTTCCTGCGGCTGTGGCCTCACCGGCACGGGACCGACGGATTCTTCGCCGCGGTCTGGGAGCGGCGCTGAGCGCTTGACCCAGGTCAAGCGGCCGTCGCGGGTCGCCCGGATCCCCGGGATTGGGCTGGTCGGGCCAGGGTCTCTGCGCTTTCCTGCCCGGGCCGGCTCCTACAATGGGCGTTGGGAGTCTGTTGAAGCTCCGGCATCGGAGCCCTGGAGAGAGGCCACATTACATGAACGCATTCTGGACGGTCCACGACGCACTGGTGTCCTGGCTGGCCGACGGTCTGGTCGACACGAGCTGGTGGCAGGTCCTGCTGTTCACGCTCGTCGTGACGCACATCACGATCGCCGCGGTGACGATCTTCCTGCACCGCTCGCAGGCGCACCGCGCGCTCGAGCTGCACGCGATCCCCTCGCATTTCTTCCGCTTCTGGCTCTGGCTCACCACGGGCATGGTGACCAAGGAGTGGGTGGCCATCCACCGCAAGCACCATGCCAAGTGCGAGACGGTCGACGACCCGCACAGCCCCGTCACGCGCGGCATCGACACCGTGTTCTGGAAGGGCTCGGAGCTGTATCGGGCCGAGGCGAAGAACCTCGAGACCCTGGCCAAGTACGGCCACAACACCCCCGACGACTGGATCGAGCGCCACCTCTACACCCGCTACTCCTGGCAGGGCGTGGGCCTGATGCTCATCATCAACCTGGCCTTGTTCGGCGCCATCGGCGCCGCGGTCTGGGCGGTGCAGATGGCGTGGATCCCCATCACCGCGGCCGGCATCATCAACGGTTTCGGGCACTACTGGGGCTATCGCAATTTCGAGGCCGTCGATGCCTCGACCAACATCTCGCCCTGGGGCGTGATCATCGGCGGCGAAGAACTGCACAACAACCACCACACCTACCCGACCTCGGCCAAGCTCTCGGTCAAGCCCTACGAGTTCGACATCGGCTGGCTCTACATCCGTGTCCTCGAGTCCCTGGGTCTGGCCACGGTGCGCAAGACGCCGCCGCAATTGCGCCTGGGCGAGGTGCGCCCGGTGGCCGACGGCAAGACGCTCGAGGCCCTGATCGCCAACCGCTACGAGGTCATGGCGCGCTATGCGCGTGAGATGCGCAAGGCCGTGGGCGGCGAGCTCGAGCGTCTGAAGGCGCAAGGCGCCCAAGGCACGCCGAAGTTCGCCCAGATGCGACTGGCGCGGCGTTGGCTGCACCGGGACGCCGACAAGATCCCTCACGGGCTGAAGGCCCAGCTCGAGCACGCCCTGGGGGACAGCCCGGCGCTGGCCAAGCTCGTGAGCATGCGCGAGGAACTGCGCCAGCTCTGGACCCGCACCAATGTCTCGGCCGACCAGCTCGTGAGCGACCTGCAGGCCTGGTGCCGCAAGGCCGAGGACAGCGGGATCGCACCGCTGCGCCAGTTCTCGCTGCAACTGCGCGCCGCCCAAGCCTGACCGTTGGGTGATCCCCGCGCAGGGGCGAAAAAAATCCCGCCGATGGCGGGATTTTTCTTGGTGAGGTCAATTTTTTCGGCGCAGTGCGACGATTCCTTGCACCTCACCACTCATCGATGGGCCGCGGCGCCCAACGGTGCGCCGCGACATCGCAGTCTCACTTCAGCTTCGTTTCCTTGTACAGCACGTGCTTGCGCGCCTTCGGGTCGAACTTCAGGAATTCGAGCTTCTCGGGCGTCGTCTTCTTGTTCTTGTTGGTCGTGTAGAAATGGCCGGTACCGGCCGTCGACTCGAGCTTGATCTTTTCGCGTGCGCCTTTGGCCATGTCAGACTCCGTGCGGACGCGCCGCCTTAGATTTCACCCTTGGCACGCAGGTCGGCGACGACCTGATCGATGCCGACCTTGTCGATCAGGCGCAAGGCCGCGTTGCTGATACGCAGCCGCACCCAGCGGTTCTCGCTCTCGACCCAGAAGCGACGGTTCTGCAGGTTCGGCAGGAACCGGCGCTTGGTCTTGTTGTTCGCGTGGGAGACGTTGTTCCCGACCATCGGGCCCTTGCCCGTGACTTGACAGACGCGTGCCATGAGGCTGCTCCGCTGTGGGCGCGCCGTGGGGGCGCCCGGGTTGGCCAGGCGGCAGGCCCGGCGGGTGATTCGGTGCGCCGCGAACCCGGGGTCGTCCCTGACCGCAGCAGCAAAGCCCATGAGTGTAATCGAAGCCGGGGCCGGTGCGTGCCTGCGCACCGGCCAGGGCCCGGAGGCTGAATCTGTCGCCCGGCCCTTCAGCCTTCCTGCTGCTCCAGGAAGCGCTGCGCGTCCAGCGCCGCCATGCAGCCGGTGCCGGCGCTCGTGATCGCCTGGCGGTAGACGTGGTCCTGCACGTCGCCGGCGGCGAACACGCCGGGGACGCTGGTCATCGTCGCCATGCCCTCGAGCCCGGTGCGGGTGACGATGTAGCCGTCCTTCATCTCGAGCTGACCCTTGAAGATGTCGGTATTGGGCTGGTGACCGATGGCGATGAAGCAGCCGTGCAGGGCGATGTCGCTCGTCGCGCCAGTCTGTGTCGAGCGCAGGCGCACGCCGGTGACGCCACTGGCGTCACCCAGCACCTCGTCGAGGGTGTGCCAGAGGTGGAGCTGGATCTTGCCGGCTTCGACCTTGGCCATGACCTTGTCGACCATGATGGCCTCGGCGCGGAACTTGTCGCGGCGGTGGATCAGGTGCACCCGGCTCGCGATGTTGGACAGGTACAGGGCCTCCTCGACCGCGGTGTTGCCGCCGCCGACCACGCAGACTTCCTGGTTGCGGTAGAAGAAGCCGTCGCAGGTGGCACAGCCGCTCACGCCCCGGCCCATGAAGGCCTGCTCGCTCGGCAGGCCGAGGTACTTGGCGCTCGCGCCCGTGGCGATCACCAGGGTGTCGGCGGTGTAGGTGCCCGAGTCGCCGCTCAGCGTGAAGGGCCGGCGCGAGAGGTCCACCGTGTGGATGTGATCGAACACGATCTGCGTCTGGAAGCGCTCGGCGTGCTGAAGGAAGCGCTGCATCAGGTCCGGGCCCAGGACGCCATTCACGTCGGCCGGCCAGTTGTCCACCTCGGTGGTGGTCATCAACTGCCCGCCCTGGGCCATGCCGGTGATCAGCATCGGCTTCAGGTTGGCGCGGGCGGCATAGATGGCGGCGGTGTAGCCGGCCGGGCCGGAGCCGAGGATCAGGACGCGGGCGTGGGTGGGGGTGGCGGTCATGTCAGGCGGGAAGGCGGGGCGCTCGGGACCGGCATTCTGCCTTGGCGGGCGGCAGGCCTTGCCGAGCCTGCGGTCACGGGCGGCGTCCCCTGGGAGGGTGCGCCGGCGCACCCGCGCGGGCTGCGCGTTCGGCAACAATACCGGCATGACGTTTTCCCTCGGGACGCTCAGCGCCGAAGGCACCTACACGCGCTCGCGTGCGGCGGCCACAGCGCCTGAGCCCGCTGCGGCCTCGCTGCGCAGCCGGGTCTGGCTGGTGCTGGGCACGGTGCTGTGGCTGGTGCTGGCGCTGGCGCTGCTGACCCACGATGCCGGCGACCCCGGTTTCAGCACCTCGGGCGACGGCGCACCGGCGCGCAATGCCGCCGGGCGGGCCGGGGCCTATCTCGCCGATCTCGTGCTCTTCGTCTTCGGGCATTCGGTCTGGTGGCTGATGGCGGTGGCGGCCCGCGACGGCCTTGCCCGGCTCGCCGCCTGGCTGCGCGGCGAGCCGCAGGCCGCAGCGCCGACGTGGCGCACGAGACTCGTCTTCTGGGCGGGCGTGCTCCTGCTCATGGGCTCGAGCTGCGCGCTCGAGTGGACGCGCCTGTACCGCTGGGAGGCCCACCTGCCGGGCCACGCCGGTGGCGTGATCGGCCACACGCTCGGCCCCTTGTCGATGCGCTGGCTCGGCTTCGTCGGCTCGGGCATCGTCTGGATCGCCGCGCTGGTGGTCGGCATGTCGCTCGCTCTGCGCTTCTCCTGGCTGCGCCTGGCCGACCGCATCGGCGAGCGCATCGACGCCCTGCGCGAGCGCCGCCAGGAGCAGCGCGAGATCGAGGAGGACGTGCGCATTGGCGAGGCCGCGGTGCGCGAGCGCGAGATCGTCGCCGAGGAGCACCGGCTGGAGCCCGTGCACCCGCCGCTCGTGATCCAGGCCCCGGTGGCCGAGGTGGCGCCTTCCACGCGCGTGGTCAAGGAGCGCCAGAAGCCGCTGTTCGTCGAACTCGCCGACACCCGGCTGCCGCAGGTGGACCTGCTTGATGCTGCGCCCGCGCGCCAGGAGACGGTGACGCCCGAGTCGCTGGAGATGACCTCGCGCCTGATCGAGAAGAAGCTGGCCGATTTCGGCGTGACTGTGCGCGTGGTCGCGGCCGCGCCCGGGCCGGTGATCACGCGCTACGAGATCGAGCCCGACACGGGCGTCAAGGGATCGCAGGTGGTCAACCTCGCCACCGATCTCGCGCGCTCGCTCAGCCTGGCGCGGGTGCGCGTCGTCGAGACCATCCCCGGCAAGTCGACGATGGCGCTGGAGCTGCCCAATGCGCGCCGCCAGACCATCCGCCTGGCCGAGATCCTGGGCTCGCAGCCCTACCACGCCGCCGCCTCGATGCTCACCATGGGCCTGGGCAAGGACATCGTCGGCGCGCCCGTGGTGGCCGACCTGGCGAAGATGCCGCACTGCCTGGTGGCCGGCACCACCGGCTCGGGCAAGAGCGTGGGCATCAACGCGATGATCCTCAGCCTGCTCTACAAGGCCGAGGCGCGCGACGTGCGCCTGATCCTCATCGACCCGAAGATGCTGGAGATGAGTGTCTACGAGGGCATCCCGCACCTGCTGTGCCCGGTGGTGACCGACATGAAGCAGGCCGCGCACGCGCTGAACTGGTGCGTGGGCGAGATGGAGCGGCGCTACAAGCTCATGAGCAAGCTGGGCGTGCGCCAGCTCTCGGGCTACAACCGCAAGATCGAGGAGGCCGCCGAAACCGGCAGGCACATCCCCAACCCCTTCAGCCTGACGCCCGAACTGCCCGAACCGCTGGAGCGCCTGCCCTTCATCGTCGTCGTCATCGACGAACTGGCCGACCTGATGATGGTGGTGGGCAAGAAGATCGAGGAGCTGATCGCGCGCCTGGCGCAGAAGGCGCGCGCCGCGGGCATCCATCTGGTGCTCGCCACGCAGCGCCCGAGCGTGGACGTGATCACGGGCCTGATCAAGGCCAACATCCCCACGCGCATGAGCTTCCAGGTCAACAGCAAGATCGACAGCCGCACCATCCTCGACCAGATGGGCGCGGAGGCCCTGCTCGGCCAGGGCGACATGCTGTATCTCGCGCCCGGCACCGGCCTGCCGACCCGGGTGCACGGTGCCTTCGTCAGCGACGACGAGGTGCACCGTGTCGTGGAGTACCTGAAGTCCCAGGGTGAGCCGAACTACATCGAGGGCATCCTCGAGGGGGGCACGCTCGAGGAGGGCCCGGGCGGGGCCGGTGAGGGCGGCGGCCCGGGCGGCGAGGCCGACCCGATGTACGACCAGGCCGTGGGCATCGTGCTGCAGCACCGCAAGGCCTCGATCTCGCTCGTGCAGCGGCACCTGCGCATCGGCTACAACCGCGCCGCGCGCCTGCTCGAGGACATGGAGAAGGCCGGCCTCGTCTCGGCCCTGTCCACCAATGGCAACCGGGACATCCTGGTGCCGGCGAGGACCGAATGAGCTCCGACCCGCTGCATCGCCGGACGCTGTGCCGCGGCGCGGTCGCGCTCGCCCTCGCCGCCGCAGGCGCTGCGGTGCCGCTGGCCCGGGCGCAGGCCGTGGACCCGGTCGAGGCCCTGCACGAGTTCGTGCGCGAGGCCCGCACGGGGCGGGGCAGCTTCACGCAGACGGTGATCCCGCCCGACGGCGGCCGCCGGCGTGTCTCGAGCGGCAGCGTCGAGTTCCTGCGGCCCGACCACTTCCGCTTCGCCTATGCCAAGCCCTTCGAGCAGCTCATCGTCTCCGACGGCACGCGGCTGTGGCTGCACGACCCCGAGCTGAACCAGGTCACGGTGCGCCGCGTCGTCGACACCCTGGGCAGCACGCCGATGGCCATCCTGGCGGGCCGCGCACCCGACCGCGACTTCGAGCTCGTCGCCGAGCCGGCCAGCGAGGGTCTGGCCTGGGTGCGTGCGACGCCGCGGCGCGGCGACAGCACGATCCGCTCGCTGCGCATCGGCTTCAAGGGCCGTGCGCTGGCCGCGGTCGAGATCGCGGACAGCTTCGGCCAGCGTTCGCTGATCGAGTTCCGGGACCTGCGGCTGAACGTGCCGGTGCCGGCCGAGCGCTTCCGCTTCACGCCGCCGCCCGGCGCCGACGTGATCTCGCAGTAGGCCGGGGCGCCGCGCCGCCGTGGAGGCCACGCTGTTCGACGCTGCCGCACCGGCGGTGCCGCTGGCCGAGCGGCTGCGCCCGCGTACCCCCGACGAGGTGATCGGCCAGCGCCACCTGCTGGGCCCGGGCAAGCCGCTGCGGCGCGCCTTCGACACGCACCGCCTGCACTCGATGATCCTGTGGGGCCCGCCCGGGGTGGGCAAGACGACGCTGGCGCGGCTGGTGGCCGGCGCCGTGGACGCGCAGTTCCTGGTGCTGTCGGCGGTGCTGGCCGGCGTGAAGGACATCCGCGAGGCGGTCGAGCGCGCCCAGGCCGCGCGCGCCACCGGCCGCGGCACCGTGGTCTTCGTCGACGAGGTGCACCGCTTCAACAAGGCGCAGCAGGACGCCTTCCTGCCGCACGTCGAGAGCGGCCTGTTCACTTTCATCGGCGCGACGACCGAGAACCCCTCGTTCGAGGTCAACCCGGCGCTGCTCTCGCGCGCGACCGTGCACGTGCTGAAATCCCTGCAGGACGAGGACCTCGCGCAATTGCTCGAGCGCGCGCGCGCCGAACTTCAGGCCCCGCCCCTGGCGCCGACGGCGCGTGAGCGCCTGGTCGCGCATGCCGACGGGGACGCCCGCCGCCTGTTGAACGCCTACGAGAACGTGGTTGCCGCGGCGGGGGCGGTGGCCGAGATCGACGAGGCCGCGCTCGAGCGCGCGCTGGGCGAGCAGTTGCGGCGCTACGACAAGAGCGGCGACCAGTTCTACGACACCATCTCGGCCCTGCACAAGGCGGTGCGCGGCTCGGACCCGGACGCGGCGTTGTACTGGCTGGCGCGCATGCTCGACGGCGGCGTCGACCCGCGCTACGTGGCGCGGCGTGTGCTGCGCATGGCCAGCGAGGACATCGGGCTGGCCGATCCGCGCGGCCTGCAACTGGCCCTGCAGGCGGCCGAGGTCTACGAGCGCCTGGGTTCGCCCGAGGGTGAGCTGGCGCTGGCGCAGGCCGTCGTCTACCTGGCCGTGGCGCCGAAGTCCAACGCCGTCTACGCGGCGTGGAACGCCGCCCGCGCGCTGGTGCGCAAGGACGGCACCCGGCCCGTGCCCGAACGCCTGCGCAACGCCCCCACGCGCCTGATGAAGGATCTCGGGCACGGCGCGGGCTACCGCTACGCCCATGACGAGGAAGGCGGCTTTGCCGCCGGCGAGCGCTACCTGCCGGACGATCTGCCGGACCAGACCTTCTACGAGCCCGTGCCGCGCGGGCTGGAGATCCGCATCGGCGAGCGCCTGGCGCAGCTGCGCGCGGCCAACGCCGCCCGGCGCCAGGGCTGACGGGCGTCGGCCCTGACCCCGTCCCGACCGAGGGAATACGCCGGGGGGCGATCGCCGCCGCGCCGCCTAGAATCCGCCCCCTTCGGCTCGCGGTACCCGGCGCGCAACTTGCTTGTGTCCCGGTTGTCTGCGCTACAGGCCGGCGTGCGGCAGGCCCCAGGGCAGCTCGGAGCATCAAGCGATGGACATCTTCTTCCAGCAGATCATCAACGGCCTGGTGCTGGGCAGCATGTACGCGCTCGTGGCGCTGGGCTACACGATGGTGTACGGCATCATCAACCTGATCAACTTCGCCCACGGCGAGGTCCTGATGGTGGGCGCGCTGACGAGCTGGACCGTGGTCTCCTTCATGGCTGCCAGCGGCCTGCCGGGCTGGTTCATGCTGCTGGTGTCGCTGGTGTGCGCCATTGCCGTGTGCTGCGTGCTGAACTTCACGATCGAGAAGGTGGCTTACCGGCCGCTGCGCAACGCGCCCCGTCTGGCGCCGCTGATCACCGCCATGGGCATGAGCCTGCTGCTGCAGACGCTGGCCATGATCGTCTGGAAGCCCAACCCCAAGCCCTTTCCCATCCTGCTGCCGAGCGAGCCCATCAACCTGGGTGGGCCGGTCATCAGCGTGGTCCAGATCATGATCCTGGTGACCACGGTCGTCATCCTGTTCGGCCTGCTGTGGCTGGTCAATCGCACCAAGCTCGGCCGCGCCATGCGCGCCACGGCCGAGAACCCGCGCGTGGCCGCGCTGATGGGCGTGCGCCCGGACATGGTGATCTCGGCCACCTTCGTGATCGGCGCCGCGCTCGCGGCCGTGGCCGGCGTGATGTGGGCCGCCAACTACGGGACGGTGCAGCACTCGATGGGCTTCCTGCCCGGCTTGAAGGCCTTCACCGCGGCGGTGCTCGGCGGCATCGGCAACCTGACCGGCGCCATGGTCGGCGGCGTGCTGCTCGGCCTGATCGAGGCCATTGGCGCCGGCTACCTCGGCGACCTGACCGGCGGCGTGCTGGGCAGCCACTACGCCGACATCTTCGCCTTCGTCGCGCTGATCCTCGTGCTGACGCTGCGGCCCTCGGGTCTGCTGGGCGAGCGCGTGGCCGACCGGGCTTGAGGGAGATGCGCGCATGAAGTCGAACAAGCTCCTCGTCTTCCTGATCGCGGCGGTGGCGCTCCTGGCGCTGCCGCTGGTGGCGCAGCAGTTCGGCCAGGGCTGGGTGCGCATCATGGCGCTGGCCATGCTCTACGTGCTGCTGGCGCTGGGCCTGAACATCGTCGTCGGCTATGCCGGTCTGCTGGACCTTGGCTTCGTGGCTTTTTACGCGGTCGGGGCCTACATGTACGCGCTGCTGGCCTCTCCGCACCTGTTCGAGACCTTCGAGTGGATCGCCAAGGGCTTCCCGGGGGGGCTGCACACGCCGATCTGGCTGGTCGTGCCACTGGCGGCGCTGCTGGCAGCCATCGCCGGGGCCTTGCTCGGCGCGCCCACGCTCAAGCTGCGCGGCGACTACCTGGCCATCGTGACACTGGGCTTCGGCGAGATCATCCGGGTGTTCATGAACAACCTCGAGCACCCGGTCAACATCACCAACGGGCCGCGCGGCCTGGACCGCATCGACTCGATGTCGATCTTCGGCCTCGACCTGGGCAAGGCGGTCATGGTCGGGGATTTCCGCATCCCCTCGGTGACGCTGTACTTCTACCTCTTCCTGGCGCTCGTGGTGGTGAGCGTCGTCATCTCCCACCGCCTGGAGACCTCCCGCATCGGTCGCGCCTGGATGGCGATCCGCGAGGACGAGATCGCCGCCAAGGCCATGGGCATCAACACGCGCAACATGAAGCTGCTGGCCTTCGCCATGGGTGCGGCCTTCGGGGGCGTGTCGGGCTCGATGTTCGCCGCCTTCCAGGGCTTCGTCTCGCCCGAGTCCTTCAGCCTGATGGAGAGCGTGATGATCGTCGCGATGGTCGTGCTCGGCGGTCTGGGCCATATCCCCGGCGTCATCCTCGGGGCGGTGCTTCTGGCGGCGCTGCCCGAGGTGCTGCGCTACGTGGCCGGCCCGCTGCAGCAGCTCACCGGCGGGCGGCTCGACGCGGCCATCCTGCGCCAGTTGCTGATCGCAGTGGCGATGATCTCCATCATGCTGCTGCGTCCGCGCGGGCTGTGGCCTGCGCCCGAGCACGGCAAGGCGGCCGCCGCCCCCGTGGGCGCGCGCTGAACGCGGAGCAAGGGTCATGGCGAGCACTCCCATTCTCGAAGTCCGCGGCGTCTCCAAGAGCTTCGGCGGCCTGCAGGCGCTCAGCGACGTCGGCGTCACCATCGACGCGGGCCAGGTCTACGGTCTCATCGGCCCGAACGGCGCGGGCAAGACCACCTTCTTCAACGTCATCACCGGGCTGTACACGCCGGACGCCGGCAGCTTCGCGCTCGGCGGCACGCCCTACCGGCCCGAGGCCGTGCACCAGGTGGCCGAGGCCGGCATCGCGCGCACCTTCCAGAACATCCGCCTGTTCGCCGAGATGACCGCGCTCGAGAACGTGATGGTCGGCCGCCACGTGCGCACGCGCTCGGGCGTGCTCGGCGCGGTTTTGCGCACCGCCGGCTTCAAGCGCGAGGAGCGAGAGATCGCCGAGCGCGCGCGCGAACTGCTCGACTACGTCGGCATCGGCCGCTACGCCGACTACCGCGCGCGCACGCTGAGCTACGGTGACCAGCGGCGCCTGGAGATCGCGCGCGCCCTGGCCACCGACCCCAAGCTGATCGCGCTGGACGAGCCGGCGGCGGGCATGAACGCGACCGAGAAGGTGGTGCTGCGCGAGCTGATCGACCGCATCCGCCGCGACGGCCGCACCATCCTGCTGATTGAGCACGACGTCAAGCTCGTCATGGGCCTGTGCGACCGCGTCACGGTGCTGGACTACGGCAAGCAGATCGCCGAGGGCACGCCGGCGCAGGTGCAGCGCGACGCCAAGGTGATCGAGGCCTACCTCGGCGCCGGGCACCAGGCGCATTGACGCGGCGGAGGGACGACACGATGACCACAGCGCTGCTCGAGGTGCAGGGCCTGAAGGTGGCCTACGGCGGCATCCAGGCCGTCAAGGGCGTGAGTTTCCAGGTCGGCGAGGGCGAGCTCGTCAGCCTGATCGGGGCCAACGGCGCCGGCAAGACGACCACGCTGAAGGCCGTCACCGGCGTGCAGCCGGTGGCCGAAGGCGAGATCCGCTACCTGGGGCGCAGCATCCGCGGCCAGGGGGCCTGGGACCTGGTGCGCCAGGGCCTGGTGATGGTGCCCGAGGGGCGTGGCACCTTCACCCGCATGACCATCGTCGAGAACCTGCAGATGGGCGCCTTCGTGCGCAACGACGCCGAGGTCGACGCCGACATCGACAAGGTCTTCGCCATCTTCCCGCGCCTGAAGGAGCGTGCGCGCCAACTCGCCGGCACCATGTCCGGCGGCGAGCAGCAGATGCTGGCCATGGGCCGGGCCCTGATGGCGCGGCCCCGGGTGCTGCTGATGGACGAGCCCTCGATGGGCCTGTCGCCGATCATGGTGGACAAGATCTTCGAGGTCGTGGCCGACATCCACGCCCGCGGCACCACGGTGCTGCTGGTCGAGCAGAACGCGAGCCGCGCGCTCGGCCTGGCCGACCGCGGCTACGTCATGGACTCCGGCGAGATCACGATGGCCGGCGAGGCCAAGGCCCTGCTGAGCGATCCGCGCGTGCGCGCCGCCTATCTGGGCGAATAGCCCGGCGCGGCGATCGTCGGCCGCGGCGCGCGGACGGTCGCGCGCAGCTTTGCATTACTTCACACCGCGTGCGCCCGGTGCCCGATAGACTCGCGGGCGCCGCCCTGGCGGCTGGCCTGCGGGCGCCCTTGCCGCGCGGCCGGTCAAGCTGTGGTTCGCTGCGAAAGCCCTGCCGATGAAGATGCCGTCCTTTCCCTTCCGGTCGTCGCCGGCTTGGCGCCGCCTGGTCTGGTGGTTCCTGGTCTTCGTGCTCGTCGGCGCCGGCGCCGCGGGGTGGTGGCTGCAGCGCGACGACAAGACGGCCGCGCAGTACCGCACCGCGAAGATCGAGCGCGGGCCGCTCTCGGCCACGGTGTCGGCCAGCGGTGCGGTCAACCCGGTCACCCAGGTCTCGGTGGGCACCCAGGTCTCGGGGCAGATCAAGGAATTGCTGGTCGACTTCAATTCCGAGGTCCGCGCCGGGCAGTTGATCGCGCAGATCGACCCGGAGACCTTCGAGTACCGGGTGCGCCAGGCGCAGGCCGACGTGGACGCGGCGCGCGCCAGCGTGCTGACGGCCCAGGCCGGCCTGCTGGCCAGCCGCGCGGCCCTGTCGCGTGCCCAGGTCGACGCCGCTGAGGCCCAGCGCGACCTGGAGCGCAAGCAGAGTCTGGTGGAGCGCCAGTTCATCGCCCAGATCGAGGCCGACCGCGCGCGCGCGCTCGTCAACACGAGCGGCGAGATGGTCAAGTCGGCCCAGGCGCAGGTCGGCGTCTCCGAGGCCCAGGTGCAGAGCGCGCGCGCCATCGTGGCCCAGCGCGAGGCCCAGCTCGCCCAGGCGCGCGTCGACCTATCGCGCACGCGCATCACCTCGCCGGTGGACGGCATCGTCATCAAGCGCGCCGTCGAGCGTGGCCAGACGGTGGCCGCGAGCCTGCAGGCCCCCGAGCTCTTCGTCATCGCGCGCAACCTCACCGACATGCAGGTCGATGCCAGCATCGACGAGAGCGACGTCGGCCGCATCCGCACCGGGCTGCGCGCCAGCTTCACGGTGGACGCCTTCCCGGGCCAGACCTTCGAGGGCACGGTCACCCAGGTGCGCAAGGCGGCGCAGACGGTGGCCAACGTCGTCACCTACGTGGCCGTGGTGCAGTTCGCCAACACCGGCGGGCGCCTGCTGCCCGGCATGACGGCGAACGTGCGCGTGGTGACGGAGCAGCGCGAGAGCGTGCTGAAGGTGCCCAACGCGGCGCTGCGCGTTCGCATCGCCGGCGTCGAGCCCGCGGCCCCGGCGGCGTCCGGGCCCGGTGCCGGCGGCGCGCCGGCCGGTGCGGGCGAGGGCGCCAAGGGAGCCGAACGCACATCGTCCTGGCAATGGCTGCCCCAGGCCCGGGCCCAGCCGGCCCCGGGGGGCGGCATGGCCAACCTGCGCGAGCGCCTGAGCACCGAACTGCAGCTCAACGCCGACCAGCAGGCGCGGCTGGACGCCGTGCTGGCGGAACTGCGCCCGCGCTTCGGCGCCCTGCGCGAGCTGCCCGAGGAGCAGCGCGCCGCCGCGCGCGACCGGCTCCAGGCCGAGATGCGGCAGCGCATCTCGGCACTGCTCGACCCGGCGCAGCAGCGTCGCTATGCGGAGCTGCAGGCGCAGGCGGCCGCGGCGCGCGAGGGGGGCGGGGGCGCTCCGCCACCCGCAAGCCGCGACGCGGGCGCCAGGCCGCCCGCAGACCGCGACGCGGGCGTCAGGCCGCCCGCCGCGACGGCGCCGGTGGCCCGGCCGGCAGTGACGCCGGGCGGTGGTGCCCCGGCTGCGGCGCCGACGGCGGCCCCAGCCCCAGCCCCGGCCCCGGCCCCGGCCACAGCCGGTGCGGCCGAGATTCCGGTGCCCCCCGGCGGCGTTGCGCCGCCGCTGGCGGGCGGCGGCCCGATGATCGAGACGCGCAACCGGCTCGTGGCCGAGCTGAAGATGGACGCTGCCCAGGCCGCGAAGGTTGACGCGCTGTACGAGTCGGCACGGCCGCGCTTCATGGCCTTGCGCGACCTGCCGCCCGAGGAGCGGCCGAAGGCGCGTGAGCGCATCTCGGCCGACATCCGCGCCGGCATCGCCGCACTGCTGAGCCCGGCGCAGCAGGCGCGCTATGCCGCCATGGTGGCGGAGGGCGGATCGCGCCAGACGGCGCGCGGGCGCATCTACCTGCTCGGCGAGGACGGCAAGCCCGCGGCCTACAACGTGCGCCTGGGCATCACCGACGGCACGATGACGGAGTTGATCGTCGCCCCGTCCACGCCGCTGGCGCAGGTGCTGAAGGAGGGGGCCACGGTCATCACCGGCGTCATCGGCGGCGCGGCATCCGGGGCGTCCCGGCCGGCCGCCGGCCCGCGCCTGCCTTTCTGACGCCTCGCGGCGCTTGCCATCACCCCCGGCCCGGACGGCGACCATGGCCCTGATCGAGGCGCGCGAGCTGAGCAAGGTCTACACCATGGGCGACCAGACCGTGCATGCGCTGCGCGGGGTCTCGCTCGACATCGCCGCGGGCGAGTTCGTCGCCATCATGGGCGCCTCGGGCTCGGGTAAGTCCACGCTGATGAACATCCTGGGCTGCCTGGACCAGCCAAGCACGGGCGAGTACCGCCTGGCCGGTGAGGCGGTGCAGGGCATGGCGGGCGACCAGCTCGCCGCCATCCGCAACCGGCACATCGGCTTCGTGTTCCAGCAGTTCAACCTGCTGCCGCGCACGAGCGCGCTCGAGAACGTCGAGCTGCCCATGGTCTACGCCGGCGTGCGCGCGCTCGAGCGCCAGCGTCGCGCGCTCGCGGCGCTCGAGACAGTGGGCCTGGCGCAGCGCGCCGCGCACACGCCGGCCGAGCTCTCGGGCGGTCAGCAGCAACGCGTGGCGATCGCCCGGGCCCTGGTCAACCAGCCGCAGCTCATCCTGGCCGACGAGCCCACGGGCGCGCTCGACACCCAGACCAGCGAGGACATCATGCGCCTGCTGGCCGGCCTGAATGCCCGGGGCCTGACCGTGGTGCTCGTCACGCACGAGCACGACATCGCGGCCTGGGCCGGGCGGCGCATCGTCTTTCGCGACGGGCGCATCGTCGAGGACGTGCGCCAGGCGCCGCACATGGGCAGCGGGGCGTCCGGTGCGGCCGCCCCGGGGCCCCGGCCGCAGACCGCCCCGGAGGCTGCCACGTGAACCTGCTGGCCGCCCTGCGCAGCGCCTGGCGCGCGCTCGGCGCGAACGCGCTGCGCAGCGCACTCACGATGCTGGGCATCATCATCGGCGTGGCCGCGGTCATCACGATGATCGCGGTGGGCCGTGGCGCCACCGAGCGCGTGCAGGCGCAGATGAAGGGCCTGGGCTCGAACATCATGCTCGTGCTGCCCGGCGGGGTGACGGCCGGCGGGGTGCGCCTGGGCGCCCAGACCGGGCAGGCCCTGACCGAGGAGGACGCGCAGGCGATCGCGCTCGAGATCCCCGAGGTTCAGGTGGCGGCCCCGAGCCTGCGCACCGGGGCGCAGGTGGTGGTGGGCAACACCAACTGGAGCACCAGCGTCTTCGGCACCACGAACGACTACCTCGAGGCGCGCGAGTGGCCGCTGGCCTCGGGCCGGCTGTTCGACGGTGCCGAGATCCAGGGCTCGGCCAAGGTGGCGATCATCGGCCAGACGGTGGCGCGCGAGCTCTTCGGCGACGCCGACCCGCTGGACCAGGTGATCCGCGTGCGCAAGGTGCCGGTGACGGTGATCGGCCTGCTCGAGAAGAAGGGCCAGAACTCGATGGGCCAGGACCAGGACGACGTCGTCGTCGTGCCCATCAGCACCTACCGCAACCGCATCCAGGGCGGGGTGGGCGGCAAGCTCAAGCGCGTGGGCACGATCAGTGTCAAGGTGCGCGAGGGCGAGGACATGAAGGCGGTCGAGGACAGCATCCGCGACCTGCTGCGCCAGCGTTTCAAGGTCCAGGCGGGCGCCGACGACCCGTTCTCGATCCGCAACCTGACCGAGATCCTGCAGGCGCAGGAGGCCTCGAGCCGCGTCATGACGCTGCTGCTGGCGGCGGTGGCCGGCATCAGCCTCGTGATCGGCGGCATCGGCATCATGAACATCATGCTCGTCAGCGTGACCGAGCGCACGCGTGAGATCGGGCTGCGCATGGCCGTGGGCGCGCGCGGGCGAGACATCCTGGCGCAGTTCCTGATCGAGGCCGTGACGCTGAGCCTCGTGGGTGGCGCGATCGGCGTCGTGCTGGGCGCGGCCGCCACCTGGGCCGTGGCGGCCTTCGCTGGCTGGCAGGTGAGCATGACGCTGGCCTCCGTCGCGCTGGCGGCTGGCTTCTCGGCCTTCGTCGGCATCTTCTTCGGCTGGTACCCGGCGCGGCGGGCCTCGCGACTGCTGCCCATCCAGGCCCTGCGGCACGAGTGAGCTCCCGGGGCAATAGACTCCCGCCCGTGCAGCCCGATCCCTTGCGCCGTTCCCGCATCGCCTTCGGCGTGGCCGCGATCTGCGGGCTCTTCCTCACCGAGACCGTGGTGGCGCACCAGACGGCGCCGAGCGCGGCCTCGCCCTGGGTCTGGGGCGGGCTCGGCGCGGTCGGTCTGGGCGCCCTGGGTTGCGGCCTGTGGTGGCGCGTCCAGGCCCGTCGCGGCGCGGACAGGGGGGGGCGATGACCCCGTTGCAGCGCCGCGTGCTGCAGGCCCTGCTCTACGAGGGCATCGCGGTGGCCGTGGTGGCGCCGACGCTGGCCTGGGTCTTCGACAGCCCGCCGCTGTCGGCGCTGGCGCTGACGCTGGCGACCTCGGCCGTGGCGCTGGCCTGGAACTATGTCTACAACGCCCTGTTCGAGCGCTGGGAGGCGCGTCAGGCGGTGCGCGGACGCTCGGCAGCGCGTCGGCTCGCCCACAGCGCCGGTTTCGAGCTCGGGCTGGTCGTGCTGCTCGTGCCGCTGATCGCGTGGTGGCTGGACGTGACGCTGTGGCAGGCCCTGCTGGCCGACCTGGGCCTGATGGCCTTCTTCTTCTTCTACACCATGGCCTTCACCTGGGCCTTCGACCGCGTCTTCGGGCTGCCCGCCTCGGCAGCCTGATCGTCTGGGGCCGGGCCGGGGCCCTCACAGCTTGCGCCACCACTCCGACAGGCTCCAGCGCTCGTCCTGGCGCACCCAGTTGACGTCGCCGGCGGCCTTCTGCTTGCCGCGCTGCAAGCCCTCGTGCAGGCGGCCCAGCAGCGCCCGCAGAAAGCTGCCTTCCTCGCCTTCGCCGATCGTCGTCGGACCCTCCACGCACAGGGCTGACATGGAGACCGAGGGCCGGACGCGGGCATCGCCCAGCGCGAAGGTCTGCTCGCGCAGGCGTGTCCTGATGCGCTGGACGACGGACAACGCGTCCTGCTGTGAGCAGTTGGGCAGCGCCACGACCATGGTGCCGCCCCACAGCCGGCCCTGGAGGTCGCTGCCGCGCGTGCCGCGCATCAGGGCATCGGCCACGCCCTGGAGGACCACGTCGCCGAGGGCGTGCCCGTGGCGGTCGTTCACGAGGCGCAAGCCGTCCACGTCCGACATCAGCAGCGTCAGGCAGTACGCCCTCAGGCCCAGCCGCGGCAGTTCGCGCAGCAGCGCCTCCTCGAGCTGCCGCTGGTTGGCTAGGCCGGTGAGCGGGTCGTAGCGGGTGCCGCGCTCGATCTGCTCGAGCGCGCGCTGGACCTGGAAGGCCAGGGTGTCGCGCTCGCGCGTCGTGCGCTCCAGCAGCGCGGCCAGTTCCTCCCGGGCCATCGTGGTGTTGTCGGGGAACTGTGAGGCCTGCTGCAGCAGGTCGCGCCAGGCGGGCTGCCGGCCGATGCGCAGGCCGAAGGCCGCTGCGGCGTTCTGGGCGTCCACGGGCGCCCGGCGCAGGATCGTGTCGACGGCCTCGGTGTCCAGCGACCACTGCGCCTGCATCTGCAGGCGGGCCTGCTGCAGCGCGCGCTGGGTGTCGCGGCCGGTGTAGACGGTGGCCAGCAGGTCGGCCGCGCGCAGCAGTTCCGCCAGCGCCGAGGTCGGGCTGTGGAACATCTTGATGGCTTCGAGCACCTCGGGTGCGAGGCCCCAGGCCTGCAGCAGGCGGCTGCTCAGCACGTTGTAGGTCGCCCCGGCGCTGGCGAGTTCCTGCTCCGGGCGGTCTGCTGGCCGACAGCCTCGCAGCCTTCGCCAGGCGGACAGGACAGCGGCGTCGCGCCCCGCCACGGCGAGCACGCCGGCGTCCAGCAGCAGGGCCGCCACCAGCGCGTCCTGCGGATCGGCGTGGCCGGTCGCGAGCGCCAGGCGCCAGGCGATCGTGGCGCGGCGCAGCGCGTCGGCCCAGAAATCCCCGGTGGCCTCGAACGGAAGCCCTTGGAAAGCCTCCCGCACACCCAGGCAGGTGACGAGCGCGCGCATCGCGCGCAGGCCCAGCAGCATCGACAGCCGCTCGACGGTCTTGGCCGGCATGCCGGCATTGAAGAAGGGCGAGTTGCCCAAGCGGAGCAATTCCGAGGCCAGCGTGGGTTCGGCCTCCAGCAGCTTGGCAAGCCTGTCCAGCGTCGCGCCGGGGCCGGTGCCTTCCAGCACCAGCGCCGTGCGACGGGGCGGCGGCGGCAGCTCGATCATCGGGGCGCGAGGGTGGGCTCGGGGTTCGGTCGAGTGTAGGCGGACGTCCGCCGCGGCGGGTCTCGGCGGGCTGTCACCTGCGGACACGCCGGCACCGGGCATCGAGGGGGATTCCAGGCCTCGGGATTCCAGGCTTGGCAGGGCGCCCGTCATCGAGGAAGATAGCGGTCCGATGCCGACCCCGCCCGACCTCCAGCCGCGCCTGTCCGGCCCGGCGCTGCTGCTGCGCCCCTTGCAGGCCGATGACTTCGATGCCTTGCTCGCCGCGGCATCCGACCCCCTGATCTGGGCGCTGCACCCGGAGCCCACGCGCTGGCAGCGCCCGGTGTTCGAGCGCTTCTTCGCCTCGGGCCTGGCCTGTGGCGGCGCGCTGGTCGCCATCGATCGCGCCAGCGCGGAGGTGGTGGGCTCCTCGCGCTACTACCAGTGGGACGCGCAGGCGCAGATCATCACGGTCGGCTACACCTTCCTCGTGCGCCGTCTCTGGGGCGGTCCGGCGAACGCCGAGTTCAAGCGTCTCATGCTGGACCACGCCTTCGGCTTCGCGCGTGAGGTCCGCTTCGAGGTCGGGCGCGACAACCTGCGCTCGCGCCGGGCGATGGAGAAGATCGGCGCCGAACTGCTGGGTGCGCGCCCCGAACCGCCGGGTTCGACGGCGGCGCCGCACGTGCTGTACCGGATGCGGGCGCCAGTTTGAGGAGGGTCGCCCTGGCAGGCGGCTGCTGTGGTGCGCCTCAGCGCACCAGGTTCTCCACCAGCGCCGCCATCCCCATGCCCGAGCCCAGGCACATGCTG
>Ga0169931_10005093_pt1 | contig 20173 bp, 29 predicted proteins | sample Kivu_15m_20L_FD_129675 | JGI IMG/M metagenome (GOLD analysis project Ga0169931, IMG submission 129675) | Freshwater microbial communities from Lake Kivu, Western Province, Rwanda to study Microbial Dark Matter (Phase II) - Kivu_15m_20L... | ecosystem: Environmental > Aquatic > Freshwater > Lake... | reverse complement strand
CTTTTGCAAAAGATCCCGCTTTCTACGAGGAATTTATTATTCCTGAACTCGACAAGCGCTTGGCTGAAGAATACAAGTATAACGCAAATGAAGCGCAAGGCGAAGAAGAACCTGTCGAGTAAAGCTGTAGTCCCTATTTCCGGGGGAATGGACAGCTCTGTCCTACTACATTTAGCTGCTAGTAGGTATGATGAGATCATAGCTGTAAACTATGATTACGGGCAAAAGCACCGTGATAAAGAGCTATTGTGCGCTACTTTACAGATTGAATCACTGGACATGCCTGTAACATATCAATCTATTAAATTACCATTTTTTAAGGATATTTGTCGAGTTTCTTCTCTCCTTAATAATAAGATTGCAGTTGCTAAAGCTAAAGATGTAATGGGCGACCCACAGACGGTAAACTATGTACCTTACCGTAACCTAATGCTTCTTAGTATATCTCTGGCAATAGCAGAGAACGTGGGGGCTAGCACCGTTTTTCATGGAGCTGCACAGGCCGATAGCGTTGCAGGGTTCTGGGATGGTAGTGAAGAATTCTTAGAGCAAATCAACAAAGTATCGGCTTTGAACCGTAGAAATAAAATTACCGTTCAAGCACCGTTAATCGATAAATCTAAAGCAGAAATTATAAAATTAGGAATAAAACTTGGAGTGAATTTTAAGAATACCTGGACTTGTTACGAGGGAGAAGAAGCGGCTTGCGGTGAATGCACTGCATGTTCTTTAAGAATAAAAGGATTTATAGATGCCGGTTTTATAGACCCAATACCTTATAAAATCTCAATACCTTGGGAAAAATATAAGTGTAAAGAGATTTTTTAACATGGATTACCCCAGAAGACGCATATACTAGACGTAATAGTTGGACCTGTGCCTATCGGATTTAATGCTCTAAAAGATACAGTGTTACAAGCTTGACCTGCGCACATCCCGGCACAAACTGTTCCTCCCGACCAGCTGCTCCCATTTATCCAGTTGCCCGTGGTACCTGTTCTATACTGCATTGTAACAGGAGTACTTCCGTTATTATTTGCTGTCGCAGTCGCGCTTATATAACCACCAAATCTAGATACACACGGCCTAGACGTGTAGGGCACGCGTGTGCTTGTATTAGTAATAACAGGAAGAAGCGGTCGACCGGCCGCTACAGTAGAAGCGGTGTTTGAACTATCACCAGCACCGTTGGAATTAACTGCTCTTAATACTACAGAGTAAGAAGTACCGGGGGTAAGCCCAGTTATGTTAAATGAGGTCGCTGTACCAACTGTCACCCAACTACCGCTGTTGAGTGAATATTGATAACTAGTAATATTAGTATTATTAATAGTTGGTGGCGAAAAACTTACTGTTAAATAATTAGCTACAACGTTGTCAGGATAAGTAGTAGCGATTGAATTTATAGTCGGTGCACCGGGTACAGATGCATAGAATTGTCTCCAAATTCCATTTTGATTTATCCAACCGTTTTTTATATTACGCCAGTTACCAGACTGTTTAACAAATATATTTTTTACAGTTTTCCAACCGCTAGAGTTTACAAACAGAGGCATTTTTAGTCATTGTAGCTAAAGCCACCTGGATCATAACCTGTACGCCCACCAATGGCCCCTATATCCCTAAGGGTACCGGTAACATCGTCATCTTCTGGGTATTCTTCAATATTTGGCTCTTCACCAGTACCTTCACCTTCTTTTTTCTCGCTAGCAGGTGAATAACTGTTTTTATATTTTAATGAGTCAATAAAGTCTTGAACCATTTCTTTATCATTTGCCATCTTATCATCAAAAGCTCTTGTAATTGCTTCAACAACCTCATTTTTTAGCTCAGGCGAGTCATATAGGTCACCCTTTTCAATGGTAATCTCATCAGGAAGTTCAGTAAAAATAGGCTGCCATTCTTTAATAAATCTAACGTTATCATTTTTTACAAAAGTAAGTGTAGATGGAACAGTTACAGTAGGTTGACCTGCATCTGGTGTTACAGGTTTACCTTCAACCCCTGCTTTGACAGCCTTATCTACTTTAGCAGGTTCGGCTACTGTTCCTCCCTCTGCATCAATTCTTACAACATTTAACAAGTTGTCGACAACTCTTGCTGTATATTTTGCTTGTGTGGACCCCACTTTAAGCACGTTTTTAATAAGATTTTCTAAATCTGCTCTAAACTTCATCTTACTACCCGGATAGAACAATTGATACTCTTTACCGTCAACTGTATGTACTGCAGGCTTAAAAAGCTTTGTCTTAATAGCATTTAATAATTCGCCAGCAACCTCTTTAATTGATTTACCTTCGCGTTTTGCAGCAGTTCCTAAACCATAACCACCTCCCGGTGTTTGAGTTATATCACCACCGTAATCTAAGTCTCCCGGGCCATAGATAGGTGCTTCTTTTAAAACCTGGGTTTTTTTAGTTAAATAAGCTTCGAATATAAGCTTTACATCTTTGTTCATCTTGAATTATTTATTCTCTATATTATAATAATTTAGGAGGAAAATTCTATTTGCGGCATATTTGGTTCTAAAGAGTTTAGCAATTACGTTAAACTATATAAGAGTAATAGAAAAAGAGGCACTTTTTCTTATGGCGGTCTACTACTTAATACTAAAGTTCACGCTATTTTGAAGAGCCCGGGCACTGCAAATCTTTCTAATCGATTAGTTATTGAATACGGTAAAAAGAAGAAAAGCATTACTGATTTTAATTATTTCCTAGGACACACACAGGCTCCTACTTCTGCACAAAGAAAGTTTTCTCCCTCCACAAGCCACCCGTTTCAATATAAAGAATGGATTATTGCGCATAATGGTGTTATTACTAACGACAAGCAACTTAAGCTACTTTTAACCGACAAAAAATCATATAACGTTGTTGACTCCTCCGTAATTGCACCTTTAATCGCAAAGTATTTCAAGGAAACAGGAGATGAAATTACTGCAATAGTTAAGACTTTATCCTCTTTACAAGGTACTTTTGGTGTTTGGATTTATAATCAAAAAAGCACAAACATTTATTTAGCGAGGTGCGGCAGCACATTATATGCTGATTTTCTAAATAATGAATTTTCTTCTTTAAAGGAAGATGGTTTTGTTCCGCTAGAAGAAGGGTTCGTTTATCTATTAACAAAAGAAGGCATAACTTCGGTAGGTAGGTTTAAACTTAACTCACCATTTTTTACATCATGAAGAAATTTGCATTCTTTTTTTGTACAAGACAAAGTACTGTAGAAAATACTTTAGCGTTTAAATCACTAAAAGGTATATTAGAAAAAATACCGTCACGTTTTAATATTATCTTCAAAGCAAACAACACAGACGGGCTAAGCAAAGCCTACAATGATGTAGTAAGCGAACATAAGTCTAAGTACGATTACATTGTTTTCTTACACGACGACGTTTTTGTTGATGATGTAAATGTTTGCGATAAGCTTGAAAGAGCGCATTCTCAGTTTGATATTGTTGGCTTAGCTGGGGGATTAGTTCCTCAGATTAAACAACCAGCTTTATGGCATTTGATGTGCGGGGGATTTGGAAGCGGTAATTTAAGAGGTGCTGTTGCACACCCAGCTAGTAAAGATCAAATTATGGTAACTAATTTTGGCCCTACTCCATCTCGTGTTGCTATTCTTGATGGTCTTTTTATATCAATAGATGTAAGAAAGGTACAAAATGTAGGATGGAAGTTTAATGAGAATTATAATTTTCATCACTATGACATCGCTAGCAGTATTGATGCAAATAAGAAAAAGTTAAAACTCGGCGTTGCACCTATTTGGGTTATGCATTCCTCTCCCGGGCTTCTCGATGTAAATGATAAGTTATTTTCTGACAGTCAAATTAAGTTTTTAAGCGAATATAGTAATTGTTGAAAACCTTAAAAACTGATATATTATATAATAATGGCTAAGCTAGATTTAGATTATTTCGAAGTACTCATAGCTTACAAAAGTCTAACCGATGATACCTATCTCGCTTCCATTATTGACTATGTAAAGCCTATATATTTTAAGAATAAGGATATTCAGGCTATTTTTAAAATTATTAGAGAATTTTACGAAAAGAGAAGCACAAAACCTACAATTACAGAAATAAAATCATATCTTACTACAGACGAATTAAAGACCAGCTTAAAAAATGTTGTCAGTCTTTTTAATGGAATAGATAAGAATTTTAATATTGATGAACTAACTAGTAACACCGAAACGTTTTTAAAAGAAAAAGCAGTTTATCATACAATGCTTGATGTTGTTGATGATGTTTCTAAAAATGAAATTGATACTTCTAAAATTTTAGATAAATTTGAAAAAGCTTGTAATGTTTCTCTTACCACTGATACAGGATTAGATCTTTATGCTAATATTGATAGAGTAATTGATGATCTTAATTCAGCTGAAAAATATATTCCATCTTCATGGAAATGGCTCGACGATAAAATTGGCGGAGGCTTCTTAGAGGACGGAAGAGCCTTATATCTTTTTGCTGGTGAGACAAATATTGGTAAGAGCATATTTCTCGGTAATGTAGCAATTAATATTGCAAAGCAAGGAAAAACTGTTTTACTTGTATCTCTTGAAATGCCGGAACTTATATACGCAAAGAGGCTTTGCTCAAGCGTATCCAAGATACCTTTAAGCCATTTAAAAGTTGAATCAGATACTTTAAAAAATCAGATAAATGAATATTCTATAGAAAACCCCGACTCAAAGATTATTATTAAAGAATTTCCACCCGCAACAATATCAGCAAATCATTTAAAAGCATTTATAAAGAAAATTATTCAAAAAGGTATTAAGTTAGATGCTATAGTTTTGGACTATGTAAATTTGCTTAACTCAACTTTAGGTGATTCTAGTTATGAAAGAATAAAGATTTGTACCGAACAGTTAAGAGCCCTCTCTTATTATTTTAACTGCCCGATCATTTCTGCTACACAGCTCAATAGAGAGGGGTATGAAATTTCTGATCCTGGATTAAAAACTATTTCAGAGAGTATAGGATTAGCAATGACAGGCGACGTAATTCTTAGTGTATGGCAAGAAGATACAGATAAAGAATTGGGTGTTATAAAGATGGGGCTCATGAAAAATAGATTCGGTCCAAATTATGGTTGCTGCTCTATGAGAATTGACTACACAACACTTACAATTACAGAAGACGAGCACATAAACGACACGGAGGGTAGTACATCTACTATTAATACACTCACTAAATTATCATTGACATAGATGGATTTATAATAAATAGTCAATAATTAGTTTTGACTGTGAAAAGTTATGATCCTGCTGAATCGATGACAGAATACGAGCAATCACACCTGTTTTTATCTTTTTGTTCATTTATAACACTAACAAACACAAAAAAATTGAATTTAGCCAACGTTTTTATTTTACTTTTAAAGAAGAGAGGGGTTAGAGAACTATTTAAGACTTACTGTGATTTAAAAAATGACTTCACGGCTATAAAATTTTTTTTACAGTTTGACTCTAGCCTTCATAAAAGTAAGTATATAATGAAATTCTTAAACAGCACCAAGAAAAGTTTATTTTTATGAAACCCGACAATTATAACGCAAAAGTAGTTCTTAACGGCAAAAAAAGCTTGGATAAGGCTTATTTTGATAAGGCATATAATAAATTTAATAGAGAGTTTTTAAGGTCTGGTGTTTTGGATGAACTCAGACTTAAAAGATGTTTTTATAAACCCAGTGTTTTAAAAAAGCTTAAAAAAGAACTTGCACGAAATAAGTGGAAGTTTTATTGATAATGACGCTTTTTGAGAAGCACATTTACAACAACTATTTAATTGCTACAAGGACGAGCAAAAATTTACCTTTTAAATTAAGAAAAAATTTTGATAAGCTTGACGATAAAAACTTTGTTTTAATAAAAAAAATTGCAAGTTTTTTAAGACGATTTCCTCATATTAAGACAGAAGAGTTTTTTAAAGCACCTTATGTAGTTTATTCAGATCAAGATTATTTTCCTTTAGAATACTTTACAACACTTAAAGCTACTAAGGCTTATACTTTATTTCAAAACAAAAAGCTTAGTATGGACCCCGATAGTGATGAGCAACTTAATAATATAAAACAATCTCTAGTGTACATTTTTAATTTTTGCCAGAAAAATCAAATTAATCCTAAAAACTACATTAATCATAAAACTAATAATCAATTTAGTTTTCTTATTCATTTAAAAGAACATAAAGTTAATGTCTTTTCTCTTTTAGGTTTTGAAAATTTTGAAAAAAATTTAAAATTAGTTGAATCTGACGTTGCAAAATTTATTGTTGGTGACGATCTTTTTAACAATATTTCTGTTTTTAGAACCAAACTGTATAGCTCTAAAAAGGCCGTTAAATTAGTCGAACTAGGCATTAAAAAAATAATTAATAAATTTGCTTGATTTAACTACAGTATCCTTTAATATTACTTTATGAGTACATTTACAGCATCGATGTTTGAAAGCATTAAAGGCGCGCTAACTAAAAATAACGAAAACGTTTCTTCTAAGATTAAGGATTATCTAAAGACTGAGGTTGGTAATACCTACGTTGTGAGATTACTTCCTAACGTTAAAGACCCTACAAAGACGTTTTTTCATTATTATTCTTATGGTTGGAATAGCGTAACCACTGGTCAGCTTGTTACTGCTGTAAGCCCTACTACCTGGAATCAGCGTGATCCTATTGCTGAAGAAAGATACAGAATTCTTCGCAATGGTACTGAGAAAGAAAAAGAAAAGGCTCTTGCTATTAAGAGAAGAGAGAATTGGCTTGTAAATGTATATGTTGTTAATGACCCTGTAAATGCAGATAATAACGGTAAGATCAAGATCGTTCGCTTTGGTAGACAATTACATAAGATTATTATGGATGCTATCGAAGGCGAAGAAGCTGCAGAACTCGGACCTCGTATTTTTGATCTTTCTTCTAAAGGTTGTAACCTAAGAATTAAGGTTGAGAAGCAAGGCGATTATCCTACATACGTTTCATCTAAGTTCTCAACTCCTAAGGAGATTGAAGGTCTTGATGAAGATTCGTACGATAAGATTTACAAGAGTGCTTTTGATCTCGAGAGCTATGTATCGGTTAAGAGCTATGACGAGCTCAAAGATTTGCTCGATACTCATTATAATGGCACAAAGGAAGTTGAAGAAGTAGAAGCGCCTACTACATCCGCCCCGGTACCTGCTACAAAAGTATCTGTTAAGGAAGCAAAAACAGAAGTTAAGAAAGTCAGTCAGGATGATGATGAGTCAATCTCTGAACTTCTTAAAGATCTATAATGGACACATTTAAAGATCTTTCACCTGAGGAGATCAAAATGATTACTCTTCAGTTTATGGGCCAGCATCTTACCGGTGATCTTAAGCAGTTAGAAAGTCATATGATTTCTAAGACCACTTCTTTACAAGGTATGACTATTGATCCTGCTAAGGTAATCAATTCTATTCCTGCGCAAGCTACAACAGTTGCTGCCCCTGCACCTGAAGTTGTAAGTTCTATTAATGCACAAGTAAAGCATCAAAACCAACCGGTTGCCCCGGCTCAAATAAGATTTAGTGATGTTGCAAACAGTAATCCTGATAAGCTTTTTTTAAAATTAGACGAAATTAATACTAAGCTGTCTCAAATTATTGATTTGTTAAAAAAGTAATTGATTAGTAAGACATTTATATTATTATAAATGAAATGAATCTAACGATTACGGATAAAGATAAATTTTTAAATAACTTTATATCTCCGTTAAGTAAAATAGCTGATGCTGCTGTACTTAAAGTTACAAAAGGAAAGATTAGTTCGATTGTTTCAGCAGGCGACAATACAATTATAGTAAGCTCGGAGTACTCTGATGATAGAGTTGATTGTGATAAAATTTTAAATGTACCTGATTTAAAGAAGTTTGTTCGCGTTATATCCTGTATTGATGAACCGAGTTTTTCTCTTGATATAAGTCAGAATTTTATAGGATATAAGTCTGATACAGTAAGATTTAAATATCATTTGTATGATGATGGCATTATTTCTACCCCTAAGATTAGCATTGATAAGATCAATAAATTAGAATTTGACGGTAAATTTACACTCACTTATAATTCTATTGTTAGTTTGATTAAGGGTAGTTCTATTAGTACAGAGTCTAATAAAATATATCTATCTGTTAAAAACAATACATTGACCGGAGAATTAACGGATAAAACGAGATCTAATATAGACTCATACGGTATTAAGATATCAGATAATTATGAAGGAACGCAGTTTGCTAATGCTATACCGTTGAATTTTGAGATATTTAGAATAATTTCTTCTATGAGATTTAAAGAGTTAGAATCTCGTTTAATTACTAAAATGGGTGTTGTAACATTAGATCTAAATTTAGATGATTCTAAGTTTAAATTTATTATTTCAGCATTGGCAAACTAATGAGTAAAAATAAACTTAGAACACCTAGCTATTTTATAAAGCGCCTGAGAGATAATGGATTTATAGCTATTAAACTTTTTGCTATCTATTCTAAATCAGACCCCAGACAATGGACTGTAATGGTTAACCCAAGTGAGGCCTCAGTTCTTATAACATGTTATGCTAATAAGAATGAAATAAACGAAATTATGTTTGAAATAGACGACGGTGGAAAAAATATCCCACCTAAATTTTACATTAAAACATCTAGTATAGAGGTTATTATTGATTATCTCTTAAAGCACGGTGTAACAAACAATACAGACTATCAAGGAAGAGATAGATTTCTGTCAAAAAGATTAAATAATTATGATGAAGGACAAAAAGTCATCTAATGGTAATAATGATAATAAGGCTTTTGATCCTAATGCAAATAAGGACATAAAAGAACTTACCCACAAAGCTTTAATTTCTTTTTTACGCGATCATGCTAAGGATAAGCTCGATTCAAAAAGGGATCTCGACGCTCTTAATAGTCAAATATTAGAGTTTTTAAACTGCTTTATTTTGATAGGCTATAATTGTGAAGGAGAGCCCGTTACACTAATATCTGCCCATAATCAACAAGAAGCAGATTCTTTAGGCACATTGCTAAATAAATTTATTTTTAAAAATAACTCTGAAGAATAATTCTTGAGAATTGCTCAAGTCTTAATATAATATTATATGAATAATTTGTTTATTATTGGTAAAGGTTTTGTCGGATCACACGTTGCAAATTTCTTAAAAGATGATCATGATTTTATTATTAACTTTGCTAACCGTAAAGATGTAAATTATTTTGATGAAATAAGTTTAAAAAAATATGTAAGAACTTCTTTTTATAATCCTTCGAATGATGTTATTATTTTAAATTGTTCTGGCTATACAGGAAAGCCTAACGTAGATGCATGCGAATCAAACAAAGAAGCTTGTCTCGAATATAATACTAAATTACCTGTCTTTTTGAGTAATTTCTGCGAAAAGTATAATTACTATCTTATTAACGTTTCTAGCGGGTGTATTTTTACTGGTTATGAAAAAGAATTTTCAGAAGAGGATATTCCTAATTTTGGCATGTTTAATCCTAATAGCAGCTTTTACTCAAAAACAAAGCATTTAGCTGAATATCTTGTTAATCCTAGTAACACTACAACATTAAGAATAAGAATGCCTTTTTGTGATTATCCGTCAGATAGAAATTATTTAAATAAAATTTTAAAATATGATAATTTAGTTTGCTATAAAAATAGTATGACATCTCTTGATGATCTTGCTACTTTTATTAGAAAATTTATTAAAGAAGGATACTATAAGTCCGATGCTGGGATATACAACGTGGTAAACGAAGGTGGCGTAGACGCAAGAGAAGTAGTAGAGCTGTTTTCGAAATATAATATTATTAATCCAAATTGGAAATTTGTAGATATTGAAAACCTTCAGTTAAAGGCAAATAGAAGTAACTGTATATTAAGTACAGAGAAAATTAAGAATATGGAGTTATCGCTACCCAACGCATTAACAGTAATGGATAAATGTGTACAAGCTTTAGGATGAAATTTATCAATTTTTTTAAAAAAGAACACCCTAAGAAGAAATATATTTACGCAGTTACAGGCGGTAAATATCTCGGTGAACTACTTGTTTTTATAGAATCAGACAACATTAATAACTATTTTTTATCTTTACCCGAAATGCATGTACGAGAAATTCCAAGCGACAAATTTAAGTTTGGCTTAAGCGAAAATATTGTCGACATAGTAGAGAAGTTACCTTCTGACATTTACAAAGTTTGTATTGCGCAATACAATAAAAACAAAAAAATTGATTTAACTAACAGTATTGTTAAATAGTTACATGAAATTATCTATTGAAACTATTATTAGAGAGGACAGCAGGGAGATTAATTCTTTTACTGTTCTTCTGAGCAAAGATGACATTGTTGCTATTGCTTCTAAAAAGGGTATCGAAGCAGCTAATAAGACTATTGATACTGTTGTACAAAAATACACTGTACAGTTAAAGCGTAAGCTCAGTGAAGCATTGAATAAATAATAGTATGAACTTTATTCAGCCTAAGCCTATAGTTTCTCCTATAAGTGGAGAACCTGTAAAGCCTAGACTAAGGACATATATTCGCGAAGGTAAAGAGATTGTTGAAGCAGAATATATTGACCCAGCTTCTGGTGCTTTTATTAGAAAAGGCATTGTTTCTGTCAGAGATATTGCTCCTAAGAAATAATCTTGTTTTAGTTAATATTTCTAGTATACTATAAGTGTGGTTATACCTTCCGAATACGTTTTGCAAAAGTTTTACCAGTATGCTGGTTATCCTAAATTTAAAAAAGTAAGCAACACTTATATTGCGGGCTGCCCTATTTGTCACGAAGGTAAATCCTGGGGTAAGAAGAGAAGATGTATTTACTTAGTAGAAAAAAATTCTATTTGTTGTCATAATTGCGGTTGGTATAGCGATACTGTAAAATGGATACAGGAAGTTTCAGGTATGACATTTCCTGAAATAGTAAACGAATCTAAAAATTATGATATACTACCACTAGATGTTTTAGCTAAAGAAGACGTACCGTTAATAAAAAAGTCTCAAGAAAAACTTCCTTTCGATTCTATAAATTTATTTGATAATAATCAGTTAGATTTTTATAGCAATGATAAAGTAGTAACAGATGCTTTAAGCCTTATTAAAGAAAGGAGACTTGATAAGGCAATTAATAGGCCTGATTCTTTATATGTCACTACTAAAGACCGCACACATAAAAATAGAATTATAATACCTTTTTACGATTTAAATAACGATATTATTTTCTATCAATCTAGATGCATATACAAGGAAGATTTAAAATATTATCCAAAATATCTAAGTAAAATAAATGGAGAAAAATCGTTATATAATATTAATAAAATTTCTGATGAGTTAGATTATATTTTTATTTTTGAGGGACCTATTGATTCGTTTTTTGTTAAGAACGGTACAGCTGTAGCTGGTATTCAAGAAAACAGCGATTCAATGTTTACTAAACTGCAAGAGGAACAGCTTAATGCTTTTAAATTTTTTAAAAAGATTTGGGTACTCGACAATCAACGTCTTGATAAAGCTAGTAAAACTAAAACACAGAGATTAGTAGATGCTGGTGAAAGCGTCTTTATATGGCCAGAAGATATAGGTAAAAATTATAAGGATATTAATGAAATGTGTATAGATAGAAAGTTAAACGAAATTGAACCGGAGTTTTTTATTAACAACTCGTTTAGTAGCTTAAAAGCAAAAACTTTAATGACTTTTATTTGTCGTTAGAAATTAAATAACCTTTTAACGACTCGCTCAAAGAGCTTAATTCTGCAGCTAATCTAGCAATTTTTTTCTTTTCACTCCTTGCAATATCTTCGAATGTTGAGTCACAAGGAGCTGTATGTAGCTGAACTTGCATTGAGGAACCATCTGTACCATTTAAAAAGTTAATAAAGGCATCAATTTGCTGAATCCATTCCTTTAATCTTACAGATTGATTATCTTTTACATGGTTGTTAAGCTCTTCTCTTCTACCCTCAACATCAAAATCTTCAGGTTTAGCTGTATTTAACGTTTGGGCCATTGCCTCTCTATCAGTTTCTGGTGAAGCTACTTTAGTATCTGTATCTTCTGCTGCTTCTAATAAAACGTCAAATTTATGTTTAAACAAACTCATAATAATATTTATTGATTTAATATAAATATTTTAGTGAAACATAATCTTTTGTTCGAAGAAGTAATGGCATATAATAAGTGGGTTTCCGGTATGGCTTCAAGAGAGCTTGGAACACAAAGAGTTACTTTAAAAGATTTACTTACAAAACATATAGATCAAAGTCCAAACAACTCTAAAGCTGAAAAGCCTTTACCTTATCCTATACCTAACGTTATTGAGCAATTAGGTGATATGTATATTAAAGCATGTAATTCAAAATCTCTATTTACTCAGGCTCTCAATAACCCGGTAATTCAAAAAAATAAAGAGGCAGAAGAGCAAGTTAAAAAAATTATTTTAAAGCTTGACGGAATTATAACAATGCTAAAACAAATATTTTACAATACAGACAAGCGAGTTGACAAAAAAGATCCTGCAGTTGATATCAAGTAATTATATAGTATAATACTACTAAATGTTTATAAAACTTTTTATACAGCTTATTACTCTTACCTCTCTTTCTACGCTAGCAGGTTTTCTTTTTAGTAGTTTGAGCCTAAACTTTTTTATCGGGTTTTTTGTTGCAACAGTTTGTCAGTTTTTATTTTATTACGCATATGCAAACGTTTTAGAAATTTATGTTGCTTTAAAAAATAAAGGTTTAGAAAACGAGAGATTAAAACAACTTTCTTATCAAAGCATTCAAGTAACCTGTCCTTGTCATAAGCAGATTAAAGATGTAATTCCTGTTAAACTTAACACGTCTAATTACTATAAATGTAAAGATTGTCAAAAAACAGTAAGTATTTTAATTTCATCTGAGACTGCAATAGCTACTGAACCTATAATTAATACAGAGGTTGATCCTCTTATATTAGAGAAAATAAAAAATGCAAATTCCTGAAAGTATTAATAAACTTACAACTGAAGTTTCTCCTAGTCTACTCACACCTAAAGTAGTATTACCAACTTTAGATCTCGACGAGATTGTATATCTCATAAGAAAATCATTAACTTCTAAAGAGCTAACAAATTTTGAATTAGGCCTAGCATATTTTAAATCGGATGTATCTAACGAAAAGCAAGTTATTAAAAATTTTGTAAATGTGCTAACAGAAGGGTTAGTTACAGCAATAAAAGAAAGCTCTGTTAATGAAGATGAAAAAAGTAAAGTTGCTTTTAACACAAAACAATTTTGTAATACTTTAGAGCAAAGCTTTGAGAATTTATATAATTTGTTATTTATTTTTAATAAAGAGAAGAATTTTCTTGAACCAAAGCAAGTTACCCTCATAATACTTGGATATGCACTCAGCATCATTAAAAAAATACATAACGGTTGATACTAAACTTGGACCACAAAAACTTAAAGTCGAGGAATATACTCGGTGGTTAAGTTTATTAGAAGCTCTCGACATTGTTACACGTAAGGCGTCACAATTTAAAGTAGATCTTCAAGGTAAAGATGTTGATTGGATAAAGCCATTAGCTTTTCAAAAATATATTGTTGAAAGATATGAATCGATGGTAGATGAAGTAATTAATAACGAGCAAATAAATTGCCCCACAGCAATCAAGAAAGCAAAATGCACTACATTACAGGAACCAGTTTTACAGTAAGCCCTAGTTTTAAGGTTTTAAAAGGAGTGAGGGATAAACAATTTCAACCCGGAATTAAATATACATTACTTACTATTAATAAGAAGGAAGATAATTACATATATAAATTTAGAGGGTCTGATAATTCATTTATTGAAGTAGCATTTGTTTCATGTAATGATGCAGATGCTTTTATTTCAAAATATAGAAACGAAAAACTACCACAATACAATTATAATTCTTCAGAAGAATATTTTAAACTGGATTAATTGTAACCACCGTAGACATCCGAATAATCAGTTTTTGAATAATCAAAAACTTCTTTAGAAGCTTCAGAAGCACTGTAATCATAAGGCTTATTTGCACCCGATACACCTACGCTTTTAGTGTCATCGAATACTTGATCGTTTTGCGCCTCAGGTGCAACACCAGGCTCGAAAGAGTATTCAAAACGCTTAGCTTTAATTAGCCACACATAATGACCCATCAAAGGATTAATTTGAGCAATATCTTGATCAAGACGCTGAGTTATTTCATATATATTACCATTTCTACCGCCTGGCCTATCATTTCCATATTCTACTAATTGAAACAGATCACCCGATTTTGGCTCTGCATTAGGACCAAAAGTTGCATAAAAAGAGCTTATATGAATAAATGCTGTAAGCTCGTCATCTGACACTAAGCCGAACTTACTAAGCATTAAAGCGTTTTCGTTTAAGTTTATAGCTATTACTATATCTTGAGGCGGTGAAAAGGCCTGTGTAGGGTGCTCACCATACAACATATCTGCACCGCTTAAAGTGGTATTATTAACTATATAACCTACCTTTTGACCATACAAGCTAATTTGTTCTCTCCAGTAATTGTTAATTAGATTTCTCTCTGCTTGATTGTTTTCTTTATCTGTAAATCTAAAGCAAGGATTTTCTCCAGAAGCAAAAGGATATACTTTAGGTTCGGGATTACCTGTATAAAAGTCTTTTGTTAATACTGCCATTTTATTTCTCCAATACTGCTTTATTTAAAGTTGGATCAAATCTTAAGCTTATACCAGTATTACCTAATTTCTTAGGCGTGGTACTTGAATATTTAACCCCAAATTCATCTTCTATCTGCTTTATTTCTGCATCATTTAAAACAGCACGCCCGTTCGTTTTTAAAAGTAACCCTTCTACTTTTTGATTTTTATTAATCGTTCTATGCATATGAGGTACAAACCTACCAGGGTGCTTAGAATGTGAACTTACATCTCTTCCAATTGGATTCATATGACGTTTTTGTACACCTATTTTAAGACCTGGCTTTGGCTGCTTATTCTTTAAACCAGAGCTTTTTGCAAAATAGTCCTTAAACGTCATAAAAGTATTTAATCAAAAAAAAGGGCCTAATTTTACTTAGGCCCTAATTTTTACTATTTTTGACTATTATTTAATAGTTATTTTAACCCAGCCAAGTAAGCACCAACCTTAGATGTCTTACTTGCAACTACGTTTGCCTTACCCTTGGGTGATGTAGGAGCGCCACCTTTTACGCCACTACCAACAAGAGCATGGCCTTTTTCACCATCATTACCAACCTTATCAGTAACCTTGGCATCACCAGGGCCACTTGATGTTAAACTCTTTGTAACATCACCAACCTTATTGTCCTTCTTCTGAAGGGCTTGGCCGGCTGAATCAGGAAGTTCCTTGAGCTCAGTGGCTTCAGCAGCTACTTCGCTATCTTCATCCTTCTTATCTTCCTTCTTCTTGTCGTCTTTCTTTTCTTCGTTAGCTTCATCAGCTACGGCTTCTTCACCGCCGACTTCTTCATCGCCTGAATCTTCTTCAGTTTCGAGAACAGCCTTTAGAGCATCACAAAGCGCCTGTGCGTGCTCACGAGAAAGGTTTAATGTTACTTCTTCACCGCTAGCTTCTGATTCACCGGCGCCGGGTAGACCGAGGGCTTCAGCATCCTGTGTATCTGAATCTAACTGACCGGACATTACGTCCTCATATAGTTTGTCAAAAATAGATTTACTCATAAAATTATTTATTGTTTGTACTTCTGTTTTTTCAAGGTTTTGTGAGAATTTTTTAGGTTCATAAAGATTATCGTCTTTTACTTTAGAGAGATCAACAATATCCTTATTAAAGCCTTGCGCGTTTTCAGGGCCAGAATTCTTTGGAGTAAAGGCTTTTGGATCAGCTTTAGCTTCTACAGGCTTTTTATCTGTAGCTAATTTAAAAGTGCCTTTAGGAGGAAACACAGACTTCTTTTCTTCAATAACATTCTTTTCGTAAAAATCGCCCATTTCTACTAGCGTTCTTGTCTGGTTCATATTAAGTATTTATACTATATATGCCTAAAAAACAAGAAAGTCAATATTATTTAGGTAATCCTAATCTACCCACTACTGATGCATCGTTTGATTATGAAGCACATCCTGAATGGGTACAAGATATAGCAAAGAGTAGAAAAAACATATTATACTTTGCGGAAAACTTCTTTTACATTACAAATCTCGACGAAGGTAAAATGAAAATTAAGCTACATACCTATCAAAAAAGAATTTTAAGAAGTTTGAGAGATAATAGATTTGTTTGTCTTTTAGCTTCAAGACAGGTTGGCAAAACCACACTAATGACAATATATGCATTATGGATTGCTTGCTTTTTTGAAGATCAACGTATTCTTATTGTAGCCAATAAAGAACAAACAGCTATTAATATCTTTAAGAGAGTTAGATTAGCTTACGAGAAACTACCTAACTACCTCAAACCAGGAACTGTAGAATACGGTAAAACATCAATGTCCCTAGGTAATGGTTCAAGTATCGGAATTTCGACAACAAGTAGCGATGCAGGAAGAGGTGATAGCTGTAATGTACTAATCTTGGACGAGTTAGCATTTATTGATAACCACCTTGTACAGCAGTTTTGGAGTTCTGTATACCCTATCATATCGTCATCTAAAAAGTCAAAGATATTTGTTGCTTCAACGCCAAACGGTACAGGAAATTTATTTCACGAACTTTATTCTGGGGCAATAGATGGTAAAAATAATTGGCACGCAGAGAAAGTTGACTGGTGGGAGTTTCCTGGTAGAGATGAAAAGTGGAAAGAAGAAACAATTCGTTCTCTAGGAAGTAGAGAGGTGTTTGATCAAGAATTTGGAAACGTATTCTTACAAACCGGTGAAAGCGCTTTAGATGAATTATTGTTTGAAGAAATGAAACAAGAATGTACTGAACCTAATTTCGTTTTTAATGAAGGAAAATATTTGATGTGGGAAGAGCCAAGTAGCGAAAAAATTTATGTAGCCGGGGTAGATATAAGTGAAGGTATTGGTGAGGCTGCAAGCGTGGTACAAATTTTAGATATTACAGATTTAAGAGAAATAAAACAAGTTGCAGTATTTCATGACAGGATGATTAGCCCCTACAACTTTACAGCCAAGCTTCACGAAATTTTAAAACACTGGGGATCACCTCTTGCACTTATTGAGAGAAATAATTGCGGCGCGCAAGTAGTTGATCAATTAAGAAATACTTTAGGATATGAAAATATAGTTTCGTATGGTATCAAAGCAGGCCCTAATCAAATAAAATTTAATAAAATAGGAGTCCAGGCCCATACAAATACAAAATATAAAGGTGTAGTAAATTTGCGTTACTGGATGGGCGAAGTCAAGGCTTTAAAAATAAAAGATTTAAAAACACTTAATGAATTAAAAAACTTTGTACGTTATCCAAATGGAACTTGGGCAGCTAAACCCGGTGCTGATAGCTGGGACGATAGAGTTATGAGTTTGGTTTGGGCATTAATGGTTTTGGAAAATGATATAGTGGAAAAATATTTTGAAATTGCAGAATACGATAGTAATAGAAAGCCATTAAAAATAAAATCACTTGATTACGGTATTAAACAATTTTTTAACCCCGCCTCAATGTACAATAATGAAAAACAAGGCGGTTTAGGTATACAACCTTTACCTATAGTAATTCAAGGTGATGCAAATGCATCAAGCTCAAACGATCTTGCCGACCTTGAATCTGAGGGTTGGAGAAGATTAGGATATTAAATATTATTATGGCTAACTTAGTCTCATATTCACAAAGCCCATTTAACAAGTCTCGTAAAGACAAATTTTTAATGGTTTTAAATTATCCTGAAGCCCTTAAAAAAATTTCTAAAAAGGTTATTAGAGATAACGACACTATTCAAAGCGACTCCTTACAATTTTCAGTATTTGGTTCTGTTGTACCAGATATTGAGGTTCCCAATCTTGATATAAGATATTCTGGGCAGACTCTTGCCGCGAGTAGTCATGCAAGACCACCCTATCCTCCGGTAACAGTAAGTTTTACAATTGACAATAGATTTAACAACTATTGGGTAATTTTTAAATGGTTGAATTTATTAAATGATGCGCGTCAAAATATATTTGATAGTACTAATTTAAGCAATAAACCTGTTTTACCTACTTCAACAGATAAATTTTTACAATATAGAGCTAATTTGTCAATATATGCTCTAGATGAATATGATAAAAGAACAGTAGAATTTTTATATTCTAATGCTTTTCCGACAACTTTAGGTGCTATAAATTTTAATAATCGAGATGCTGGAGAAATAGAAACTTCCTTTACTTTTTCATACTCACAACTAATCGTATCCTTAGTTGAACAAGTAGATAGTTTATAAAAAACCAAAAAGTTTTATCCGAAAAAACATAAATACTTTATATGGCACGCACAATTCAAAGCCCCGGGGTTCAAATTCAAGAGGTAGATTTATCATTAAGAGGAGCAGGAACACCAGCAACTACTGTTTTCGTACCTGGTTTTGCTTCAAAAGGACCTACTTCAGAACCTCTTAGCGTTTCTTCGCTATCAGAATTCGAACAAATTTTTGGAACACCTACAAATGGTGCAGAAAGATATTTTTACCACACCGTAAAAGCTGCCCTTCAGTCGACAGCTGCCGTTATTGTTTACAGACTCCCTTATGGTGCAGATCTCGGTGTCGATACAAGCGATGAATATAGTGCACTAGTCTATCCAGTAGCTTCATATGATCCAGCCGGATTAAACATAACAACAGATTTAACGCTTGATAACCTCGTATACTTTTTCGGTTCACCAACACACATTCAGTTAACACAGACTGAATATCTTTCCCTACTAAGGGGTGATGGGTTTACTTGGTCAGAAAATACAAGCGGTACTTCAGCATTTACAAGCCTCGCTGATTTGAGCGGAGCAGGGTTCATCGTACTTAATAAAGCACAATCAACCATTAACAGTAAGTATGAAGGTACATATCTCGGTATTATTGATAATACAAATTTAAATCCTGCTACGCCCTTTAACGACGTCAATGCAATATTTTCTATCAATAATAACACAGGATATACATTCGGTAACGGATTCGTACAAATTCCAGATGTAAGATTAAACTTCCCACTTTCAGCCGATTCAACAGGATTACAGGGCAGTGTTTCTGAAGTACTAGAAAACATTCCTGCATTTGACATTTCAACACATCAATTTGATGATACTGTAACAATCGGTGCATTTAAGCTACGCCAGTCCGTTTTCTCACCCGACACTATTGCTCTCGATTACGTTTTACAAGATGGCTACACAGCATCATTCGACGCTAACCGTGAAATAAATAGCTCTAACGGCGGTCCCGCAGTAAGCTTTTTTATCGAAAAGATTGACGAACCTTCACTAACAATTACAACCATTGTTAACCCCTACATTGCTAATAAAAATAAAACTACATGGTTAAATCTTTCCGGTGTACCTACTAAGAAAGTTCGCTTTTTAAGCGAACCAATGTCAGTACCTCTTGCCGGCGAAACAGAAGAAGAGTACACTACAAGAATTGGTGCACCTTCTGGCGTAGTAGCCACACTGATTAATTTTATCGGCACTACAAATGCTCTTTACCCGTTAGGTGTATATGACAACCAAGATCTTTCAACAAAGATTATTGGTAATGTCCCCGGTAAGATAAACAGAGCTGCAGAAAAGCTTAATAATGTTGATCTTTATCCAATTAATATCACCTGTGAAGCAGGGTTAGGCACAATCTATGTAAATTCATTTAACCCCTCAACATACGGCTTCTTTGATGATACTGTACCGTATGATGACATGGTTGATGCTCTTACTGTACAGAACCCACCCACGCTGCCAGTGCCCGCTGTACAATACGCTGCAGTAGCCACGCAGTTCCTCAATCTTGCTAATACTCGCAAGGATCATATCTTTATTGCAGATCCTATTTCAAATATATTTGTACAGGGTGCGAACATAAAAACATTAGACGTACCGACAAATTCGTTCTCTGATAATATTTACTGGCCCTTAAAGAATCAATTTGGCACAATTGATACTAGTTACGCTTGTACATTTGCTAATATTGCTAAAGTAGCCGATATTGCTTCTAAT
>Ga0169931_10005092_pt1 | contig 20176 bp, 14 predicted proteins | sample Kivu_15m_20L_FD_129675 | JGI IMG/M metagenome (GOLD analysis project Ga0169931, IMG submission 129675) | Freshwater microbial communities from Lake Kivu, Western Province, Rwanda to study Microbial Dark Matter (Phase II) - Kivu_15m_20L... | ecosystem: Environmental > Aquatic > Freshwater > Lake... | reverse complement strand
AGGTGCTCGATGGTCGACACGCGATTTACACCCGAGCCGATTGACGTCGACAAATCGGTCGAGGTGACGTTGGAAACCTTGGCTGCAACCGGTTCCGCTTGGGGAGAATCAGTTCTGAGAAAGGTGATTCCGTGCCCTGCTCGTGCCGGCAGAATATCGAGAACTACTGCCTTGCCGGAATGAAGACCGACGCCTTCGAACCGCACCGCATGTTTGAGAGTTCCCTGATAATCCATTTTGAATCCAAGACCTTTCGCAAGAGAGACGTGCGCCTGAGTGGGGGCGCCATCGAATATGAGCAACTTCCGTTCCGCGCGGGGCCAAAACGACCTGATGACGTAACCAACTGTAAATATTGACATTAAAATTGTGTGCGGCCCGGATGGATGACGAATGGGCACGGTCTCGTGTCGGAGGCACCACACGCGGATAGAGCAAAAGTGGTGATTTCGACACGGTTCAGGAGCCGCCCTTGGGTAGCAATTGCTGCTTCCAGAACAGCGACTTACGCGACGTCTCCAGCTTGACCGACGCCCACGAGTCAAACGCATCGAATGATTCGCCGGGAAAAATGCCGCGCGAAATCGGAACAAGGCTCGCTGGGTTTTTCGCGAGAAACGCGCGCAGCGCAGGAGAAACATCGGCGCCCTGAGCTCCAACACCTGGCATAAGCCAGGCGCGAGGTTGGCTACCAGCAGGTCCAAGATCGATGGACCCGAATTTAGTCGCGCCAAACACCCAACCGATCGCTCCGGCAAGCCCGCGCCCGTTCGCAAATGCATCGAAATCTGCAAACACACGGCCAGCCAGAGTCTGCTTCACCGCGCCTGATTCTCCGGTCGCGACACTCACATCCTGAATCCGCGCCGCCTCGCGATTTGAAGTCGTCCAAACCACGTAGATGCCGCGCCCGGCATCAAGCCAGGACTTCAGCGGATCGATGACATCGGTGCCAAGCCAAGGCGTGACAGTAAGAGCGTCAGCAGCAAAATAGTCAAATGCTGCAGCGCCGTATGCCCGCATCGTCGCTGCAATGTCTCCGCGTTTGGCGTCAAGAATCGTGCAAAGACCACGCTCCGCGGCGAGCTTCATCAGTGCGCGAAGCGCTGCAAATCCCTCGGCACCTTGAGCCTCGAAATAGGCACTCTGAAATTTCACGGAGCTTACGTGCGACGCAGCACCGTCGATCATCGCGGAACCAAGATTGAACAAAAATTCCTCGCGCCCCAGCGCACGCGATTGATCCTTGAGCCAACCACTGAGGGAATTCATGTCTGGATCGACACCGAGACACAGGTGCGTGCCACGAGCGATGTTCAGACCTTTCAGGCGCTCGACGAACGAGAGACTTTGCAGAAGCTCACTCCAGGCAGTTGGTGGTCACATACAAATCCCGACGAACCACTCACACGACACGATCAGCATGAGACCAGATCTCATCAAGCAAGCCAAGTGTCGTCAGTTTAGGCCAGTGCGTGGCAACGATCGCCTCGACTCGCGCCCGACCACGAACGTTCAGAAACTGTGTGGGTGTCAGATACTTCGCAGGATAACCGCACGTAGCTGACACCAGCAGGTCAGCTGCATCAAGTGATGACACGGTCTTTGATTGAGCGAGAAGAAATGTCGCTAGTCCACACCAGACAGCAAGATGCTGACCAAAGGATTCGGGGGTCCAGTTTGCTTCGGGAGCACCGCGCCGAGGAGTGGATTTCGTACTCTTGCGGTTCAGCAGCTCGATCCCGGACATGACGCCTTCGCGATATAGATCACGCATGGCAAAGGAAGGCCGCCAATCGGGGGGCACTCGACTCCGAGCGAGTCTGTCCCAGGTCAGTTCCTCGGCCCCAACACCCCAACCGTCCATGCGCAGAAGCTCAAGCATGTCCCGTGTCGTAAGCCCGCCGTCCGCGGCGAGAGCCTGAATTTCTGCAGCCAGAATCAAGCGAAGTTGAACGGCAGCAAACGTTGCCGACCGCACCTCGCGCTGGCAGGGAATCAGCCCCTTCGAAATGATGCGACCGACCTCAGTCGCAAGATCCGACACATTTTCGTCTGCGCCTCGGGTCCACTCCAACCAATCACGGCGGGCGGCAGCGTGGTTCCCGCCCAGAGCAAAGAAGTCATGGGCGACACCACTCACGCGAAGAATCACGCGATCGTCGGCGGTCCATCGCAGAATCAGATCAGAACCTTCTCGCGCTGATCCGATGTACCATCCGACCTGGCGCTCCCACAAAACCGCTGCGCGGGAACTGCCGAGCTCCTTGTCGAGTCTGGAAAATACCGTTTCAAGTCCTTCGCTCAATATCTTGGCACTACCTGCAAAGAACACGACGATCAGTCGTTCCTCGAGCAGCGCTGCCAAGGCTGCGGTGGGCGGCAGAGCATGATCCAAATCGATGCTCACGGGCGAGCGAAGCGTTGCGAGCGTCGACGTCACGGGATGTTCGACGGTGTCTTCCGTGACTTGGCGAGCAAGGCTGCTCATGTTTCCGAGCGTGAGCATCGCCTTCGCCGAGCCGTAAGCTGCGAGGGCGTCGTGTTGCTGGGGGGTTGCCGCCTTACTTCGATCCTTCACCAGAGACCAGAAGTAGTCTGGACCATACTGAAGTTGACCATGCTTCATTCGCGATTCAGGTCGATACAGAGGACCGTTGCGCCGGCCGAACGCTGCTACTGCTGGGGTTTCGGAAAGCAGAATCCGCGCAGTCGAAGGTAGAGTCGCGCGACTGCGCACGCCCGATGTGCGTCGTTCTCTTGAGATGCTCGCGACGACTCCCTGAAACCAGCTCGCCGCCACCGACTGCCAATCCTTCACCTGAGTCGCCGCGTCGAGAAGGCCGGAAGTTGCCGCAGCCCGGGCGGTCAAGATCGGCTCAGACGTCCAACGCTCTCGCGCGCGAACATCGTTGATCAGCATGCGCTCCATCGTGCCGCCGGGAGGCCACACCTGGGCGAGATACTCCGGCAACCCGACCATTGCGTCGGGGTTGAACCAGATTCGATTGCTGCAAGCAGCGGCCAGTTCAAAGGTCGAACCAAGGCAGTTCGAAGCCGACGCATATCCAATCGGCACAGGAGCACCGATCATCATGTACAAAAGGCCGCGGAATCGAATGATCCTCTCCGTCAGTTCTTCGACAAGGAGAGCGTCCCGTACTTCATCGCGCCACTTCGGAGTCGCGTCGGATCGCGGCGCCGTCTGCAGAATGAGCGCGGCAACTGGCGCCTCAGATCCTTCAGCGGAGTAGAGACTATCCACGAACTGCATGATTGAGCTTACGTCGAGTTCTGCGGCAGATGACAGCCACGGTTCACCAGCACCGATCGAAACGGTGGCGATGACGCCGCTCGGAGTTTTTTTGCGTGTTATCTCCATAGTGCAAACATCTCGACATCCGGAAACCGATCGATGGCAAGACCAACGACCGGCAGCGTTCCTTGAGTGAGCAGACGGAATACCGACACGGTCGGATGCCATCCGAGCAAAAGATCGTCGAGCACCATGCGCTGCTGGTTCAAGTGACCGTTTGTCTCCTCACTCAACGCTTGAATGATCCGACCGGCTATCGATACTTGAGGTGAAGCGAGATAAACCGTCTCGATATCAGCATGGGTCAAACCAGACACGTCGCGAAACCAGTCGAGTAGCACAACGCTCAGATGAGCGATCGTTTCTATGCCTACGGAGCGACCGGTCATACGGGTTCGAGCTGAAGCCATCTTGACCGCCCGCGGATCTGAGCCACCGGGTGCAATCCATACTCCTGAAACGCCCCAGGAGTCTGCGGCAACGACCTGGTTCACTTCACTGTCGCGTCGTGCTGCAAAGTTTGCGAGATCGGTGCCGAGGCGACGCTGAGAGAGCTTCAAAGACCCAACACTCGGACCGAGTGTCACAAACTTTCCCGGACGCTCTTCGATCACGACGTGATCAGGTTTTTGAACCGCGTCGGATTCGTGTGCAGACGCAGCGTCGCTCAGAACACGCAGAGCGATCTCACGACAGCGCCGATCGACTCCGTCGAGAACGTTCGCGACAGAAACGAGACCCGTTTCGCGCGGTGCGTTGCAGTCACCTGCCACGACAAATACCGTAGGCGCGCGAACATCGAGCAATTGATCGAGAGTTATGCCGAGACCGACCCGGTGAAGTCGCAGAGGATCAAACTCAGGAAGCAGGCGAGTCAAGTGTCCGGCGACCGTCGCGCCTTCGTCGCAAAATAACTCAAGCGCTGTTGCATCCCATTCGTTGCGACGGGAAATCTGCCGGGCCATGGACACCGCAAGTTTTCCAAGATGGACCCGCTTCGGTCGAGTCTCGGCCAAACCGCGAGCCACGAATCGTCCTCGCCCGACGCAAATACTCTTGGGTCCGCCGGGTCGCGGCGAGACGGTGATTCCGAAATCGCGAGGTGACGCTTCAGCCGTCATTTCTGGGGCCGCCGTGCCGAGTTTCCTGCCTGAGCCCCTTGAGCGACGGATTCGAGACCTGTTTCGAGTCGCTGGGCGGCTTGACGCAACTGCGAAGCAAGTTCACCGTCCTGAACTCGATCGCTCATGTCGGCAATGTGTTGCAGAACAGCAGGCCAATCCTTACGCGCGATACTTATCGATATGGCGCCTTCAACCGGGTCAAGGAACGTGGTCCACAAGCGCGAGGCTTTGAGAAAACAATCGTAGGCCGGGTCCCGTTGACCGAGCTGCTCATGCAGCACGCCCATCTTGAAGTGCAAAATCGCGCGACTGACATCGTCATTGACGGTGAGAACACACTGCCGCAGCACACGCAAACATCCATCAGCATCACCAAGTCGCTGGTAGGCATCGTAGGCGATGGTCGATGTATCAAGCGGCGAGTCCGCGCAATGTTCCTGGAGAACGCGAACGGCTCGATCGGCTTGATCGAGTTGATACAGATAGACACCGGCGAGTTCCTGCGCGGCACGAAACAGCTCCTGCGGACGTTTCACGCGACTCATGATCTTGCGAAGAATCGATACGACTTCATTCCATTCGTTGCACTGCGCATAGACCAGCTTGAAGTAGCGCAACGCTTTCATGTTGAGCGGATCAGCCGCGAGCAGACGTTCGTAAGAGGTAGCCAGTCTTGTCTCGTTGTGGACCTTTTTTTCGTAGAGAAAACAGAGTCGCTCAAGGCACTCGACATTGTCCGTCGCGTCGCGAAACTGCGGACAGACGGCTTCGAGAATGCGCGCTTCAGTGGCGAAGTCACCCGCTTCCACAACGCGCGGCAGCACTTCATCGCGCATCCGTGACCACGGTAAAGCCATTTCGGTCACAAGATGCCGACAGGTCTCCGCGGCAGAATTGATGTCTTCGAGAAGGCGATTCTGCGCGCGAGCAAGTCGCAGGTAATCGTCAGAACGTCGCCGCTTTGTATCGAGGAGCATTCGCTTGAGAACGCGAAAGTACGGCGACCAGGCCTCCCAGTACTCAAGCAAATCCAGCAACGCATCCTGCTGCTCAGGTGCAAGCCCCTTCTCTGTATCGAGCGCTGCAACCGCGCGCGCAACGATACTAGCCCCGTCAGGCGAGTTCGATGACGCGGCAGAATCGGCAGTCGTTGTCATTGCGGGGATTACTTTATGGCTTGAGACCATCGAGAATGATGTTGGACGCCTTCTTCACGATCGTGTCGTAATCGAAGACTTTATCATCAAACAGCCACTGGAGACTAAGTCCGTCGATGATCGCAATGATGATCGAGCTGTAGTTGCCGGCATCCACTTGCTTGAAGACACCCTGCTGAACGCCTTCACGAATGACGATCGCACAGGTTTCGCGGAAATTGGCGTAGTGGCGAGCGATTGCGCGGCGGACTTCTTCTTTCTGGTTGATCTGCGTCCAGAAATCCATGTTGACCTGGTAGTACTCGCGAGTGCTTCGAACGATGTCAAAGCAGACCTCAACGAAGATCTCGAGCTTGCGGCGAGCATCCTTGATGGAAGCCATGTCCGACTGCAGAACACCTTCGATATCGCCAGCGACCTTTTCGAGGACCGACATCATCAACTCTTCCTTGTTCAGGAAGTAATAATGAATAATCCCCTTGCTGACGCCGGCGGTCCGCGCGACATCCTGCATGGAAAAGTTGCTGTAGCCGTTCCTCGTGATGCATTCGACCGTGGCGCGGACAATCTGGTCTTTCCGCTCGGCCGCCACATCCGCCTTTGACATCGTCGTATCTCCTCAAGATCGTTCACGATCGTAACATCGAAGTGCGAAATCGTTCAACGTCGGCGATGCACCTCCCCGATGAGCTCGACCTTCGGCCGACGTCGAGGCTCATTTGAGTGGGTGACTGTTTTGCGACTATCCGTCGTGGTAAACTTTCGATCTGTGATTCCATCAACATGATTGAAGACTTGGACTGCCTTCCGGTTTGGCTCGCGAAAGCGAATCGGTACGACTGGAACATCCCGGCTCAAGCTGGGAACCGGGCAGAGCTCGTCATCTAAGTCGGGGAGCAAGGTCATGAAGGTACTCGCAAGAAGTATTCGGCCGGCGCAGCGCTGGGCTCTGGCGACTCTGATCGCCATGAGCGCTGGAACGGCGTCTGCCACCGACGAATTGGTTTGGACGCACTACGGTATTCGACCCCTCGGTATGGGTAACGCATACGTGGCCGTGGCCGACGACTTCAATGCCCTGTTTTACAACCCTGCGGGCCTTGCACGGCTGAAGGAGTGGGACGGGGAGCTGCTCAACCCGTTTGCGACGCTTTCTGCCAATACAACGTCGTTTCTTGCTGATCTCCAGGACCTCTCCGGCAGCGGTTCTGGGGACACCGATGCGTTGCTCAAGGTACTCGAGGAACAGGCTGGAAAGACGCACCATTTCGCTCTCGGACTGACGCCACATCTCGTATTCCGTGGATTCGGTATCGGACTTGGATTGCAGCTGGCGACAACGATGGCGGTCCACAGAGAGATCTCGGTGGATCTCGACGCGGGTCCGCGAATTATTCTGCCGATCGCCTTCGCGTTCGACATGTTCGAAGAACGTCTGTCGTTTGGTGTCGCAGCCAAGCTCGTTGGGCGTGCTGGCGTCGATCGCGAGTTCAGCATTAACGACATCGAAGCGTTCACGAAAAAGGACTCTGAGGGCGGCGAAGGCACGAATGAAGATGGTGCGAAACTGTCGGATTTCGTTGAAGGCGGTTACGGCCTTGGCGCCGACGTCGGGATCCTCTTCACGCCCATCAAGACCATGGAACCCACACTGGGCATCAGCATCACTGATCTCGGCGGAACTCCCTACGAGAAAGCCGACGTGTCAGGCGAGTCAACCGCTGCACCGCCACTGCGTCTGCCGTCAGTCAACACGGGCATCAGCTTCAAGCCGATCCAGGCTGGCCCGATGTACGTGCTATGCAGTGCCGACGCTCACGCCGTCAACCAGCCGATGCACTACTCCAAGAAGTTCAATCTTGGTGCGGAGTGGGGCTACAGCAAGATCATCAAAGTGCAAACCGGACTGCACCAGGGTGAGTTGACCGGTGGTTTGCAATTCGACGTTGGTCTCCTCAACATCCGCTTTGCGACATACACCGAGCAGCTCGGTCCAATCGCCGGACAAGACGAAGACCTCCGCGACCGTCGCTACGCATTCCAAGTGAAACTCCTTATCTGATCTGGAGATTGCCGATGAAGACCTCTCGAAGTTCCATCCTGCTTTCGCAGTCAATCACCGCTCTGGCGTTGATGACGTTGGCCGGGCCGGTCTCGGCCAAGGGTCTCAATTCGCTTGCCAAGGACAACCCTGGTACGCCCGCCGATGCGGCGGCGGAAGCGCCGGACTCGACCGAAGCAGCAGCCCCGGCGACGGGCACGACCGCGACGACGCCAAGCGCTGCGCCCGCGCAGGCCGCCACGCCCGCAGCTGAAGGTGCTGCGCAGGCGGCACCCATGGTGCAGAGTGCGACGAGCAAGGCTCTGGACGATCGTCTCTCACTTTCGACGAGTTTCGGTTGGATTCGCGCGTCGCAGTCCGAAGGTGACTGGAGAAGCTCGGGCGTATCGGACGTTACGCTTGCTTGGCGACTCGGCTTGAAGACGATCGACAAGCTCGATCTGTGGACCAGCCTGCGCTACGCACCGATCGCAATAGCTGGCGAAATCGATGGCGTGTCCTATCGCGGCGTTTGGGAAGCATGGAATATCGGGGCCATCGGCAAGTACTTGGTGGGCAACGGATTGCGGGCCGTCGGAAGCTTTGAGGTTGGCTACGTTCTGGTATATCTTCGTCCGCTGAATGACATTGAAACCTCAAAAAATCACGAAAAGAACGGCGTCATGGCGAGCCTTGGTGCCGGCGTTGATTGGGACGTTGTCCCGAAATTTGCGTTCGGGCCGCGCCTCAACGTCGGCTTTGGCAGCACGACGGCCATCCAGGTTGCTGCTTCCGGGACGTTCACGTTCTAATCGATCAGACCGGCAACTCAGTACCGTTGGGTTTATAGGCGTTGTCCGGTCGATTCTGCTCTCCCTGATGCTCATCGTACCGATGGGCATCGGCCTTACGATGTGCCGGGAACAAGACAGTTACGGCATCCTCCGTATCGACGCCACCTCCGACGGAACATTCGAGATCTACCGGATTGCCTCTGAGTCTCCCCTGCAGTTTGTTTCCGAGCAGGTCGGAGCTTTCAACTCTGATGTGCGCCTGATCCCCGGCAGCTACCTCGTACTGGCCGACTGCTCGAGCGAAACGATCGTCGTCCTTCCGGGCAGCACCAAGCGACTTCTGGCGCACACGATCAATTTTCTCCCGGCGCACGCGCCAGCTCCCGAAGATCGCTTCTCTGTTCAGTGCGTCCGATCAGAACGCACCAGATCCCGCCAACACATCGAGAACCGCTTCAGCCTCAAGGTTCTGGGCGGACAGCGTGATTTGCTCGTCGGCATGTTGCCGTTCAAAGTCGATTTGCCCGACGAGACGGAACAGCAGATCCGCAGCTGGCGATTGTCGGCACTCAAAATCGAGAGTCCAGAGTCCACAACCGCAAATGATGCAGCGAAAAAAGACCCGAAGGGAAAAACTGAAGGCGTCGCGAACGAACGCGGGAAATCAACCAGAACGCTTTACCGAGATCTTTCTGGGAGTCCTGACACGGTCGCAAACGATCGTTTCTTCGTTTCGCCTCTGAACGAAATGGTGTCGGTGACCGAGCCGCAGGAGTTTGGCCACTGGCAGTATCTGCTGGCGGGAACCTATCACGTTGAAGTGAATGGAACGCATGCCGAGATCGCTCTGGCTGAAGGCGAACAGCGAACCATTACGACTGGATATCTGCGGGTCGCTACGTCAAACAAAGTCGATTTGCAGCTTTCCTCGCAGATCAGTGGCAGTCCGCTCTACGTCGAAATCAACGACGGACACTGGCTCGGCCTGAACGAAACCTATGCCGTTCTTCCCGGACGGGTTGATGTGAGCCTCAATGGCGCCACCCACGCCATGCCGATCGAGATCGCAACCGGAGAGTTCCGAAGACTCGAAGCACGCAGCGTCACCGTTGATCTGGGCTGCTCCCCCTGGGAGTGGGCGTGTCTTAGCGATCGAAGCGTACGGCTCTACCTCCCCGACCGTCCGTATCCGTTCGTATCCGGGGTTTCTGACGTTCCGCTGCTCTATCTTGAAGACGAGGTTCTCCTTGGGATCGAAGGTTCGAAAGACATTCGTTACCGCATCCCTCGCGGAACCCGTGATCTGACGCTGCGCGTTGGCTATCTGGACGTGAAACCGGTGCCAATGTTTCAGAAAGGAATCGTGACGGATCTGATCCGTCTCGAGCCGACAATGACGAATGCTGAAGGGCACACGCTGGACATCCCGCTGGACAAGCCTTCGCGGATCGCCGTTGTCGCGGGAAATTATCATCTCGCACAATATGTGATGTCGACGACGATCGATGGCGACAGAAAGCGCACAGCTCAAGGCGTTGGCGTCAATGCTGGACGGACCACGACGTTGACCGTGAACGTGTTTCTCAGCGAACGACGCCTCGCAGCCATCAAACGCGCTCAGGAAGAGGAACTCAGGGCGAAGGCCAAGCCTTCGACGTCCGGAGCGCATGGCCGCCATGAGCCTGCAGCACCGCTCGAACTCTTCTAGGCTGCAATCCTCCGACTGACGCCAAGTCTGCCAGATCCAAAAACACAAAAACCGACGGACTCATTCTGCCGCAACGCTTTTGAGCGGCGATGACGCCTCTGGACGCGCCCTGCGATCGCGGTGAGGACCCATTTGTGGGTGATGAAACTTCTTCGTTTCGCCGCCGGGACTCACGGTATCTCCCAAGCACGTTTTCAAGACCTGTGATTTACGCTGTGGATAACCGGTGCACAGCCAAACCGGAACTCACACAAAAAAAATGCATAAGGGCAATCTTTACGAAGTCCTGGCAAAACTGCTCATCGATTGACACACAACCTATGGTGTTGGGGATAAAGTGTGGACACCAAATATTGTGTGTCGGGGGTTGACAGTGCGAAATCGTGAGGGCTATCATTTTTTCCAGAGGCACAAGCATCAACATCGCGTGACTGCTGGGAAATGCGGCAAATCGTCGCCAAGGCACGATTTTGTCTAGTTTCGTCCGGAGCCCACCTTTGTGACGGCGGAATGCCCAAGACTCGACACCGTACAAGTCGGCTCGACCGACCATGGCATCATCACGGAGGACACGATCCATGAAGTTCACCAGGCGATTCACAAAGACCAAGGGCCAGCCCTATGAAGGCTTGAACTTCGTGGAACGAACATCTGAGCTCAAGAACTCGGATGGCAGCAAGGCGTCCAAGTCCATGAAAGTCTCCGTGCCGGACGGCTGGAGTCAGGTTGCGACCGACATCATCGCGCAGAAGTACCTCCGTCGTGCCGGCATCCCGACGATCGAATGTGAAACCGACAGCCGTCAGGTGTTCCATCGCCTCGCCGGCTGCTGGACGGACTGGGCCAAGCGCTACGGCTACTTCGACTCCGACGAAGACGCCGCAGCATTCTACGACGACACGTGCCACATGCTCGCTCGGCAGATGTGCGCCCCGAACTCGCCGCAATGGTTCAATACGGGGCTTTATTATGCATACGGCCTCAAGGGCAAAGGCCAGGGGCACTATTACGTCGACCCGGCTAGTGGCGAGCTCGAGAAGTCGGGCAGCGCGTACGAGCGTCCGCAACCGCATGCATGCTTCATTCAATCGATCCAGGATGATCTCGTCGGCGAAGGCGGCATCATGGACCTTTGGACGCGCGAGGCGCGCCTGTTCAAATACGGCAGCGGCACAGGCACCAACTTCAGCAACGTCCGCGCAGAGGGCGAGCCGCTGGCTGGTGGCGGTGTTTCTTCCGGTCTCATGTCGTTTCTCAAGATCGGTGATCGCGCGGCCGGCGCAATCAAGAGCGGCGGTACGACCCGCCGCGCTGCGAAGATGGTTTGTTTGGACCTTGACCATCCGGACGTTTTGAATTTCGTCAACTGGAAGGTGACAGAAGAACAAAAGGTCGCTGCACTTGTCGCCGGCTCGAAGTGCATGGAGGAACACCTCAATGCCATCATGTCGGCCTGCTCGAAACCAATCGACGCAAGTCATGAAGCCGACCGGTTCGACCCAGCAAAGAACGATGACCTCAAGAAGGCGATGAAGCACGCCAAGCGCGCGCACATTCCATTGAGCTACATCCAACGCGTGCTCGATCTGGCCCGCCAGGGTCAGCGCTCGATCAAGATCGAAACCTACAACACCGACTGGAACTCGCAGGCATACAACACGGTCTCGGGTCAGAACTCGAACAACTCAGTGCGCATCCCGAACTCCTTCATGAAGGCTGTTGAGAACGACAGCGAATGGGAGCTGAAGTGGCGCATGAGCGGGAAAGTCGCCCGCACGATCAAGGCGCGCGATCTCTGGGAAGACATCTCGCAGGCGGCATGGTCATGTGCTGATCCCGGCGTGCAGTTCGACACGACGATCAACGAGTGGCACACCTGCCCCGAAGATGGCCGGATCAACGCCTCGAACCCATGCTCCGAGTACATGTTCCTCGACGACACGGCCTGTAACCTCGCGTCGCTGAATCTTCTGACGTTCTACACCGAGGAAAACGGCTTCGACGTCGAAGCCTATCTCCATGCGACACGCATTTGGACGGTGATCCTCGATGTGTCCGTCCAGATGGCACAATTCCCGAGCAAGGAAATCGCGCGCAAGAGCTGGGACTTCCGTACGCTCGGACTCGGCTATGCGAACATCGGTGCGTTGCTGATGTGCATGGGCATTCCGTATGGTTCTGAAGAAGCTCTCGCATGGACCGGGGCCCTGACGGCCATCATGTGCGGCGAGTCCTACCGAACCAGTGCCGAGATGGCAAAGGAGCTTGGCGCGTTCCCAGGATATGCGCGCAACCGCGAGCATATGCTGCGCGTCATTCGCAACCACCGCGCTGCTGCCTTCGCCGCCAAGGACTACGAAGGACTCACGATCAAGCCGCTCGCGCTGGATCAGAAACGCTGTCCAAAAAATCTTCTCGCTGCATCGCATGATGTTTGGGAACGAGCGCTGGCGATGGGAGAAGAACACGGTTATCGCAACGCGCAGGTTACAGTCATCGCGCCTACCGGAACGATCGGTCTGCTGATGGACTGCGACACGACGGGAATCGAACCAGACTTTGCTCTCGTGAAGTTCAAGAAGCTCGCCGGTGGCGGATACTTCAAGATCATCAATCAGTCGATTCCTCCGGCACTGAAGAAGCTCGGCTACAACAAGAATGAAGTGCGCGAGATCGTAGCTTACTGCATCGGTCACGGAACACTTGCCGAAGCTCCATACATCAACTTCGAATCGCTCAAGGCAAAAGGTTTCACTGACGAGATCCTGGTCAAGATCAACAATGATTTGCCCCAGGCGTTCGACATTACGTTTGCCTTCAACAAGTGGTCGATTGGCGAAGACTTCTGTCTGAATGTCCTCAAGCTCCGCAAGGAAGACATCGATCGCGTCGACGCCAATCTTCTGAAGCTTCTCGGATTCAGCGCAGAAGAAATCGAAGCCGCCAACGAGTATGTTTGCGGAACGATGACGCTCGAAGGCGCACCGGGACTCAAGGAAGAGCATCTGCCAGTGTTTGATTGCGCGAACAAGTGTGGCCGCAAAGGCAAACGCTTCATCGCGGCGGACAAACACATCAAGATGATGGCAGCCGCACAACCATTCATCTCTGGCGCGATCTCAAAGACGATCAACCTCCCCTACGAGGCCAACGTCGAAGACATCAAGAGCGCGTACAAGACCTCGTGGAGCATGATGCTCAAGGCCAACGCGCTCTATCGCGACGGTTCAAAACTGAGCCAGCCGCTCAACGCGACGGCAAGTTCATGGGTGGACGTCATCGATCACGACGACTCGCCGGTCGAGCAGGTCAAGAAGATCGCGACGCACATCGTCAAGGAATACGTCCGCACGCGCCGTCCGCTTCCAAGTCGACGCGGTGGCTACACCCAGAAGGTCAAGATCGACGGACATACGATCTATCTGCGCACGGGGGAATACGAAGACGGACAACTTGGCGAAGTGTTCCTCGATTTGAACAAGGAAGGAACGTTGCTCCGAAGCGTGATGAACTGCTTCGCGATCGCGGTCAGCCTGGGACTCCAGTACGGTGTTCCGCTTGAAGAATACGTCGATGTCTTCACCTTCACTCGTTTCGAACCAAACGGTCAGGTGATCGGTCACGACAATCTCAAGCGCGCAACGTCGATCATCGACTTCATCTTCCGAGATCTCGCGATCAATTACCTCGATCGCCATGACCTTGCGCATCTGGCGCCGGATGAAGTCAAGGAACCACGACCGAAGAACCGCAAGGCAGCCAAGTCGACGACGACGATCTCAGGTAGCGGCGGCTCCGGTCCCCGGGCAGCACACGCGTCCCACATGGTGATGACCTCTGCGGTCGGTGCTGTTGCGACGGATGTCTCAGGATTCACAGAGACGAGCGGATCAACGGCTCTGGCGCTGACCTTCTCGGAAAAGGTTTACGAGCAATACAGTGCGGCCAAGATGAAGGGTTACGAAGGTGACCCGTGTCCGGACTGCGGATCGTTGACGCTTGTACGCAACGGGTCTTGCCTGAAGTGCAATACCTGCGGCGGCACGACTGGTTGCAGCTAGAGATTGTGGCTATGCCGAGGTGACGGTCCGCTGGATGATCGCCACCTCGATAAGTTGATCGCGATTCCTACCGAAAGAGTGCTTTCCCGTCCCGGCTCCGCAGCGGCACCGTAGAAAGTTCCGCTGTCCTGCAAGTCCGGGGGATTCTGAACAGATTCCCCGGACCGCCCCAAGTTCGACGTCCGGTGTTTCGTGAGATTCTCTTGCGGCACCGGACGTTCTAATTGAACTCAGTTACGTTTCGTCGCAACCAAAGACTTCAACTGCTTCGAGCACGACTGACCAATTGCTTCGCGTTCGCAATGGATGAGGGAGTGACCTCGGTGCCGGAAAGGAGACGTGCAATCTCCTCGGTACTTTCGCGCGCAGAGAGGCGCTCGATCGTGGATTCGGTTCGTGAACCTTTGGATTTCTTGACGACTCGGAAGTGCGAATCCGCGTAGGCCGCCACCTGCGGCAAATGACTGATGCAGATCACCTGAAACCCGTGGGCTAGCTCAGCCAGTTTGCGCCCAACGATATCTGCGACGCGCCCGGAGATCCCAGTATCGATCTCGTCAAACACCAGAATGCAGGTGTCTGCACCGGCAGAGAGCGCCTTCTTGAGGGCCAGCATGATGCGCGAGACCTCTCCGCCTGAGGCGATTCGCTCGAGCGGCATCGCCGGCTCGCCCTTGTTTGCCGCGAGGAGAAAATGCGCCGATTCAGACCCCTCCGCGGAGAATCCTGAAAGTCGAGCCGATACGCTGCCCCAGGCCTCAGCCTGCGCTGCGCCGAAGACGTCGACTCCAAAATCTGCAGACGACCGGGACAGCGGCTGAAACTCGACGGCAAGCGTTGCCCCCGGCATGGCCAGTTCCCGCAGCTCCGTCTCGATCTTTCGCACAACCTCATCTGCCGCCTTGCGGCGAGCTTCGGAAAGCTTTCTGGAGACCTTATCCAGAAGAATGACGTCGGCAGAAATCTTTGCGATCAAATCCGTCGCGTGGCTGGCTGCTCCTTCGATTCGACCAAGTTCAGCCGCCATCTTCTCCCATTCGGCAAGCAACCCATCAACATCGCCGGCTGTCGTCTTTCGAAAGAGGCCCTGATATCCCGCAAGCCGCTCCTGAGCGCTCTCAATCTCCTGCTCGTCGAGTTCTCCACCGCCAGAGCTCAGGCTGTCGAACGCAAAACTAAGGTCGTCAATTCGTGCAGCAACTTGGGCAGCGTCATCCGCCAATGCCGTGAAGGCTGCGTCCGATTGCGCCACCTGACCAAGAAGGCGCACCATCTCGTGCACGGCCTTGGCCAAAGACTCCCCACCCGCTCCTTCACTGAGCAAGTGCTGAATGCGCGCGAGCGTCCCTGACGTCTTGAGCAGGCGTTCCGCCCGGGTGCAGCGATCGACGACACTCGCGTAATCGGAGGTCGATGGTGAAAATGCGTCGAGCTCACGAATGCGAAACTGGAGATAGTCCAGATCCCGATGCCCGTTCCGAAATGCCTCGACAGCATCCCGCAATTCCGCGAGTCCCGACTGCACACTCGACCATGCGTCCCGATAACTGCCAAAAAGTGCCTTGTTGCCAACGAACTGGTCGACAAATCCGAGGTGCTCGGATGGATCAAGAATGCGCTGATGCTCGTGTTGGGCAAAAACGTCGACGAGAGCTTCGGAGAGTTCCTTCATCGCCGTCAGCGTCACTGGCACATCGTTAAGCCAGGCCTGTGAACGCCCTTTGGTTGAGACCTGACGCCTGATGATGAGATGGATCGATTTGCCCTCAGATTCATGCGGAATCCCCAGTCGATCGAGCACAGCGACAGCCCGATGAGTTCGCGGAACGACAAACTCACCGGTCACGGTGGCCGTCTCCCGACCACTACGGACGTGCTCGGCAGTGGCCTTTGCACCGAGAAGAAAACCAAGGGCCTTGATCAGGATGGATTTCCCGGCACCGGTTTCGCCAGTGATGACATTGAATCCACTGCCAAACTCGATCACGAGCGAATCGATGATCGCAAGACCCTGAATGTTGAGGCTTGTCAGCACGTCGAATCTCTCCAGATTTGATCCAGAGTTCGACAATCACCGAGTGTCGCGCGGTAGGCAAGTGCCAATTTGGAAATCAGGGGCCTGTCAAACGGGGCGCGCGTCTATCTGACCTGAGCGGTAATCCATCATCTGTCGCCGTTTGGCATTGGTGAAGTACTCAAGGCGGATCATTGTCCCGAAACGATCAGACAACTCCAGCCCGGTGATCACGAATCCTGCCCGGAGTTTTGGAATGATGACCGGGTTGTTCGTGGCATTGTGCTTGCTGGAAATCACCTGAAATCCCTCGCGGACACAACAGTCGATGACATGCGGCAAAAGTGCCTTGTAGATGCCTCGTCCGCGCCAGGCCGAGAGAACTCCCGTGTTGCGCATGTAGAATTCCTCGCCTGAACGCTGGTCACCCGTGTGCCACCCGATGAACTCGTTCCTGGCAAAGAGACCGACGCGCAGGTAGACCGGCCGACCCATATTCTTCCGAAGAAGCTTCAGAGACGCCTTCTCGGCATCACTGAGCACAGAACCAGGTGCAAATGACCCACGGTCGGTGAAGACAGCTCGGTAGAACTGGTTGAAATAGGAATCGAATTCCTTCTCTTCAAGGACCCTTGCTTCAACCTCATCACTGATGCGAACCGAGCCGCCGCTGAACGAAAGAGCCATGGATCCTCGCACCTACGGAAAGAATGCCAATTGAGACAGAGACTCAATATGGGAAAGTTTCATGATGTGAAGTCTCCTCAAGTCACTTTGCGATTGTGGCCCATCCCGGCATCCGATTTCACCCTCTGAAAGGGAGCCACCGAGTCCTTCGGGGAGGCCCTGCAAATCGTAAGGGTTCTATAGGTAAATCACCGTATCGACCGAGAAAAAATCAGATTTTTGACTTTCTTCTAAAGTCCAACTTTGAACATCCGAGAAGGTGCAGACCACGCGGCACTCGCCGCACCTAACGGAGGACTTCAGCATGTCCAGGATTACAAGGAAAATCTCGATGGTAGCAGCGGTCATGCTGGCGATTGCGCCGACGTTCGCATGCGGCAAGAAGAAGAGCAGCAACAAGACACCAAGCACCGTGGTCCCCAGCGCCGAGACTCCTGCCAACACCCCCGGGCAGAATCCGATCGCATCCTATTCCCCGGTCTTCGCCCCGGCAGCGCTGTCGCTCGTACTGCCGGATTCACTCGACGGCGGCAACTCCGGAGCTGCTGGTCTCCGACTGATCGCCGGCGACGAACAGATCGAATCGCAGGGCCTTCGTCAGATCGCCGACGCGTTTCAAAATATCGAAATGCAAGTGTCGATGGTTTCTGAACGCGTCTACGGCTGCGACATGATTTTTGAACGTGCAACAGCTGCGTGCGCTGCTGCCAACACAAGCTGGACCGAGTGCACGGCCGCTGCAGGACAATTCCCGTTCAAAGTAACCCCTGAGTACGCACAGATCGTCGTTGCATCGATGGGCGAAGACCCGATCGTCGCAGGAGATATCGAGAAGGCCGGAGGAGACTTCGAGACGACAGGAGCAGGAGAAGACTTCGCGCTCGAGGACGGCGGTGACTCGATGGCCGATGCAAAGAGCGAAATCCTCAAGCAAGTCGGCACAGAAATCCCGAACAAGGAATGTAAGTTCTTCCGGAGCATTGCAAATGACGTGGACGGCCTGACCGCGGGAATCGCAACGACCGAAACCAAGCCCGAGGCGAGCATCTCGGTTTACTGGAACGACGCACGCACAAAGGTTCGCACGGAAGTCACGTATCGGATGGACGAAGAGATGACGATGCCTTCCAAGGGTGACATGGGCGACATGGATGACATGAGCGGCATGGGACTCTCTGAAAGCGGCGAGCAGACTCTCCGTATCGTTGGCGATGGGAAAATGACGCTTACATTCGACAGCGTCAAGGGCACCTTGTCGTCGTTTGCAAGTGGAACGGACACCAGCTTTCTCGACGGCAAGTCACAAGGCACGACACGTCACTCAGACCGAACGAATATCGCGTCAAAGACAATGCCGAGTGGCAAAGTCGGCGTGGCCGGTAGTTTCGAGCAGGAGTACTCGTCTGACGACATGACGTTCGCGATGAGTGCGGAGTTTGCGGCCGATGACGCGGGTGGGTCCATTACAACCAAGTACGTCAATATCAACCCAAGTACGGCCTTGACCCTGTCGGGTAACGTGGAAGCCGACAAGGCATACGCCGTACTCCCGGCGTCCGTGCAGCAAGCTGATGCCGACACCAGCGATGCCGTCGGACACATTTACACATTCGGTGTCGACAGCGGAGACCTCGACAGTACCCCTGATCCGCAGCTAACGAGCTGGTGGGGCCCGAAGGTTGCTCCAGCGGCACCAAATGAACTTAGAGTTTGGGAATCTTCGACAAGCTTCGACTCAGAAGGAAATTATCTCGGTGAGACGATGACTGCTACGGCCCTCGTCGTGACGGGCATCAACATCACCTACAACAAAGAGACCATGTGGTACGTCGAAGGCTTCGATGGTAACGGCGCGGTGACCTACGCATGCGTCAAGGACTCCGAAGATGGAGCATGTGATCAAGTATGGGGAGCAGAGACTGGCGACTACGCCGACGCAGTCAAGGACGCTGACATCGGCGCTGCAGCAGTTACCTTGAGCGGCGGCGCAACGGCGCAGTCTCTCGGTGGAATGTCCGTCTTGATCGTTCGCGCGAACGTCGACCTATCAGGCGTGGACCCGATGGAGTTCGACTATTCTGGCGTGATCGGACACGGGGGCTACTATTCCGAAGACCCGCTCTCGGCGTCTTCCCTGGACGGTTACGGATTCTCCTATTTCGGAACCGACGAGGAGTTGGCTGGAGCCAAGGTCTACAAGTACGACTTTGATGGCGCCGGTCAGCCAATATTCACGCTTTTGACTGGCATTACTGTCGTCAAGCCGTAACGCCACGGCACCGGGAACCAACCTGGCGATGAAGAAACGATCGGCACAGTTCTCAACGGCGTTGGCGCTCACACTGGCGCTAACGCCGTCTTTTGCTTGCGTGAAGAAGACTGGTGCGAGCACAACGAGTGTCACAACATCGCCTGCGAATGGAGATCCGAACGCCGACAAAGAAGTACGGGCCATGTCTTCCAATTTCCAGCGACACTGACACCAGTGAAGACAACGACTGGGAGTCCGATGGAGAATGGATCGAAATCCCTGTTCTCCTCGAGGTCACCCTTATCGGCGCGACCGCTCAATCTCTCGGTGGTATGACGATCCTCATCGTGCCCTCGAATATTGACTTGGCGAATGTCGACCCCGCGACGTTCAACTTCGCTGGAGTGCTCGGTTACGGGGACTTCTACTCCACGAGTGCCCCGTCCGCTTCCAGTCTCGACGGGTACAGGTTCGACTACTACGGAACCGAGCAAGAATTGATCGGAAACAAGGTCTACAAGTACGACTTTGATAATGTGACCGGGCGGCTAAAGTTCACTCTCGTGACGGGCGTCACGGTTGTGAAGAAGTAAGGCAAACCTCTCGCAGTTCTTCAATTCTCGAGACAAAGAAGATATGGGCCGGGCTCGTCCGAGCACCGAGTCTTCATCGTCATGGTGCCAGTGCGGTTGATCGTCACAACGTTCATCGTATTGTCGCCGCGACCGCGACATGCAGCATCGTGCGGACCGCGATCTCCCGTCCAGAATTCTGCCTCATCGGCACCGTTCGCAAACACCATACGCCCCAATCGCGAAAGCATGACGTCTGGTAGATGACGCTGCATCTGACCTAAAGTCGGTGTGACAAATTCTCCGGCGAGACCGTAGCAGTCCACGGGCAGTTCCATTCCCTTCTCGAAGTGTTGCGTCCCACCGAATGAGATCCAGTTGAGGTGGGGTTATTCCCACCCTTCTGGATCCACCTCACCGAGACTCATTCCCAGCAAGTGAGACCCACTTT
>Ga0169931_10005090_pt1 | contig 20184 bp, 16 predicted proteins | sample Kivu_15m_20L_FD_129675 | JGI IMG/M metagenome (GOLD analysis project Ga0169931, IMG submission 129675) | Freshwater microbial communities from Lake Kivu, Western Province, Rwanda to study Microbial Dark Matter (Phase II) - Kivu_15m_20L... | ecosystem: Environmental > Aquatic > Freshwater > Lake... | reverse complement strand
GGCGGCATGCTGGGACGCGCGTACGATCCGCTGTTCGTGCTCAAGGATCCGAACGCGGCAGACTTCGCCGTGCCAGAGTTAACGCTGTCGGCCGATGTTTCGCTGGATCGGCTGACGGCGCGCGAAGCGCTGTTCCGCAACATCGAAGAGCACTTCGAGCGCGGGCAGGGCCGGGCGGCATACGACTCGATGGATGGCTTTCGCCGACGCGCGCTCAGCCTACTCACTTCGCCGCAGACGCAGAACGCCCTGCGGATCAGCGACGAACCCGACGCGGTACGCGAGCGCTACGGGAGGAACATCTACGGCCAGAGCGTACTGCTTGCAAGGCGAATGATCGAGGCCGGTACCCGCACGGTGACGATCTCCTGGGCGCCGGACGCGAATGCCACTTGGGACACGCACGGCGGCAACTTCGCTTCGCTGAAGAACTCACTGCTGCCGCAACTCGACGCCGCGTGCAGCAGCCTTGTCGACGATCTCAAGCAGCGTGGAATGCTGGACCGCACGATCGTGGCCGTGCTGGGTGATTTCGGCCGCACGCCAAAGATCAACGCCAACAACGGCGGTCGCGACCATTGGAACTACTGCTATAGCCTGATGCTCGTGGGGGGCGGCTTCCGAAGCGGATTCGTGTACGGGGCGAGCGACAAAATAGGCGCGTTCCCGGCTCGCGATGCGCTGGTGCCGGGTGACGTCATTTCCACGATTTACCACGCCCTGGGAATCAATCCGGCCTACGAACTGCGCGATCAGTTGAAGCGGCCGCATCGGCTGGTGCCGGCGGGCAATGTGGTGCCGGAACTATTGGCCTGACCTCTTGCGTACTTTTCTTCTCCGACGAACACCTGCTGAAGTTCTTTGACCATGATGCGTTCCCTGCGATGCGCGCTGTGCGCTGGTTTGCTGCTCGTTGTGACGGTCGGATTCTTGCTGGCCGCCGCCCCGACCGAAACGCCGGAGTATCCCAACCATCGTCAATTGATGGTGTATCGTGATGCCGCTGGCGAACATCCGGTCAAGACGCCGGAGGACTGGGCCAAGCGGCGGACACACATCCTGGCGGGCATGCAGCAGGCAATGGGTCCCCTGCCTGATCGGTCGGACCTGGCACCACTTGACGTGCAGATCACCGAGACGTTCGAGGGTCCAACGTTCATGCGTTACAAACTCACTTACCTGTCGGAAAAGACTGATCGCGTGCCGGCGTACTTGTTCGTGCCGAAGAATTTGAACGGACGCAAGGTGCCGGGTATCGTCGCCCTGCACCAGACGACGCCGCTGGGCAAGATGGAGCCTGCCGGCCTGGGCCCGAATGAGAACAAACACTACGGGCTGGAATTGGCCAAGCGCGGCTATGTAGTGATCGTGCCGGATTACCCCAGCTTCGGCGACTACGAGTACGACTTCAATGCCGACGACTATGTGTCCGGTTCGATGAAGGGGATATTCAACCACATGCGGGCGGTCGATCTGCTGGCGAGCAGGCCGGAAGTGGACGCCACGAAGATCGGCGCGATCGGCCATTCGCTAGGTGGCCACAACGCAATGTTTCTGGGGGTGTTTGACGACCGCGTCAAAGCGATCGTGTCGAGCAGCGGCTGGACTCCCCTGCATCACTATTACAACGGCAACCTGAAAGGCTGGACTAGCGATCGCTACGTGCCGCGAATCCGGGACGTGTATGGCCTGGATCCGAACAAGGTACCGTTCGACATGTACGAGATCGTTGCGTCGTTCGCGCCGCGGGCGTTCTTCTCCATGTCGCCACTGCACGATGATAACTTCGAGGTGGAGGGCGTGCGGCAGGTGATTGCCGCGGCCAAGCCGGTGTACGAACTGCTGTGCGCGGGCGACAACTTGCAAGTGCGATACCCCGACGCGCAGCACGACTTTCCACCGAAGGAACGTTTCGAATCGTACGCATTTCTGGATAAGCAGTTGGGCCACACGCCGCAGGAAGACTTCGGCGCGGAGCTGCCGCGAATCGCGCCGCACGAGCCGGCCGACGCGCTTCGGACGTTCCAGGTGCTCGACGGCTTTAAGCTCGAACAGTTGGCGGCCGAACCGCTCGTGGCCAGTCCCGTGGCAATCGACTTTGATGCCGACAGCCGAATGTACGTCGTCGAGATGCGCGACTACTCCGAGCAGGACAAAGACCACCTGGGGCGAGTGCGATTGGTCGAAGATACCGACGGCGACGGCAAGTTCGACAAAGCCACCGTGTTCGCCGAGGGGTTATCCTGGCCGACAGCGATCATTTGCTGGGACGGCGGGGTGTTCGTGGGCGCGGCACCCGACATTTATTACCTCAAGGATACGAACGGCGATGGCAAGGCCGATGAGAAGCAACTGGTGTTCACCGGCTTCTCACGCGGCAATGTGCAGGGCATGCTCAACAGCTTCCGCTGGGGCCTGGACAACCGCATCCACGGCACGGCCAGCACGGGGGGCGGCGACATCACGCGGCCCGATGGTCCCAAGTCCAAACCGGTCGCGCTGAGCGGACGTGATTTCTCGTTCGATCCGAGGAAACTCGATCTGCGGCCCGAGAGCGGCGGCGCGCAGCATGGCATGTCGTTTGATGACTGGGGGCGGAAGTTCGCCTGCTCGAACAGCGATCATATTCAGCTCATCATGTTCGAAGACCGATACATCGCGCGGAATCCACTGGTTTCAGCCCCCGGAGCCCGGGTGAGCATTGCAGCGGACGGACCGCAGGCCGAAGTGTTTCGGATCAGCCCGGTTGAAGCCTGGCGCATTCTACGTACGAGGCTGCGGGTGACGGGCGCGGCGACCGGACCGGTCGAGGGTGGCGGACGTGCGGGCGGCTACTTTACGGGCGCGACCGGCACGACGATCTATCGCGGCGATGCGTTCTCGGCGGAGTACGTGGGGCAATCGTTCACCGGCGACGTTGGTTCGAACATCGTGCACAGGAAGATTCTGAGGCCTAATGGTGTCGGGCTGATTGCCCATCGGGCGGATGAGAAGCGAGAGTTCGTGGCCTCGACGGACAACTGGTTCCGCCCGGCGCAGTATGCGAATGCCCCGGACGGGTCACTCTACATCATCGATGTGTACCGCGAGGTGATTGAGCATCCGGCCAGCCTGCCGGCGGAGATCAAGCAGTATCTGGACCTGACGAGTGGCCGCGATCGAGGGCGGGTCTATCGCGTCGTGCCAGAGGGTTTCAAGCAGCCCAAGCTACCGAAGCTGAGCAAGGCGCCGGTCGCGGAGCTGGTAAAGGCGCTGGGAAGCCCGAACGGCTGGACGCGCGACGCGGCCGCGCGAGTGCTCTATGAGCGGCAAGACAAAGCGGCGGTTGAACCTTTGCGAAAGCTGGCTGCTGATGCCGCGCTACCGCAGGCGCGCATGCAGTCACTCTATGCACTTGCGGGTTTGAATGCGCTGACGGCGGCCGATTTGCTCGCGCGACTCGACGATCGGGACCCGCGAGTGCGCGAACATGCGGTGCGGCTCTCGGAGCGACTGGCCAATGACGACCCCAAGTTGCGCGAGAAGCTGCTGGCAATGTCCGGCGACGACGCTCTGCGCGTGCGATATCAACTCGCATTCTCGCTAGGCGAAGTGAACGACACGCGGGTTTCCGCGGCGCTGGCCACAATTCTCAAGCGCGATGCGGCGGACTCGTGGGTCCGGCTGGCCGTGTTCAGTTCGCTGGCGAAAGGTGCGGGGAGTGCGTTCGGCGACATGGCGGCAGATAAGGCCTGGCGCAAGACGCCGGAGGGACGCGACGTGTTGCACGAGCTGGCGCGGTACATCGGCCGGCAGAACAATCGCGACGAGCTGGCACCGGTGCTAAACACGCTGGAGACGCTGCCGGCCGAGGATATCGCGACGAGTGCCGCGATTGTGCGCGGGCTGGGTCAAGGAATGGCTCGTCAGAAAGGAACCCTTGAAACGAAGCTTGCCGCAGTGGGCAGTGACAAAGCGGTCGAGATCCTGCGAGGGATGTTGGCCACGGCGCGGAGCACTGCGGCCGACGAGTCCCGACCGGCGAGCGATCGGGTGGAAGCGATCAGGCTGCTTGCACTCGATTCGTTCGACCAGTGCGGCGAAGAGCTGGCCGGGCTCGTTTCCAATCGCCAACCGCAGGAGATTCAATCGGCGGCGCTGGTGACGCTGGGTGGATTTGCGGAACCGAGCGTCGCGAAAACGATTCTGGAGGCCTGGCCCTCGCTCAGTCCACGCCTGCGTGCCGAGGCGACCGAGGTGTTGTTTGCTCGCGAAGAGCGGATTGCGGCGCTGCTGGCGGCGGCCGAGACGGGCGAGATCAATCTGGCCGATGTCGAGCCGGCTCGCTTGCAATTGCTGGCAAAGCACCCGAACGAAACGATTCGCAAGCAGGCCGAACCGCTGCTGGCAAAGATCAAGGTCGGCTCGCGGCAGGAGTTGATTGACCAGTACCAATCGGCACTCGCACAGCATGGTGACTCCTCGCGCGGGCGGCAAGTGTTTCAGAAGATCTGCGCCGCCTGCCATCGACTGGAAAACATCGGTCACGAGATTGGCCCCAGCCTGGCCAGCTTCCGCACGCGCGGAGCCGACGCGATTCTAGTGAACGTGCTGGACCCGAACCGCGAAGTGAATCCGCAGTTTGTAAACTACCTGGTGCTGACGGCAGACGGGCGTTCGATGTCAGGCATGATCGCTTCAGAGACCGCCAACAGCGTAACGCTACGGCGTGCCGAGAACGCAACGGATACAATCGAGCGAGCGGACATCGAAGAGATGCGATCGACCGGCTTGTCGATCATGCCCGAAGGATTGGAGAAACAAATCGACGTGCAGTCGATGGCGGATTTGCTGGCGTACTTGATGAGCGCGATCTAGGCAAGCGGAGCGAACTCGCGATGAACAGGCGGTCATCTTCTATGGTCACGCGTCGGGAGTTTTGTCGTGGTGTCGTGGCTGGTGCCGTCGGACTGGCGCTCGCCAGGCAGAGTCGACCAGCAGCCGCGGCCGAGTTTCCCAAGGGTCGTTACGTCGACGTCCACACGCACCTGGGTCAGACCTGGAATAGCACGGAGCCGCTGTCGGCCGCGCAGTTGCTTCAGTGGATGGATCAAAACGACATTGCGCAGTCTGTGGTGCTGCCGCTCGTCTCGCCCGAGTCGTCGTCATATCTGCTCACGTCGGATTTCGTGCTGGAAGCGACCAGGCCACATCGCGACCGATTGATTCCGTTTTGCAGCATCGACCCGCGCACGAGCTACTCCGGCGGACTCAAGGGTCTCGTCGGCATGCTGCGAAAGTGGGTCGATGCCGGAGCCAAGGGTTTCGGCGAACACAAGCCGGGCGTGCATATGGACGACGAGCGGAACATGACGATCTATGCCGCGTGCGGCGAGCTCGGACTGCCCGTGCTCTTCCATCTCGATCAGTTGCGGAACCTCGACGAGCCGGGACTGCCGGGCCTCGAACGCGCGCTCAAGGAGCATCCCAAAACCAACTTCATCGGACACGGGCCGGGCTGGTGGGCTTCGATCTCCGGCAACATCACGGCGGAGGATCTCGCCCGTTATCCCGACGGTAACGTGCAGCCGGGCGGAGCGATCGACACGCTGATGGAAAAGTATCCGAACCTGTATGGCGACCTGTCGGCCGGCAGCGGCGCGCAGGCCATCAGCCGCGATCCGGAGTTCGGCCCGCAGTTTCTCATTCGACGCGCGGACCGGTTGATGTTCGGAACGGATTATCTTTCGCCGGGGCAGGAAGTGCCGCAGCTGGAGTTATTTCGCAGCCTGGACCTGCCGGCAGATGTGCAGGCCGCGGTATTTCGCGATAATGCGCGAAAGCTACTGGGGCTGTCGTAAGCAGCGCTCGCCGCAATCATTAATCCTGGGGGGCAGACATCATGTCGCTGCGCACGCTGGTCGTATTTTCGCTGATGATTGGAGCGCTGGCCGGCGATGCGACGGCGGCGGGTTGGAAGGCCGGCGCGGCCCGTGAGAAGATCACGCCCGGGCAGTCGATGTGGATGGCGGGGTACGGCTCGCGGAATCAGCCGGCGACGGGTCTGCTCAACGACCTGTGGGGGAAGGCCCTGGTGCTGGAAGACTCCGCGGGAAAGCGTGCGGCGATCATCACGCTCGACCTGGTCGGCATCGGGCCCGACACCGCCGATCCGATCCTCGCGGCACTCGAGAGGAAGTACAACCTGCGTCGGGCGAGCGTCGCGATCTGCTGCTCGCATACGCACAGCGGCCCTGTGATCGGGAAGAATCTGCGCTCGTTGCACTATGATCTAATCGACGCGGAGCAACAGAAGCTGGTCGACGCTTATGCGGCGGAATTCATCGACAAAATGGTGTCAATGGTGGGCCGCGCGGTCGACGGTCTCGGGCCGAGCGAACTAGCATACGCGACCGGCAAGGCAACCTTCGCGACGAATCGACGAAACAATACCGAGACCGAAGTGCCCAAGCTGCGTGAGGCTGGGCAGCTCCAGGGTCCGTTCGATCATGACGTCCCGGTGCTCAAGGTGACCGGTGCGGATGGCAGGCTCGTGGCCGTGCTGTTCGGGTATGCCTGTCATGCGACGGTGCTTTCGGACTACGACTGGTCGAGCGACTATCCAGGTTTCGCACAGGAGGCAATCGAACGCGAGCATCCCGAGTGCACCTCGCTGTTCTTTGCCGGGTGCGGAGCGGATCAAAACCCGATCCCGCGCCGGCAGGTCGAGCTGGCGAGAAAGTATGGCGCGGAGCTGGCGCAAAGCGTCGAGGCCGTGCTCGATGGCGAGATGAAGCCACTCATCGCGAAGCTCGACACGAAATGGACGACGATTCCACTGGAACTTGCGCACGTGCCGACGCGCGAGGAAGTCGAGCAGGAAGCCAAGTCGCAAGACAAGTACGTGAGCGCCCGGGCGAATTATTTTCTGGCTGAGATGGAGGCGGGACGTTCGATTCCGGCGTCGTATCCCTACCCGGTCGAAGTCTGGCGTTTGGGAAACGAACTGACGTTTGTCGCGCTCGGTGGCGAAGTAGTGGTGGATTATGCGCTGCGGTTGAAGGCCTCAAACGGGGCGAAGACCACCTGGGTGGCTGGCTATTCGAATGACGTGATGGCATACATTCCTTCGCGGCGGGTGCTCACTGAGGGGGGCTATGAAGGAGGCGGAGCGATGGTGTACTACTCACTGCCGTCGCTGTGGAGCCCGACCGTGGAAGAGGCGATCGTCAAGGCAGTCGAAGGGATGATGCCGGCGAAGTGAAATCCTTCCTAGCGACGAAGGGATTCGCCAGATTTTAGATAAGAGTGTTTGCCGTTTACTTGCAGAGGACGCGTGATGCGCAGCACGTGGTCGTTCAGTTCCGCGGGTCAGATCGTGTTCGGCAGCGGAGCAATCTCGCAGCTTCCTGATCATTTGGGCCGGCTGAAGCTGTCGCGCGTGCTGATCGTGACGGACGAGGTGCTGGTGAAGGTCGGCTTGGTCGACACGGTGCGTGGTGCGATCGGATCGGCCGCCGAAATTGAAGTGTTCAGCGGCGGCGAGCCGGAGCCTTCGCTACGCGTCGCGGACGCGTGCGTGGCCGCGGCGCGAGAATTCCGGCCGGACGGGCTGATTGGCCTCGGTGGTGGCAGCAACATGGACCTGGCCAAGATCGCCGCGGCCGCACTTGCGCATAGCGGCTCGCCACGAGATTACCTGGGCGAGGACAAAGTGCCGGGACCCGTTCTGCCGCACATCGCGATTCCGACGACGGCGGGCACCGGGAGCGAAGTTTCGGCTGCGGGTGTGTTCACCGACGAAGAGAACCACATCAAGGCCGGCGCAATGAGTAACTATCTGCGGCCGGCCGTGGCGCTGGTCGATCCAAAATTGACGCTCAGCTGCCCGCGCAAGGTGACGGCCGACAGTGGCATTGACGCACTCACGCATGCGATCGAGGCCTTCACGGCCGTGGACTTTCAGGCGTTTCCGCTGCCACCCGGCCAGACGTCGGTGTATCAAGGACGACATCCGTTGGGAGACTGTTTGGCCGAAACGGCAATCAAGCTGATCGGTGCCAACCTGAAGACGGCGGTGAACGAGCCGCAGAACCTGGCCGCGCGCGAGGCGATGTCGTTGGCCGCGATGCTCGCAGGGCTGGCGTTTTCAAACGTGGGGGTGGCGCTGGTGCACGCGCTCGAGTATCCGATCGGCGCGGCGACACATTGTTCGCATGGCGAAGGGAACGGCCTGCTGCTGCCGTACGTGATGCGCTATAACCTGCCAGTGCGACAGAAAGAGTTCGCCCAGGTTGCAGACTTGCTCAGCGCCGACACCGACGGGATGAGCGAACAGCATGCCGCGGAGTGCGCCATCGGGGCGGTCGAGGAACTGAACCGCGCGATTGGGATTCGCTCGCGCCTGAGCGAGCTGGGCGCGAAGCGCGAGCAGCTTCCGGAGTTCGCGGAGAAGGCGCTCGGAATTGCCCGGATCGTGCGCGTGACTCCGCGCGTGCCGACGGTACCGGAGATGATCGAGCTGTTGAATGGGGCGTATTGACCGAGCTGCGTACAGAACATTCACCTGCCAGGAGAACTTCCGGGATGCCACGCGAAAGCCGCCGCGAGTTTCTGGAACGCATAGGGTTGGGCACCGCACTTCTAGCCGGATACACGGCGACGGCGCGCGGGTTCGCCGCGAACGAAACGATTGGTGTCGGCTGCATCGGCACGGGGGGCCGCTGCCGGCACCTGATGCAGGCGCTCAAGGAAGTTCCGGGGGTGAAAACTGTCGCGGTCTGCGACATCTGGGATCAGAACCTGGAGGCGGCGCGCACGCTGGCCGAGCCGGGAGCGTTCGCTACGAGAGATCACCACGCGCTGCTGGCACGGACGGACGTCGACGCGGTGATCATTGCATCGCCCGACCATTTGCACGTGCCGCTGACGATCGACGCCTGTGCGGCCGGCAAGGACGTGTACTGCGAGAAGCCGGTGACGCACGAACTCTCGGAAGGGGCGGCGGTAATCGAAGCCCAGAACAAGCATCGGCGGATCGTGCAGGTGGGGACGCAGCAGCGAAGCATGCCGCAGTTTCAGAAGGCGGCCGAGATCGTGAAGTCCGGCCAGCTTGGCGAGATTCACAAGGTGCACCTCACCTGGAATCGGAACCAGCCCCGGTGGGCGAAAGACAAGTATAACATCTCGCCAACGTCGGTGGACTGGAAGAGGTTTCTGGGCGGGGCGCCCGAGCAGACGTTTGACGAGTATCGCTTTCGGCAATGGCGGTGGTTCTGGGACTTTGGCGGTGGAATCTTCACCGATCTGATGGTACACCAGATCGATATCGCGCACTGGCTGCTGGGGCTCGAACATCCGCAGACTGCCGCGTCGATTGGTGATCACTTCAAGGCAAAGGATTTGTGGGAAACGCCCGACACCGTGCAGACGTTGCTACAGTATCCGGAACAGGGCGTGCAAATCTATTTCGAAGGGACGTTTGTGAACGCCCGCAACGCGGCGATGCTGGAGTTTATGGGAAGCGAGGCGACGCTGTATCTCGACCGGGGGCGATACGAGATTCATCCCGAGCGGAATAAGAAGATCGCGGCGAGCGAAATGATTCTGGGGAGCGGGCCGCGCGGGGCGGATTTCTACGACTTGCCCAAGGGAGAAGTGCTGCACCTGGCGAATTGGCTGGAATGCGTCCGCAGTCGTGCCGTGCCGAATTGTCCGGCGGAAGCGGGAGTGAGCGCGGCCTCGGCGGCGCATTTGGCGAACGCGGCACTGCGGAGCGGGCAGGTAACAACCTGGAAAGCGAACTAAGGGGTGCTGGCGGCTAGCAAATGCGTCTTGAGGATCGCCAGACAACTGGGCGCGTGGGTGATTCGGCCGTCTTTAACCATTTGTAGTGCTTCGGCCAGCGGCATGCTGCGGCAGTGAATCTGCTCGGTGCCTTCGCGCTCGGTCTCGCCAAAGGTCAGTCCGCGGGCCAAGAACAGCCGCGTCGGTGACACGACGACCGATGTGAATGGGTCGCACACACCCAGATCAACGAACTCGTGGGCCGTGATGCCGAGCTCTTCGCGTAGTTCGCGCCGCGCGGCGACTTCGGCCGTTTCGCCTGAGTCGATCCCGCCGCTGACGACCTCGAGCGTCACACGGCCGACGGCGTAATGAAACTCCTCGGTGAGGTGCACGCAGCCCTCGTCGTCGAGCGCGAGCACCGAGACGCCCGATTTGAGCCGGACGATGCAGTGCGAGCCCGGATCACCGTCGGGGCGGATGACTTCGTCGCGCGTGACTTCGATCCAAGGGTCGCGATAGACTTCCCGGCGGGAAAGTATCTGCCACGGACCATAGGGTTGTGGTTCGCTCATGCCGGGCATCTTAGCAGGCGCGGCCGTGCCGGCGGAGATGAATCGGCAGGCATTCTCGTGGCCCTACTTTCCGGCAAGTCTATAATGCAGCTCGAAAGCCCAGCACAACGAATAACAATATCTCGTTAACAGCAATCATCAGGAGATACGACGATGCCGACACGAAACGCCAGCGCCAAGTGGGAAGGCGACTTGAAGAGCGGTAAGGGAACCATGAAACTCGGCAGCGGCGCCTACGAAGGGCAGTACTCATTCGCCTCGCGATTCGAAAATGGAACCGGCACGAATCCCGAAGAGCTCATCGCGGCGGCCCACGCGGGATGCTTCACGATGGCGTTCAGTAATGGACTGTCGCAGGCCGGTCACGTGCCAACCAAAGTGGAAACCACGGCCAAAGTGCATCTGGAAAAGACCGAGGCGGGCTTTGGCATTCCGCGAATCGACTTGGTGACCGAGGCGATTGTGCCGGGCCTGGATGAGGCTAAGTTTCAAGAACTGGCGCAAACGGCGAAGAAGAACTGCCCGGTCTCGAAGCTGCTCGCTGCGGCCGAGATCACGCTGGACGCGAAGCTGGTGAAATGATGCGTTAGGGATTGGGGGTTAGAGGTGTCGCACGCTGCCGGCGTGGTTTATCATCACACGATCTTCCACGACCGACCGGTTCGAGCCTCCAACCTAAGCTTGCCTGCCGTGCCTGCCATCGCGTCTGAAACTTCAGAGCTCGGTCCGCGCTTTCCATGGGATCGCGTCGGGCTCATTGCCGGCCCGGTGGCGATGATTGCGTGGCTCGCGCTCGGCGGCACGCCGGAGCTTTCGCCGGAAGCGCATCGGCTGTGCGGCGTGCTACTGCTGGTGATCATCTGGTGGCTTACCGAGCCCGTGCCGATTCCAGTGACGGGGCTGCTGGGGGTGGCGCTGGCCGTCATGGTGGGCGCGGTGCCGCGCTCGGAAACCGCGCCCGCGATGGAGCCGGTGCGACTGGTGCTCGCTCCGTTTGGCAATCCCACGCTGTTCTTTCTGCTGGGAGGCATGTTCATCGGCCGAGCGATGAGCCGGCACGGGCTCGATCGGCGGATCGCGCTCAACCTGCTGGGCGCGCGCGGCGCGGTCCATTCACCGCTGGCGCTATTGGGCGCGGTAGGACTGGCGGTGGGGCTGCTATCGATGTGGATCTCGAACACTGCCGCCACGGCGATGATCTATCCGGTGACGCTGGGGATCATCTCGGTGTTGGCCACGAGCCAGGGACCAGCCGGCGAAGTCTTTTCAAAAAGTGGGTACGCCACCTCGCTGCTCTTGATGACGGCCTATGCTTCAAGCGTGGGCGGCATCGCCACGCCGATCGGCACGACGACGAACGTCGTGGCGATGGGCTACTTCCGCCAGGAAGAGTTCTTCGGCCGCTCGGTCGATTTTGGCCGTTGGACCCTCGTCGGACTGCCGATGGCCGCGGCGCTCGGCTGTGCGCTGCTCATCTGGATGCGCATGATCGCGCCGGTCGAACGGCTCGACCTGGCCGCGGTGCGGAAGTATCTGGCGCACGAGCGGGCTCAACTCGGTCGCTGGTCGGCAGGCGAATTGAATACGCTGGCTGTGTTTCTGATCGTGGTGGTGCTGTGGGTGGCGCCCAGTGTGCTGTCTCTCGTAGGAGCGCACGGTGCGTCGGAATGGCTGCACCGGCATTTGCCTGAGGAGATTGTAGCGCTCACGGCGCCCGTGATTTTATACCTATTGCCGGTCGATTGGCGGCGGCGCGAGTGCACGCTTGTGCCGGAAGACTTCAGCCAGATCGACTGGGGAACGCTAATGCTGTTTGGCTCGGGACTGGCATTGGGCGACCTTATGGTTCGAAGCGGACTGGTGAACCACTTTGCCGATGGCGTGCTCGCGCGGCTGGGAAGCGTCGACGTATGGTCGATCACGGCCGCGGCCATCGTGGGCGGGATCGTGTTGAGCGAATTCACCAGTAACGCGGCCGCGGCTACGGCGCTGATTCCGGTCGTGATGGCCGTCTCGCGCCAGGCGGGCGTCGATCCGATTCCGCCCTTGATGGGAGTGACGTTCGCCGCGAGCTTTGGCTCGGCGCTGCCGGTCTCGACTCCGCCAAATGCGATCGTCTATGGTTCCGGACTAATCCCCTCGCGACGGATGATCGCCGCCGGCGTGGGCTTCGACGTAGCCTGCTGCGTGGTGATCTGGCTGGCGCTGCGGGCCGCGTTTGCGCTGGGCTGGTCGCCCTTTGCCCAAACGTGATGGCGGCCCGCGCTCACCCGTCTTTGCGCTTGAGCTTGCTTTCGTTGTCCTTGATGAACGAACGCAGATCATCGGCAAAGTTCAACAGGCGATCCCATTGCTCAAGATAGAGAGTAACGGGCATCCGCTGCAGTCCGTAGACGCTGACGGCGCCCTTTTCGCTGACCTTGCAGTAGAGCTGGCCGCGTTTGGGAGTCTCGATCTCGGCCAGTAGCTTCGAAGCTTCGTCGACCGCGAGTTCGCCGGCCGCCAGCTTGGAGAGGATTTCTTCCTTTTTCATTGCGCCACTTTCATACAGTCAGTTGGGATCTAGGCCACGCGTGCGTTGACCCGCCGCAGCATCGGGCTGAGCTGCTGTCCCGGCGCGAATCCGCTAGCCGGGCGATAGGCCAGTTGCACGTCAATGTTCTCCCACAACACGAGCTGATCGGCAATACGCGTCATGGCGCGAATATCGCCATCTTGCGAGACAACGAAGCCTAACGAGCCGGGCTTGTCGAAACAGTAACGCATCATGGCCCGGTGGCGCGTGCCGAATTGCGTGAGCTCGCCTGGTCGCATCATCTTCGGATTGGCGTGTGAGTCGCGGGCGATGGAAATATCGGAGAGGTGATTGTCGGTGCGAACTTCAACGCCAAAGCCGTGCACAACCATGCGGCGATCGAGCAGCACGAAACCGTCTACGCACGAGAGCGAGGCGATGAACCGCACCGCGCCGAGAACTTCCTTCATCCGTTCAACCAGTTCGCGGTCGTAGACATTCTCGCCTTCGATCGCATAGGGCAGGATCGCTTCGGTCGTTTCGTCGTGCATCGTCTGACCGGGCGCGGCAAGTTGACCGAGCAATTGGCTTTCGACCATCCCGCGCAGTGACTTCAGCAGCCGGTCGTAGCGAATCTTGTACTTGACGTTCAGCCCGTCGAGATTTTGCTGCGGTGTGATCAACAGGCCGCCACCGTGCCGGTAACGCTGAATATTCATGAGGATGCGGCAGATCGCGTTGATCCAGCGCATCAAGAGTTCCGCTTCAAGCACCTCGGGGCCAATATGTTCCGGCCGGCGTCCCGACGTGTCTTCCAGGTAGCCGCGCAGGTAGCTGACAAGCAGTTCGTGAACCGGACCAGCCCAGAGCACGTCGTGGTATTCTTCGACGAGCGTGTTCTGCTCGAGACTGCCGATTAGCGTGTCGTTCTGATAAACCGAGATGTTGCCGACGCCGGTGATCGTGGCCTGGAACAGTCCCGGCCGCGAAGGCGTCGAGGCGGCGCTAAGCGTGATGAACTCGCTGTGGCGCGGCTCCTGGTCGACCATACCCCAGATGTAGAGTTTGTTTTTCTTGTCGCGATAAACGGCCAGCGAGGAGACAGCCGGATCGGCCGCGCGGGCCAGTTTGGCAAGCGTGCGTACGTCGAACGGCAGCGGCCGCTCAAACGGCACGTGGCTCCAACAATCGGCCGGCCGCCGGACTCCACCCACGTTGCGCTCGTCCGGATCGACGTAGTTGACCGTGCACAGGATCGGACGGCCTTCGTCAGTCTTTAGGCTGGCGAAGTACAGCGTTTCCAGCAGCCGGGTGAGCACAGCTTCGGGCGGAGCGCCACCATGCTGACTGCGCAGCCGGGTGGCTACGAGCTTCGCAAGATGAGCCGGATAGTGGGTTGTGCGTTCCATCATTTCCGCGTGCCGCCCGACGGGAATGCTGCTAGCAGAATCAACAGGAGGGCCGCGGACTATCCCGGAATGAAGCGGATCCGTCAAGAGCGATCCAGCACGATGCGCGCATTCGTTGGCAGCGGGTGGGTGCTTGCATGCGGCTTTCTGCCCGCTAGGCTGGAGTGGGGTTTGCCGCTGGACAGCGTGTCGAAAACGGTGCGCCCAGATTTGGCCCAGGCATTGGCGGAGAACCCAAAACATGCGGCGCGCGGCAGCTTGGCTACTCATCGGGTTCGCCCTGACAATCTCGAGCGGTCTGATTGCCGCCGAGCCTCACTCTCGCTCCGAACAGGTCGAGTTCACGGAGAAGACGCCCTTATTTGATTCCGACGGGAATCTCGCGGCCTGGGGATGGGCCCGCCGGGCAAACATGCAGTACGACCGGTCGCTGATCCCCACTGCACGACAGGCACGCATCAAGGAGTGGGAGCACTACACCGTGATGTCACCGGAATTTACCCTGGGGGTCACGTTGGCGCAGCTTGGGCCGCTGGTGCTCGCCAGCGCCGAGCTGATTGACTATCGCTATCAGTCGATTGCCATGGCCACGTTCATGAGCGCCGGCAAGAAAGACAAGTCAATCTTTCCAGTCGATCCGTACGGCAACACGCGTATCGAGCGCGGGACGGACTTCGTGTCGATGGAGTTCTCGGGCGACAAGCGGCGGATTCAATGCCGCTTCAGTAAGGGACCGCTCAGCGTGCCGTTCGAAGCGGACCTGACGCTAGTAGACAATCCGAGCGACGACAGCGTGGCCATTACACGCCCTTTCGAGGGCGAAGGGCAGTTCTTCTACGAGAATAAGATCCTCGGCATGCCGGCAACAGGTTCGGCCAAAGTAAACGACGAGAGCTACACGCTGCCGGCCGGCGCTGCCTGGGCGATCTTCGATTGGGGACGCGGCAACTGGCCTGCCGAGTCGAAGTGGTTCTGGGGGCAGGCCGCCGGCAAGGTGGGCGAACGGCAGGTGGCGCTGAACCTCGGCTGGGGATATGGCGACGATTCGCGCGGAACGTGCAATGCAATGCTGGTTGACGGCAAGCTGCACAAGCTCGACATCGTCGACGCGAAGTTCGACGAGAACGACCGGATGCAGCCTTGGAAGTTCGAGAGCAACGACGGCCGACTTGCGCTCGACTTTACGCCGATCTACAATCAGCACAGCAAGCAGGACGTCGGCTTCGCGAAGGCCGAGCTCCACAAGATCCACGGTCGCTACACAGGCACGCTCGTGCTGGACGACGGGACGAAACTCGAAGTGAAGGACTTGTTGGGATTTGCCGAACACATGCAGCAGCGGTGGTAGGCGATCCTGCGAAGCAGCGACTGTGCAAAGCTAGGTCGTGATGGGCGTCGCCGGTTCGCGAGCCTGGCGTGAAGGACGAGACCCTGCTGGTGGTGCCACTGCAGGTTTCGCCGTGAGCCGGGTGATATTGGCGCCGAGCTGGTTGAGCTTGAGCGGCAAATCCTCGTACCCGCGCTCGAGATGCTCTACCTCGTGAATTATGGTTTCGCCGCGTGCGGCCAATCCGGCCAATACCAGCGCGGCCGTCGCACGCAGATCGGTGGCAGTGACTTCCGCGCCCGAGAGGCGATGCACGCCCTCGACCATTGCGAGCCGATCGCGGCGTTGGATACGCGCTCCCAGCCGAGCGAGTTCGGCCAGGTGCAGCGAGCGTTCCGGGAACACGTCGTCCGCGACGACGCTGTTTCCTTCGGCCAGCGCGAGCAGTGCCATGAACTGAGCCTGCAAGTCTGTGGGCACGCCGGGATAGGGCCGGGCAATCAAATCGATGGGCTGCGGGCGATTCTCGGCGTGCACCGTAATCTTGTGGTTGCCGACGGCAACGAGAGCGCCGGCCGCGGAGAGCGCTTCCAGCACGGCCGAAAGGTGCTCGGGCCGGACGTGTGTGACCGAGACCGTGCCGCGCGTGATGGCCGCGGCCAGGAGCAGTGTGGCCGCTTCGATGCGGTCGGGAATGACTTCGTGCTCGGCGCCGCTGAGTCGCTCGACGCCATGAATCTCGAGCGTGTCGGTGCCGAGCCCCTCGATATTCGCGCCGGCGGCGATCAGGAACCGGCCCAGGTCGACGATCTCGGGTTCTGTGGCGGCGCCGGTGATGATGGTCGTTCCGCGTGCGAGAACGGCAGCGCTGAGCACATTGGCCGTGCCTGTCACGGTACTGCCGTTCGGCCCGCGAAGATTGAGCTTAGCACCGAACAGTTGGCGGGCTTCGGCGATCACGAAGCCACGGTCGATGCGCAGCTCGGCGCCAAGTGCTGCCAGGCCGGCCAAGTGCAGGTCAACCGGTCGATGCCCGATGTTGCAGCCGCCGGGAAGCGGAACCACTGCCCTGCCCCGCCGCGCGAGCAGCGGACTGAGAACGCAAAAGCTGGCACGCATCCGGCGGACGAGAGCTGCGGGCGCCGTTGTGGGCGTGGGATCGATCGTGTCCAGGTAGACATCGCCGTCCGCATCTCGATGCGACTCGACGCCCAGGTGGCGCAAGAGTTCGGCAAGCGTGCACACATCAGTGAGCTGGGGCGTACCGGAGAGGACTACCGGCCCATCGCAAAGCATCGCCGCGGCCATGATCGGCAGGGTGGCGTTCTTCGAGCCGCCAGCGGCGACGGTGCCATGCAGGCGCTGTCCGCCTGTGATGCGCAACGCGTCCATGTGTTGCTTTCCCTGTGGCTAGTTCCTTGCCACGTTTAGGTCGAGTTACCAAGCGATTCATCCGCCGGTCATGCTCGCTTCGCGACGATGATTCGGGCGTGCCCGGCGAGGTCCTTGACCGTGGGGGACAACTGCCAATCACCGCTCGAGGATACGAGCGTTTCGACCCGCTGTTGTAACATGGGGCTAATTTCCAGCAAGAGCGCACCGCCTGGCTGCAGGCGAGCGGCGGCTTGCGGCAGGAGCCGCTCAATGACTTCCATGCCTGTGGGACCCCCGACGAGTGCGACTCGTGGCTCGTGATCGCGCACTTCGGGAGAGAGTGCGGCGTATTCGGCTTCGCTGACATAGGGCGGGTTGCTAGCAATGATAGCGAATCGCTGGTCCGCGGGAATTGCCGCGAAGAGATCGCTTTCGACGAACGTGACGCGACTTGTGACCCCATGCTTCTCGGCGTTCTCGCGGGCGATGGCCAGGGCCTGAGGACTCTGATCGATCGCCATGACGCGCACGCGCGAGGCATGTCTGGCCACACTCACGGCGATGATCCCGCTGCCGGTGCCGACATCGGCGACCTCGATAGACGCTTCACTCGGCGGCATCGCTTTCACCAGATCCAGCAGCGCGATCACCAGAAACTCGGTTTCCGGACGAGGAATAAGCACGTCGGGCGTGACGCGAAAGTCGAACGAGTAAAACTCGCGTTTGCCGGCGAGGTAGGCAAAGGGAACGCCGTCGGCGCGGCGCTTGACCAATTCACGAAATTTGCTGCGCAAGGCGTCATCGGCCTCGTCACCAAAGCTGGTGTAGAGTTCAACTCGCTTGCAGCCGCGAGCGTGCGCGAGCAGCACCTCGGCCTCGAGGCGCGGATTCTCAGCTCCGTGCTGCTTGAGATAATCCGCCGTCCATTGGAGCAAACGCCCGATGGTCCAGGCTTCGGCCATGGCAGCGTCTCCAGGGTTGGCAAGGATTGTGGAACGGCGATCAGTCGTCCGAGCCCATCTCGCGGCGCAACTGTTGACGATCGTAATCCATCAGTGCGTCGGTAAGCGGCTGGACGTCGCCGGCCAGAATCGCGTCGAGTTTGTAGAGCGTCAAGTTAATACGGTGGTCGGAGACGCGATTCTCGGCAAAGTTGTATGTGCGAATGCGCTGGCTGCGATCGCCGGAGCCGACGAGCGTCTTGCGTTCGCTGGCTCGCTTGTCGTGTTCGACCTGGCGTTTGGCTTCGTAGAGGCGCGTCTTGAGCACGCGAAGCGCCTTGGCAAAATTCTTGTGCTGGCTCTTTTCGTCCTGGCACTGCACGACGATACCCGACTCCAAGTGCGTCAGGCGGATGGCCGAGGCGGTCTTGTTGACGTGCTGCCCACCGGGTCCAGACGCGCAGAAGATATCCTTGCGGTAGTCGTCCGGCTTGATGTCGACTTCGACGTCTTCGGGCTCGGGCAGTACCGCGACCGTGGCCATCGAGGTTTGGATGCGGCCCTTGGTTTCGGTTTCTGGAACGCGCTGGACGCGGTGTCCGCCACTTTCATATTGCAGCTCGCGGAAGACGCCTTCGCCTTCGATGCCGAGGATGAGTTCCTTGAAGCCGCCGAGCTCCGTGGCGTTCATATCCAGGATTTCCATCTTCCAGCCCTTCGTCTCGGCAAAGTGCTTGTACATTTCGTACAAGTCGCGGGCGAAGAGCGCGGCCTCGTCGCCGCCCGTGCCGGCGCGGATTTCCATCACGATGCGATCGCGCTGGGCGTCTTCGCCGCCGATGGTCATGCCCAAGAGTTCGTCCCAGAGGGCTTCGCGTTCTTCGCGGAGGGCAGGGATTTCGGCTTCGGCCATCTCGCGCATCTCGGCGTCCTTACCGTCGATCATCCCCTGGGCTTCAGCAATCTGATCGTTGAGCGACTTGAAGCGGCGATACTTCTTGGCCAGCTTGCCGAGCGAACCGTGTTCGCGCGCAGCGGCGGCGACGAGGTTGGGGTTGGCCAGAACCTCGGGGTCGACGAGCTGCTGCTCGAGCTCTTCGAAACGGCCGAGTTTTTCTTCAAGCTGGTTGCGCAGAGACACCGCGGGTGTCCTCCGAAAAGAGATCGCCGGACAAGAGCCCTCCGTGGCGAACCATTCGTTCCGAGCGCCGCGAACTGGAACTTCGCGGGCGGCGAACACGAATCGACGAAACGATCAAACGAAAACGCCGCCTTCCCGCCGACGGTTGGTGGCAGGGAATGCGGCGTGCTGGAACCGGCCGGCTAGGATTCGGTCTTGGCTTCGGCCTTCTTGCCACGCTTCAGGCTGGCATAACCGGCCGAGGCGAACTTGTTCTTGAACTTCTCGATGCGTCCGGCCGTGTCGATGAACTTCAGCTTGCCCGTGTAGAACGGATGGCAAGCACTGCAGATGTCGACCTTCAGCTCGGGACGGGTGCTGCGCGTGGTAAACGCGTTGCCGCAGCCACACTTAACCTGAGTCACGAAGTATTCGGGATGGATGTCGTCTTTCATAGCTTTCACCTAGACCATTGTAGGTCCACCGGGCAAGTGGCCCGCAGCAGACGCTACACACTGGCAAGTTCCTGAAAAAGGCAAACTAAGACTATATCAGCGGTTGCGAACGGCCACAAGGGGGAGTCGGGCGGTCGCGAGCACTCCCACCAGCTGGATCTCCCCCGCCGTAGCGGCACGGCGAGCCGCTCGTTTACAATCCCGCGGCAGTGCCAAGGCCACCCTGCTCCACTCACGGTTAATCATATGAAACAGAGCAAGTCGACCGTTCTGCTGCCCGTGCTGCTCATCGCGATTGGAAGCGGCTGGCTACTGTCCCGCTCAGGCGTGACCCCCGAAGTGGACTGGGTGTGGACGCTGCTCCTGGTGGCGCTGGGAATCTTGACGTTCGTCCTGGGCGGGTTCGACAAAGTGACGGCGATCGTCGGGCCACTGCTGATTATCGGCAGTGGCATGTCGTGGTTGCGGCAAACCGGCCGGATTTCGGTCGGATTCGAAGTGCCCGTACTGATGATCCTGGGCGGCTTTCTCGCCTTGATTGCGCACTTGCCGTTCATTCCCGCGCCGCGATGGCTGATCACTAAGAAGCTATTTCAAAACCTGACTTGATTCAGTAGTATCTCGCCGTCGCGTACAGCAAGGAGGCCTACGCATGGCGGAGCTAGTCTCGGATGAACTGTGGGAGCAGATCGAACCACTACTG